>Ga0207933_1001480_pt1 | contig 17622 bp, 12 predicted proteins | sample NGESurdeep092012_4_FD_184488 | JGI IMG/M metagenome (GOLD analysis project Ga0207933, IMG submission 184488) | Arctic peat soil microbial communities from Barrow, Alaska - NGEE Surface sample F53-3 deep-092012 (SPAdes) | ecosystem: Environmental > Terrestrial > Soil > Wetlands > Peat ...
AGCTCGTGCTCGCAATTTCAGGCCTAGTGTTCCTGATGCTCTGCGCCCTTTCCTGGATTTTTCTCAACCAGCTCCTCCGCCAGCGCATCTCCCAATCCTTCGACGGCGGCAGCATGGTCGCCAGAGAGATCGTCTTCGCCACCCAGCAGGCGCTGGAGAACGGGGCTACCAATGGAGCCTTCGACGCGAGCGATCCGACTGCCCTGCGGGAGACCGTCGCGGCCGCCCTGCGTAGCGATCCCGCGCTCACCGCCTTGCTGGATTCCGCTATTCGCTATTCTCCCACTGTCTTTGACGTCTCGATCGATGACACCGACGGCCGGGCGCTCTTGAGCAGCGACCCTTCGGAACTGAACCAGCCGGTCGCCGCTCGCGAGGAATACTCCCGTCTGGAAGATGGGGGCTTGATTCGCTTGCTGGCGGTGGTCTTCGGGCCTCCGCGGGTCTATGACATCAATCTGCCGCTGGAGCGGGCAGGCAAGCCTTTCATCACCGTCCGGGTCGGAATCCGCACCACCTTTTTGCGCGCCGTGGTCGAGCCCTGGCTGCTGACCGCGCTCACTTATACCGGGATCGCGATTCTTTGCTCGCTGGTAGTCGCCGCCTTTCTTGCCAATCTGGCCTTGCAACCGATCGAGCAGATCAACCGCCGGCTGGATGCGTTGGATCAGTCGCCCATGACCGGCCCTTCCCTGGAGGCGCCGGCCCCTACCGCCTCTGGTGGAATGCAACGAGTTCATCCCGCTGAAGACGCCATCGCCATGGCCTCCAACAAAATCGAGCGGCTGGGCCGCCGCATGCGCAACGTCGAAGAAGTCTTCTCCGCCCTGAAGGAAGGGTTGGACCAGATTATGACCAACCTTCAGGACGGTATGGTGCTGTTCACGCGCGATGCGCGCGCAGTGCTGGTCAGCGATTCGGTGGAGCGATTCCTGGGGCTGCCGCGCAGAGATATTCTGGGCGCGGAACTGCACGAGATCTTCAGTAAGGACACGCGGCTGGGCGGCTTAATCCGCGAATCCTTTGATGCGCACATGGTGCTTGTGCAAGAGGAGATCATCACCGACACCGGCCGCCACGTTGAGATATCGCTGGACTTCATTCATGACGAGATGGGCTCCGACCCTCAGGCGTCTTTGGGCGCGCTGCTGACGGTGCACGATCTGGAGTCGGTGCGTGAAATAGAAAGCGAACTTGAACTCTCGCGCCGGCTGGCGGCGATTGGAAGGCTTACCGCAGGCGTAGGCCACGAAGTCAAAAATCCGATCAATGCGATCGTGGTGCACCTGGAGTTGATGCGCAACAAGCTTGGTGGAAGCGATGGCGGCGCCATGCGCCATCTCGATGTGATCTCCAGCGAGATTCAACGGCTGGACCGGGTGGTGGAGACGCTGGTTGACTTCTCCCGCCCGGTGGAACTGCAGCTAAGGGAGCAGGACCTGCGGCGGGTGGTCTCCGCCGTGCTCGCCCTGGCATCGGCCGAGTTTGAAACCAGGAATGTATACGTCAAGAGCAATCTGCCAGACTATCCCGTGATGGTCAAAGTGGACGGCGATCTTGTGAAGCAGGCACTGCTCAACGTCGTGTTGAACGCTGCTCAGGCGATGACTGAGGGCGGCGCCCTTGAGGTCCGTTTAATTGAAGACGGCCGAATGGCCCTCCTGAGCATCCACGACAGCGGGCCGGGCATCCCGGCCGAGATACGAGACAAGATTTTCGACCTTTACTTCACAACCAAAAAAGGCGGCAGCGGCATTGGATTGGCGATGACCTACCGAATTGTGCAGATTCATAGCGGGTCGGTTGAAGTAGAATCGGGTCCAACCGCCGGTACAACTTTTACCCTGAGCTTTCCGCTAGCCATCGCCCAAGAAGGGCGGGTGCGCGAGCACTTGGCGGCGGCGGGCGCCGGAGAGTCGAGGATCGCGGAGGAACCCCGAGGATGAAGGTCCTGCAAGGGCGGCCTTGGAAAACGCTGCGCTGGAGCGCCGGAGCGGCAGTTTCATCTCGTTTTTCTGTTTGGGGCGGAACCGTGGCCTGCTGCTGCCGGGTGCGCCGGTGTCTGGCCGCCATGGCGGCATCGAAGTCCATCGCAGTGGTGCTGCTCGGCGCGGCTTTCGCGGGGCTTGCGGTGTTGCCGCTCACGGGTTGCGCAAGCCTTCATACGCGTTCCCAGCAACCCCAAGCGCCGCCTCTCAAGACCGGTCCTGGTCAGATCGACGAGGAGCAGAGCAAGGTCCATCAGCAACCCCCTTCCTCTGCCCTGCCGCAACCTTCGGCAGTGAATGCGCAGCCGCAACTGCCACCGGTGAAGCAGCCCAAGGTGAAGCGGCGCAAGAAACGCCGGCCCGCAGAGCCACCGCCGAAGGTAGAGCAGGATGCCAGCATCGTACCGGCCACCCCCATCGGGAAGCTCACCACGGGCGATAGCAAGAGTGCGGAGCAGAACAAGCGCGATACCAAGGAATTGATCCAGCAAACCGATCAGGGGCTGGACCAGATTAAGCGGGCTCTCTCTCCCGAGGAGCGCACCACCATGGTTCAGATCCGCACCTTTCTCAAGCAGGCGGAGCAGGCCTTGGATAATGGCGATGCCGACGGCGCGCGCACCCTGGCTACCAAAGCCAAGCTGCTCCTGGACGAGTTGGCGCAAAAATAGAGTGCCGCTTGAACCCCAGGGCTGCCATTCCCATAGGCAATCAGAGAAAGCAAAGATAAAGCGGATTCTCCGCGCCTGGCGCGCGCGGCTGCTTACTGCAGCTTCGCGTACTCCGCCTTGGCCTGCTTCAGGATGGAGATATCGGGATCGGCATTATTCCAGAGCGCGAAGAAGTCCTGGTAGGCGCCGCGAGCTTTGGGCTGGTCACCCCGCAAGGCGTACGCGCGCCCCAGGCCGAGGTGCGCCAACGCGCCAATCGGCCCCCCCCCGTGCCACTGATGTCCGGATGGCCGAGAATTTTCTGGAACTCCGCTGCAGCGGCCCCGCCGTTATGCTCCGCCAAATAGGCTTGGCCGCGAAGATACACGTCCATTGGCCTGAAACCAAAACTATCGACGCCGCCCAGCGCCGCGATCGCTTCCGTTGGCTTTCCTTGATGCAGCGCGAGCGCAGCTCGAGTTCCAGGGAGGCTGACGCCCTGGAGGATCGTGTCGTCGGGAAAATTGTGATCGAGATCGGCGGCTAGCTTTTCCGTCTCCGCCGCCGAGCCGGCCAAGGCCAGCGCCAGCGCAGCGCTTCCTTGAACGCCCTGACCAACAGGGTGACTCAAAGCCTGCGCGGCCATGCTCTTCGCTTCGCTGGCATTGCCGAAGAGGCCTTCCCAGATCGCTTCTTGCGCTTTGTACGATGCCGCCCTTTCCTGCAATTTCGATTGGTTCGCAGAGGCCACCGCGCGCTCGACCAATTGCCGCGCATCGGCAAGGCGTCCGGCATACACAGCCGTTCCCGCCTGCAAGTCAAGGATTGTATCTGCTTGCCCCGGAGTGCTCATCGCCGCCGCGGCTTGCTGCGCCATGCCTGCGGGATTGTGCTCAAGAAAGTCCATCCTGTAGAGCAACCCATGGAACGAAGGGTTTGACGCGCCTCCCGGCGCCTGCTCGATCATGGCGCGCGCTTCGTCCAAGCGGCCCAAACTCAGGTAGGCGGAAGCGAGATTGCCGTAGCCGATCGCCGATTTCGGATTGAGGCGGATGACCTCGTGAAACTGCTCGAGGGCCTTCTCGGGCTGCCCTAAATGAAGGTAGTAGACTCCCAGGATATTTGCGGCGCCCCCATCTTGAGGATAGGCCTGCAATGTCATCTGTTCAGCCTGAGCTCCCTTTTCGAAGTCGCCTTTGACCAACCCGTAATAGTCCGAGGCAATGCGAAGTTGCTCCCGCTCGCTTGACCGGTCCTTCAATGCGTAGGCCTTCTCGATACTTTCTGCCGCCAGCTTTCGCTCCCCGAGGTTTGCATACATAGTCCCCAATCCGGTGTAGGCCATGGCAAAATTTGGATCCAGCGCGATGGCGCGCTGGAAATAGGGGATCGCGCCCAAGGAATCCACCCGCTGCACAATTGCCTCGCTGCCCAGCGTGTAGGCCTGCAAGGCTTCGAGCGATCCGGTGGTGGCTTGGTCCAGGGGCACGTTGGACTTCTCGACCGAAGCCAGCGATTCGCCCAGCTTGCCGCGCAGCTGCGCCGCCGCCCTGGTGAGCGCCTTCAGGACACCCGGCTTATCCGCCGCCGTCTCCTGCTCTTGCGCCAGCACCTGGCTGGTCGCGCAGTTGATCGCGCGCAGCCCGATGACATACTGCGGAGCCAGGCTGGCGATGGAGCCTTCAATCACCGCGGCGCTGCCGATGCGCTGGCAGACCTCCCGCGCCAGCTCATCGGTCAGCCGGGCATTCGGCGGCTGCTCCATCAGCCGCAAAGCCGCCGCGACATGATCGCTGGAGACCAGATTGAGGAAGGGCGATTGCCCGAGCTGGATGGAAAGCCCCTCGCGAAGCGTGCCGTCGAAAACCTGGTCGCCGGTGGTGTTGGTGAAATCCGCAACAATGACGGAGTCCTTTTTCGTCAGCTTCGGCGTGGCATGCATGTGGCGGTACGTGCCCACCGCGGCCAGAGCCACCACAACCACCGTGCCTGCCGCGATCAGCCAGTACGCCCAGCGGCGCCGCGGAGCGGGAGAGGCAGCGGCAGTGCCGGTCGTGGCCGCGGCTCCCGTTGCAGTAGAAGACCCTGTTGCGGCAGTCGTTGTCGTCGCAGGAGTGGTCATTGCAGGAGTGGTTCCCGTGGCCGCTGTGGCCACCTGGGCCGCCTGCGAATCCGCCGCCTGCGGCGCGCTCTTGCCCGAATCGAGCGTGCGCTTCAACCGCTTGAGGTCCGCCCGCAGCTCGGCCGCCGACTGGCAGCGCAGTTCACGATCCTTCTCCAACGCCTTGTGGATAATCTCTTCGAGCTTGGGCGGCAGGTCGGGGTTCAGCCGCACCGGCGCCACCGGAGCGCGGTTGAGAATGCCCTCGAAGATCACCCCCGAGGTATCGCCGCGGAAGGGCAGCACGCCCGTCGCCATCTCGTAAAGAACCACGCCGAAGGAGAAAAGATCGGTGCGGGCGTCCAACTCCTTGCCCCGCACCTGTTCGGGAGACATGTAGGCCACCGTCCCAATGGTCGTCCCCGGGCTAGTCAGTTGCTCCTCGGGAACGGCAGTGGTGGCTCTTGTCGTGACTGTCTCGCCGCCGCCGGGCTGGGCGGAAGACCTGGATTGAGCGGTCAGCTTGGCCAAGCCGAAGTCCAGAACCTTAGCGTGTCCCCGGCGGGTCACGAAGAGATTCGCCGGCTTGATGTCGCGGTGCACGATGCCGCGCGCATGCGCCGCGTCCAGCGCATCGGCCAACTGCACCCCGATCTCCAGCAGCTCTTCCACCTCCAGCGGGCTGCCCCGGATCATCCGCTTCAGCGTCTGCCCTTCGAGCAGCTCCATGGCGATGAAGGGCTTTCCATCGGCCTCGTCCACCTCGTAGATGGTGCAGATATTCGGGTGATTGAGCGCCGAGGCGGCCAGAGCTTCCCGTTGGAAGCGCTCCCGCGCCGCTGCGTCTCTGGTCAACTCTTCGGGAAGGAATTTCAGCGCGACGTGACGGTGCAGCTTGAGGTCTTCGGCCTCGTAGACCACGCCCATTCCGCCGCCGCCAAGCTTGGCGACCACGCGGTAGTGCGAAACTAATTGGCCCACAGTGAGATCGGCGCTGGCCATGTGTGGGAATTCTAGTGCATTTTCACTCTTACTGCGGGGTGGAAGAATCGGCTATCTGCCGTTGCTTTTTCTTTTTGTCATTCCCGCCCGGGAATCTGCTTTTGTTCTTTCTGTCATTCCCGCCACGGCCGCTCGGGTGCCCCATCCTTCGCGCTTTTGCGAAGGGTGGGAACGCGACTGCTCGAACCACCAAACAACCTCGGCGCCCGCATCGCAGGGGTCCTCAACCTCTCAGGGAATCTGCCTTTTCTTTTTGTCGTTCCCGCCAGGGCTGCTTCCTCATTCTCCATCCCCAGAGAAATTCAGGCCCCAGAGCAATTCCGGTGAAAGGGCTTTACCGTTCGCCCCAACTGAGCTTGGCGCGGAGGACGTCGAAAAAGCCATTGCTGCTCATGCGCACCAGTTTGACCGAGTGGTCGGATTTGTGGCAGCGCACCCGGTCACCCACGCGCAGTTCCAGCGCCTCCTGCCCATCGACGGTGACAAAGATTTGATCCGGAACGCCCTCGATCGTCACCGAGACCTCAGCGTCGCCGCGTACCACCATAGGCCGAACGGTGAGTAGATGCGGACAGACCGGCGTGATCACCAGCGCGTCCACGTTGGGAGCCAGGATCGGGCCGTTGGCGGAGAGGCTGTAGGCGGTAGAGCCGGTCGGGGTGGCGACAATTACCGCATCGGCACGAAAAGAGGCGGCGAGCTGCCCGGAGAGGTGTACGGCGAACTCGCCTATGCGCGCCATGGCCCCCTTCGACATCACCACATCGTTCAGGGCGTCGTATTCCTTGACGACTGTGTTATCGCGCAGCACCTCGGCATGCAGCATGGACCGCACGTCGACCGCGCAGCAATCCTCACGCCAGCCTTCCAGCGTGGTAAAGAGATCATCCAAGGGCACTTCGGCCAGAAATCCCAGGCCGCCCAGATTCACGCTGAGAATGGGGATGCCACCCTTGGCAAAGGCGCGCGCGGCAGCCAACAGTGTTCCGTCGCCGCCCAGCACCACCGCGAGGTCGGGGTGCTGGCCGGCAAGATCGGAACGGCCAAAGATGGGCGCGTCCTGCGTGTAGTTGCCGCTCACCGGGTCGAGGATGGGCTGGAGCCCGTGAGCGCGCATCCAGAGCACGAGCTCGGGCAGCAGCTTGGCCAACTCCGGTTTTTGCGGCTTGGAAAAGATGGCGATCTTAGACATGAAGGGTCACCGCGGCGGCTGCTGAACAGTTTACCGGAGAGAGGCGCGCTGCCTTCAGCCGGCGCGAATATCTCGATAAGAAAGGTTAACTCCGGCAAAGATTCCGAGAGCATTGGTTTCGCAGGCTCCGGCAGATCGATTTCATTCGCTCGGATGAACCGGAACTGAGCCCGCGGCCGGAAATGCGTCACGCGGCGAAAAGTGGGCATGCAGAAGAAACTCACGGTTGCCCTCCGCGCCCAGGATGGGCGACGGCAGAAGGCCGATACCCGAAGCTCCGAGAGTTGCGGCGGCTGTGCGGACTCGATCGATGGCCAGCTGATGGGCGGCCGGATCCCGCACGATGCCGCCCTTGCCCACGTGTTCCCTGCCCGCTTCGAACTGCGGTTTTACCAGGATCACCGCTTCCACTCCGGCTCCGGATCGGTCCGGCGCCGCCGCCCCGCCGGCCTGCGGCGGGTCCGCGCCCAGCCTACCCTGCGGAACTCCTTCCGTCGTCTGAGTGATGGCGGCCAGCACCGCCGGCAGCACCAGCGTGGCAGAGATAAAAGCAACATCCATGGCGACAAAGCTAATGCCGCCGGAGAGGCTTCCCGGTTTCATCCGGCGCGCATTGGTGCGCTCCAGCAGCATAACTCTGGAATCGTTGCGGATGCTCTGCGCAATCTGCCCATAGCCGGTGTCGACTGCGGTTACATGAGCTGCGCCATGCTGCAGCATGCAATCGGTGAAGCCTCCAGTAGAGGCGCCGATGTCCGCACAGCGGCGGCCTTCTAAATTGATCTTCCAGTGGGCCAAGGCCGCTTCCAGCTTTTCCCCGCCGCGGCTCACATAGCGCTGGGCGCCGCCCAGCATACGGAGTACCGCGTCCGGTCGAATCGCCGTGCCGGGCTTTTCCACCTTCTGCTCGTCAACCAGCACCCGGCCGGCCAAGATCAGCGCCTGCGCTCGCGCGCGGGAGGGCGCGAGTTCCCTCTCTACCATCAACGTATCGAGGCGGCTTTTGTTCACTGTTGCTTTATACCCTCTTTGTCCGGCGGTCGCTCAAATGACGTATCCAACCAGGTCCGGGGATGCCCACAGCCGAAAAAGAAGAACCTCTGCCCAAGACTGCCGCATCTGGACTTAGTAGAATGTAAGGGATTCGCCATGCTCCAAAGACACCGCTTCGGGTTAGCGGGATGGCGAAACCTGCTGTTTCGTCGGAGCGCATCGCCGGCGAAACAACAGCAGCGGCTGGACGATGGGCGAACGGCGTTGCGCGCTGAAGTTTGACGAATTCCGCGAGAGGCAAGATTGGCATGACCCAGGGTCCGCACATCACACAACAGGATCTCGCGCTGCATGGGATGCAGGGCCTTCCTGAAGAAACAGAGGCGGAGGTTCGCAGCCATCTGACCGATTGTGTGCTGTGCCGATGGCAGTTGGCAGAAGTTTCCGGAGATCTTGCTCTGCTGGGCATGACTCCGGGACGACCCGTCCCAGAGGAGGCGCGGAAGCGCTTCCTTGAGCAACTCGCGGCCGGGCGTCCCGCCGCCGATACCAGTATCGAAAGAGAGCAGCCTTTGCGACAAGAGACAGTACAGGAAAAGGAAGAATTCGAGCAGGAAGACTCCAACCAGCCTATGCGCGAGCAGCGCTGGTCGAGCACCGCGGAACAGCCCGCCTCCGGCGGCGGACGGCGCGGAACCAAGCCTTGGATTCCCTGGGTGATCACAGCATGTCTGGCCATCGCCACCGCGGCTTTGGCAGTGCAAAACTCGGCCCTCAATGACACGGTGCGTACCGAGTCTAGCTTGGTGACCAACTTGGCGGTGAAGGCTTCGCGGGCACAGCAGGTGCTGGAAACCCTTACCTCGCATCGGGCTCAGCGGGTAGTGTTGACCTCCGGGAAAACGCCGGACGAACCCGCCGGCCGCATCACCTATCTTTCCGACCGCGGCGGCCTTATCTTTCAGGCCACCAGCATGAAGCCCATTCCATCGCAGAAAGTTTATGCGCTCTGGTTGATGCCCGCCGACGGTGAGGCGCCAATTGCCGCTGGCCTCTTCCGTCCGGACGCCCTGGGAGGCGCTAGCGTTGTGCTGCCGCCATTGCCGTCCGGAGTGCTCGCCAAAGCCTTTGAGGTGACGCTGGAGGACGCCTCGGGGGCCGCAGAGCCGAGCACGCCGCCTTTACTTTCTGGAGATGTTTCCGGAACCTAAGAATAGGTTCTCTTCCGGCTAAGATCGGCGGCAGTCATTGGCCCGCCCCTCAAGGGATGTTGTGGCTCCAACTTCAAACTCCCGCAAGATACCGGTTCCACCACCTTATCGCGCTCCCGGTCCGGCCCTGCGCAGACTCTACGAGGCGCTCTTCAACGCCTACGGCCCGCAATCCTGGTGGCCGGCGGATACGCGGCTGGAGGTGGTGGTGGGCGCTTATCTCACGCAAAATACCTCATGGCTCGCGGTGGAGCGCGCTCTGGATAATCTACGCACACGCGGTGTATTGAGCCTTGACGGATTGCGCGCGATTCCCGAAAGCGAATTACAGATACTTATTCGCCCCTCTGGCTACATGATACGTAAGTCGTCTTCAATCAAAGCCTTCATATCGTTTCTTGATCTCATGCATCAAGGTTCGCTCGAGCGGCTCGCGGCGGTCCCTGCCCCTGTAGCACGTCAGCAGTTGCTCGCCCTCCCCGGGGTTGGCGAGGAGACCGCCGACGCTATCCTGCTCTATGCGCTTGACCATCCGGCCATCGTCGCCGATGAGTACCTGCGCCGCATCGCCTTCCGCCACAGCCTCGCTCCTGAGGGCGCGAAGTATGTGCAGCTTCAGGCCTTAGCCGGAGCAGCCTTTGCGGGGGAAGATCCCGACACTTACATCTCGCTGGCCAAGGAGTTTCATGCCCTGGTGGTGGTGGTAGGGAAAAATCACTGCCGCAAACAGCCGGCCTGCGGCGGATGCCCGCTGGAACACCTTCTGGAGCACAACCGGAAGAAGAGACCGGCTGGCACATCGGTTCCTAGACGGACTTCCAGGCGTGGGAAACGCGCAACACCCTCACACGCTCTTTGAAACAGAGCAGCTAGCTATGTCGAGGGCGATCCCGCTCGCTTGGACCTAAATTGTCCTTATAACCTAAATTGTCCTTATCAAGGACACTAAGAAGCCAACCTGACCTCGCAAATGACCCTATAAGTTTCTTGGAGCGAGCCTCCGATATTTTGCCTTTCGTGAATGAAATTTCCCGGTTATAAGTGAGTTAGAGGAACCGCCGGCACTCGAGATTCCCTCTCTTTTAAATTCATTCGCGACCCCCCGAAAATCGGACGTTTACGCACTCCCTTCAACCTCCAGGGACTGCCCAGAAGAGATTGGCCGAAACTTTTCTCGACAATGGGGGGTTTCAAAGAACAGAAAGGCCGCTAAGCACCCCACATTTATGCAAACCCTGTTTCGAGTGCTCGCCATCTCCCTGCTATGCCTGCTGGCCGAACCTTACCCGGTTAGCGTGGGGGCAGAGAGCCTGCCGCAGGAGCCGGGGGCCGCCTCATCTCGCTCGCGCGCGAGCAAGAATGCTATGGCTACCGAGAAGGCGCGCGCGCTTCACGTCTTGAACCGGCTGAGCTTTGGGCCCCGCCCGGGAGAGGTCGAGGCGGTCGCGGCGATGGGTGTCGATCGCTGGATTGCCTTGCAACTTCATCCGGAAAAGCCGGACGACAGCGCTCTCCAGCAGCGCCTGGCAGACTACCAGGCTCCCTTCATGGATCCTGCAACACTGATGGAGAAATTTCCTCCGGGGGCGCTCATTCGACAGGCCCTCGCTGGCCGTATCTCTCCACCCGGCGAAGCGTCGGAGCATGCGGTGTGGGAGAGCCAGATGGTGATCGTCAAGCAGCGCAGGGAGCGGAAGTCGCAGACTGCCAAACCGGACGCGGCTTTATCCCAGAGCATGCCATCGATGGCGGCCGCCAATACAAACATGTCATCCGCGGCCACCGGAGAGATAAGCCCCGATTCTATGATCCCGGAGGACATGAACCGCTCGACGGATAGGGCGTCATCCGCACCAGGGCGGACACCAGGGCGGACACCAGGGCGGACACCAGGGCGGACACCAGGGCGGACGAGCTATGCAGACGTAGAAATGGCGGGGCTGATCAATCTGGCTCCGGAAGAGCGCTATCAGCAATTGCTGGCCCTGCCGCCGGGCCGCATTCAATGGGCTGTGCGCTCGCTCAGGCCACAGCAACGGCCGTTGATGCTGGCCGGCATGACTCCAGCGCAGAGGGAGACGGTCCTCGCCCTTCTGAACCCAAGGCTGGTGGTTGTAAATGAAACAGAGTCTGTTCGCATGCTGCAGGACCTCTACAGTACCCGGCAGCTTCAGCGCGTAATGACTGAATTCTGGCTGAACCATTTCAATGTCTTCGTCCGGAAAAATGAGGTGGAACCCTACTACCTGCCGCAATTTCAGCAGGAGGTCATCGCCCCCCATGCACTGGGCAAATTTGAGGATCTGCTGGATGCGGTGGCCCAAAGTCCGGCCATGCTTCTTTACTTGGACAATCAGCAGAGCGTCGGCCCCGATTCCCCTTTTGCCCTTCGCCGCGATCATCCCAATCCAGCTCGCCTCCAACGCCTTCGCGCAATGGACCTACCCAGCGCCGTGCCCGCCACCCGCGCGAAGCAGCAGAAGCGTCCGCTCGACGGCATCAATGAAAATTACGGCCGCGAGTTGATGGAGTTGCACACCGTTGGCGTAAACGCCGGCTACACGCAGCAGGATGTGATTGAAGCCGCCAAAGTCCTTACTGGGTGGACGGTGGCTCCTCCCGCCCAGGGCGGCGGGTTCCGCTTTGCGGAGAATCGCCACGAGCCAGGCGACAAAATCGTGATGGGCCACAAGATCAAACAGCGCGGCGAAAGGGAGGGTCTGGAGTTGCTTCACATGCTGGCCACCAGCCCATCGACCGCCCACTTCCTTTCTCAGGAGTTGGCGGTGCGCTTTGTTAGCGACAATCCATCGCCGGCGCTGGTGGATCGCATGGCCAAGACCTTCCTCTCCAGCGATGGAGATATCTCCAAGGTTCTCGAGACTATGATTCACTCTCCGGAGTTCTGGTCCTCAGCCGACCGCGGCAACAAGATCAAGACCCCGCTCGATTATGTCGTCTCCGCGGTCCGAGCGACGGATGCCGAGGTCACTCAGCCTTACCGCCTGGTAGCGGAGCTGAAGGTCATGGGGATGCCCCTGAGCGGCACTCAGGAGCCCAATGGTTATTCGATGACCAACGACGCGTGGTCCAGTTCCTCAGAGCTGGTCAATCGGATGAACTTTGCGCTCGCGCTGGCCACCAACCAAATTCCAGGAGTTACCGTCCATTACGACCAGTTGCTTGCGCCGGAGGAAGCGGGCTGGACGCTCGTTGAGCAGGAGGGCCGGCTGGAGCAGCTCCTCCTGCACCACCCCGCTTCTTCCCAGATTCATCGCGCGCTGCTGGCCAGCCTCAGCGACACGACGACGCAGGATCGTGCGGCGGCAATTCGTTTGACCGGAGACAACGGAGGCAATCCTTTTGTGCCGCGCCTGCAGCGTTCGGAGTTCCCGTCCGGAACCATGCAGGACGCGGTGATGACGGGATTGCTCCTGGGGTCGCCGGAGTTCCAAACCAGATAGAGCGGCTTTGCAAAGGGTGCGTCCTCCGCAGATAGGGGGAAAGGAGTCGTAACAATGACAATTACACGGAGAGTGCTCATGCGGAACGGTGCGATGGCCGTCGTCGGCACTGCGGCAATACCCAGCTTTTTGACGCGCACCCTCTATGCTGCGGTGACGCCCGTGGTGCAAAAGAAGCAGCGCGTAGTGGTCCTCTTTCAGCGCGGAGCAGCCGACGGCCTGAACATTGTGGTGCCGCACGCGGAGAGCTATTACTATCAAGCCCGCGCCAGCATCGCCATCCCGCGCGATCAGGTGTTGGATCTGGATGGCTTCTTCGGACTGCACCCAGCGCTGGCTGAGTTCAAGCCGCTCTGGGATGGGAAGCAATTGGCCATCGTTCACGCGGCCGGCTCTCCAGACCCCTCGCGCTCCCATTTTGACGCTCAGGACTACATGGAGTCCGGCACTCCAGGCTATAAGGCCACCGTCGATGGCTGGCTGAACCGCGCCTTGCAGGCGCAAGACGAGCACGACGTAAGCCGGCGCATCCGGGAAAAAGTCTCTCCCTTCCGCGCCGTTTCCATGGGCCCCGATGTCGCTCGGACATTGCAGGGAAAATCGTCCGCGATCGCGATCAGCAATGTCGCAAATTTCGCCGTGGGCGGCCCCAATCCAAATGCCGCACCGCTGAGTGCAATCTTTGAAACCATGTATGACCACAGCACAGCGTCGCTGCTGCGCGGAACCGGCGCGGAGACCTTTGAAGCCATCAAGATGCTCAAGGCGTCCGACCCCGGCCACTACACTCCGGCACACGGAGCGCAGTATCCCCCCGGGCAGTTCGGCGACAGCATGCGGCAGATAGCGCAGTTGCTCAAGGCCAACCTCGGAGTAGAGGTTGCCTTTGCCGACATAGGAGGCTGGGACCATCATGTGAACGAGGGGAACGTCGAAGGTCAACTCGCCCGCAGCTTGCGCGATTTCTCCCAAGGCATAGCTGCGTTTTGGCAGGACATGGGCGATCAGGCTGAGGACGTAACCCTGATCAGCATGTCGGAGTTTGGGCGCACAGTGCGCCAGAACGGCACTGGCGGAACCGATCACGGCCACGCCAACGTCATGTTTATTCTTGGAGGGCAGGTCAAGGGCGGCAAGGTCTATGGCCGCTGGCCGGGGCTGAACCCGGAACAGCTCTACCAAAACCGCGATCTTGCGGTCACCACGGACTACCGGCAGGTTGTGGCGGAGGCGATCTGGAAAAACCTCTCCGCTCGGGACATGGAACTGGTCTTTCCGCGCGCGGGGATACGGCCGGAGACCTTTCTGAACTACCTGCCGCCGGCTTCGGCATAAATATCAACTGGAGCTACCTCCGCTGTGGGGTGCGCGGACGGCGGAAGGCGTAAACGACAGCCAGCAAGGGCGGAGCCAGCAGCACGCCCCAAAAAGGTATTAGGATACCCAACGCGATGGGAGCAAGCAGTGAGACCCAGACGGGCACGCGGGTCACGCGCTTCATAATGACCGGCTGCAAGAGTAATTGATCCACTATGACGACGAGGGCGTACCAGCCCAACAGAAAGAGCAGGCGATCCATGTCATGCCCGCTCAGCAAAATGCTGAACACCGGCCCCAGCAGCGCAATCACCGGGCCGAAGTTGGGGATGAAGGCCATCAGGCCGGCGACAATCGCCCACAGTGGAGCCAGCGGGACATGAAGCAGCTCCAGCCCAATGATCCAAAGGACCGCGACGCAGATTCCGTCGATCGCCATGGCGCGCACCCAGGCGACGAGCGCACGGCCTGCGGTGCGGAGGACGCCGGCAGCCGAACCTATAGGTCCTGCGCTCCGCTGCCGCAGCCTTTGGGTGGCGGAGCCACCGTCGGGTAGCTTCGCAGGGGATTCTTCGCCAGGTTGCCGCTCATCGGCCATCTCGCTCCTCATTCCCGGGTCGGGCGTCATTGGAATCCCAGTCGCCAACCGGGCTCCGAACCTTCATCCTCTCCCAGTGCTGCGCTGCCAGCAAGCCTGCGGCACAACACATATCACTCCACATCCCTGCCGGCTCAGTTGCTGCGAACTTTTGCCAAAAAACTGCTAGCCTAACCATATGAAGTTCGGCGTACTCGTTTTTCCTGGCTCCAACTGCGATCATGACGCCTTCCACGTACTTAAGGAGGTCGCCCAGCAGCCGGTGACCTTTCTATGGCACGAATCGGAAGATCTGGAAGGCAGCGACGCCATCCTGGTCCCCGGCGGCTTCGCATATGGAGACTATCTCCGCGCCGGCGCGATTGCGCGCTTCTCGCCTGTGATGCAAGCTGTCGCTCGATTTGCCGCCAAGGGCGGCCTGGTGATCGGCATTTGCAATGGCTTTCAGATTCTCTGCGAGTCCGGGCTGTTGCCCGGTGCGCTGATGAGAAACGCCGGATTGAAGTACATCTGCAAACAAGTGCACCTGCGGGTGGAGACTGCCGATTCGCCATTTACGCGCGGCCTGGAGCGCGGCCAAGTGCTCAAGCTGCCCATCGGCCATATGGAGGGCAATTACTTCTGCTCTCCTAGCACTCTGGCCGAGTTGAACCGCTCCGATCGCATTGCCTTCCGCTATGCCACGCCGGAGGGGAAAGTTACGCCTGAATCCAACCCCAACGGATCACTGGATAACATTGCGGGCGTACTCAGCGAGAACCGCAACGTGCTGGGCATGATGCCGCATCCGGACCGCTCCAGCGAATCGATTCTGGGCTCCGCGGACGGCCTGCTGATCTTTCAATCGATGCTTCGAGATTCCTTATCTATGGTCGGCGCATGAAAAGCATGATCGCAAGCCGGAAAGAATCACAGCAGGAATCTCTGCTGCGGCTTCCCCGAGCTCAATGATCGATATTCATCATCACTTGCTCTTTGATCTGGACGACGGCCCGCGCGACATCGAGGTCTCCGTGGCCATGGCCGAAATGTCGATCGAAAATGGCGTAACCCACATCGCCTGCACTCCACACGCCAATGAACGCTATTCTTTTGACCCACAACTCAACCGGGAACGCCTGGCAATGGTTCAGGAACGGATGGGAAATCGAATAGAGCTGGGGCTGGGCTGCGATTTCCACCTGATGTACGACAACATTGTGGACGCTCTCGCTCATCCTGCCAAGTTTTCGATCAACGGCAAGGGCTATTTGCTGGTTGAGTTCCCCAACCATGCGATTGCCCGCAACATGAGGGAGACCTTCTTTCAACTCGGCCTCGCGGGACTTACCCCGATCATCACTCATCCAGAGCGTAATCCGGTGCTGGTGCGGCAGCCGGAGCGGATGGCAGAGTGGTTGCGCGGCGGCTGTTATGTTCAGATCACCGCGGCCTCACTGACCGGAAACTTTGGCAAGGCGGCGCGGCATCTCGCCTTTCTTCTGCTGGACCGGAACTGGGTCCACTTTGTGGCGACCGATGCGCACAGCGCAACCTCGCGGGCGCCCAACCTGCGCGAGGCTTACGAGCTACTAGAGGACAAATATGGCCAAGAGACGGCCGACCGGCTTTGCATCGAGAATCCCCGCGCGGCGTTTTTTGGCGAGCCGATGCCGCCGCAACCGGAGCCGGAATCCTTGTACCCGAAGCAGTCCTCCAGCTTCTTGAGCAAACTCTTCGACTGGTAGGTCGACCTCTGTATATGTCCGGCTTCACCCGCTAATGAAATATTTTCAGATTTGTTGAAGTCATCACTTATATAAAGCGACGCTAAAATATGGTGGGGAGCACTTAAGTCTTTCAGTATCTATTGGTTACGCTGGAACCGGCGGCTCCTCGATTTCGGGGCGTCGCGACGGCGGTCGCAACACAGGAATCCTCCGCCGCGGCGCTTCCGAAATATGTTCAGAAGCGCTCTCTATGCGCGCTCAATCACCACCGAGTTCACGGTAATGGGCTTGTGCGGCTTGTCCTGGCCGTTGCGCGGAGCGGCGGCGATTTTCTCCACCACGTCATAGCCCTCTACGACCTCGCCAAAGATTGTGTGCTTGCCCGTAAGCCATTGTGTAGGGGCGACAGTTACAAAGAATTGCGAACCGTTGGTGTTGGGACCGGCGTTCGCCATCGCGAGCTTGCCGGGCGCGTCGAAGCTGTGCGGTGAACCCTTCGTCTCGTCGTTGAATTGATAGCCCGGGCCGCCGAAACCGGTTCCCGCCGGGTCGCCGCCCTGGATCATAAAGTTGGGAATCACGCGATGGAAGACCGATTCATCATAAAGCTTGTCGCTGCTCTTCTTTTTACTGACCGGATGCGTCCATTCGCGCTTGCCCTCGGCAAGCTCGACGAAGTTGGCGACCGTCATGGGAGCATCCTTTTCAAAGAGCCTGCAGACGATGACACCTTCACTGGTATTGAAGACGGCATAAGTTCCTGGGGTGCGGGTCATGTGCGTTTCTCCTTAATCTTTGGTTCTGTTATGGACATAGGCCTTATGGCTGGGAAGGCGCCGGTGCTGCGGGTGCTGTGGCAGAAGGTGCGGAAACGGGCGGCGGGAGCGGCGGCAGAGGCTGGCCCGGCTGGACAATCGTAAGTTTGTTCAGCACTACCGGCCGCAGAGGCTTGTCATTGCGGTCGCGTTCGACCAGGGCAATCGATTCCACAATCGGCATGCTCTCACCGCTGCATTGCCCAAAAATCGTGTACCTCTGGTCAAGCGATGCCTGAGGCGCCTCGGTGATAAAAAACTGCGATCCATTGGTGTTCGGCCGTCCGGAGTTGGCCATCGCCAACCGGCCCGGAACATCGAAATTCAGATTTGCATTGAACTCGTCATCGAGGGAATAGCCCGGCCCTCCACTTCCGGTGCCGGTGGGATCGCCCCCCTGAATCATGAATCCGGAAATCACCCGGTGAAAGATGGTGCCGTCGTAAAACGGCTTGCCGTGCATCTTCTCCCCTGTCTTCGGATCGGTCCAGTCTTTTGTTCCTTCGGCCAAGCCGATAAAGTTGGCGACCGTATTCGGCGCTTCCGCGGAAAAGAGCTTGCAGGTGATGCGTCCCATAGTGG
>Ga0207933_1001481_pt1 | contig 17615 bp, 14 predicted proteins | sample NGESurdeep092012_4_FD_184488 | JGI IMG/M metagenome (GOLD analysis project Ga0207933, IMG submission 184488) | Arctic peat soil microbial communities from Barrow, Alaska - NGEE Surface sample F53-3 deep-092012 (SPAdes) | ecosystem: Environmental > Terrestrial > Soil > Wetlands > Peat ...
GCGGATACAGCGATACAGCGCTCAATAGCATTCGGGCTAACCTGAAATCTACTTATGATGAATTTGTTTTTAAATATGGAAATATCTTAGATAAAAGCAACAGCAAAATAACTGATTTAGATTCTGACAAATACGTTATTTCAGCTCTTGAGCATAAAGATAAAATAACAGGACGCATATCCCCATCCGATATTTTGTTTAAGAGAACGATCAATCCGATTCGGGAGATACATAAGACAGATAACATTCAGGATGCTATTACTTTAAGCTTGCAGAAATATGGCAAACTGAAAATGAATTATGTAGCTGAACTGATGGACAAGACTTATGAAGAAATTATGCAGGGCCAAAAAGGAGATGCCACTTTTATCTTCAAAGATGAAGCGGGTAACCACCTTACCAAAGAAGAATACCTCTCCGGTAATGTAGTGGAGAAATTAAAGATTGCTAAAAAAGGCGCAGAAGAAAATCCCGAATTTCTCAACAATATAGAACAGTTAGAAAAAGTACAACCAAAGCCAATCGCAGCAGTTGATATTTATAGCCCGATGCATGCACGATGGATACCTCAGAATTATATTTATGAGTTCTTACAAGCCCTCTTAAAAACGGATCAGTTAGATCTCAATTTCTCCCGAAGCGCGGATGCTTATTCAGTAGATATTTATGACAGGTCGGGAAGTGTTGGAGCTTTCGCAACCAAAAGAAAAAGCGCTGCGTGGGTTATTAACCACGCCCTAAACGGTATGGAGCCAAAAGTTACCTACACTGTAGAAGTAGAGCCTGGTAAAACTAAGCTTGAATTTGACCCGGAAGATACCCAACTGGCAAAAGAAAATTATCGTAAAATAAAAAGTGCATGGGACGATTGGAAATACAATGACTACAACCGGAGAGAGCATTTAGCAGGCATCTATAACAATACATTTAATAATACAGTTTTAAGAGCTTATGACGGTTCACACATGACATTCCCGGGACTGATAGGCTTTATCCCACGGCCACATCAAAAAGATGCGATCTTTCGTAACATTCAACAACTCGGAGGTATAAATGATCATATAGTTGGAGCCGGAAAGACACTCATACAAGTTGCAACAGCAATGGAATTGCGCAGGTTAGGCATGGCAAACAAGCCTTTAATAATTGGCCTGAAAAGTCAAATACCACAACTCTATGAACAATTTAAAAAAGCGTATCCACTTGCTAAAGTACTTTTCCCAAATGAAAAGGATTTTGACAAGTCCAACCGCAAACGCCTTCTGAATAACATCGCTACCAATGATTGGGATGCTATCATTTTATCACATGATCAGTTCACCCGCATTAATCAGCCTGCCGATATTCAGGTATCCCTAATTCAGGAGCTCACGGATGTAATTAGAGACGAAATGTATGAAACGGACGACAAGCAGGAAAAAAAGAGATTGGAAACAAGGCTGTACAAATACGAGCAAAAAATATCCGCTCTTATGGACACTCCGAAAGATCAGGGAGTGCTTGATTTTTCGCAGTTAGGAATAGATTTTTTAATGGTAGACGAAAGCCAGGAATTTAAAAATTTAGAATTCTCAACAACAAAAAGAAATATAAGAGGTTTAGGTAACCCTTTGGGAAGCAAGAAAGCTTTTAATATGCTTGTTGCTTGCCGGCACCTGCAAAATATCCATAAGGCTGATAAAGGCATCATATTCTCATCAGGAACGCCCATTAGCAATACAATGGCAGAACTTTATTTGCTATTTAAATACCTGCGTCCTGATAAAATGAAAGAAACCGGAATTACAAGTTTTGACAGGTGGGCCGCAAACTTTGCAAATGATTACTCCGATCTTGAATATTATATGGGCAGGTTTAAAGAAGTTCATCGCTTCAGGGAGTTTGCCAACCTTCCGGAACTATTAACCCTCTACCAGGAAATTGCAGACGTTCGCAATAACAGCAACCTCACTTTGGATAAGCCAAAGGCTGATCACACTCTGATTAAAATACAGCCTTCCCAAACGCAATTAAACCTCATTGAAAAATTACAGGATTACATTAATTCAAAAGGCAATGATTTTGCAGAAGAATTAGGGCTTATTGCAGGCTATGATGATCGAAAGGGAATCAACCCCTCCTTCGCTCTTTTAGCAATAAATTTTGCAAAAAAATTAAGTCTTGATCCACGGTTGATTGACCCTGCTTATGCGCCCGGAACCAAATTAGTTGAAGCAGCTGCAAATGTTGCAAAGATCTACCTGGAAACAAACGAATTTAAAGGCACACAATTAATCTTTAGCGACATTGGTACACCAAAAAGCAGCAATAAAATTGATAACCTCTTTGAGCATCTTTCAGGCGATATTCCCCAGGCTGATTTAGTGGAGATTTTTGGTGAAGATTATTATGAAAAGAAATCTAAACCAAAGCTGGAAGATATTAAAATTAAGGTTGGCCAGGTTTTAAAACTTACTGATAGCGAAGTTGATAATCTTGCTGAAGAAGCCAACACAGCAGAAAATTTTAATGTCTATTCTGAAATAAGAAGGTTATTAGTGGAGAAAGGTATTCCTGAAAAAGAAGTCGTTTTTATTCACGACTACAACACCCGCAAACAAAAAGAAGATCTGTTTGAAGCTGTCAATAAAGGTGAAATAAGAATTGTCTTAGGTTCAACAAAGAAACTTGGAACAGGAGTAAATGTTCAGAATAGAGTCGTAGCAGGCCATCACCTGGATATTTCATGGAGACCCTCAGATATTGAACAAAGAAATGGCAGGTTTGAAAGGCAGGGAAATGAAGCGGCAAAAATTTACCGGGATAATAAAGTAGATGCGTTCTATTATGCTACAGAGCGAACGCTCGATGCAAGCATGTACAATACCGTTTCACAAAAAGCGAAATTCATTGCTCAATTAAAAACTACGGCCAACGCTGATGTTAGAACAATCAAAGATATTGAGGAAGATGTTGATATGGGTAGTATGGCTGCTGAATTATCGGGAGATCCTGTATTCAAAGAAAAAGCAAATCTGCAAAAGAGGGTAACCGAGTTAACACAACTGGAAAAATCTTTTAAATCAAAAAAGTTTGACTTCGAAAGCAACATCAGACACTCAGGGTTAAGGATAAAAGCATTTGAAGGGCAAGTTGAAATTCTAAAAAAAGCTATTCCATTACTGGAGCAAATTCCAAAAGATGAAAAAGGAGAATTCGGTTTTTCTGCAAAAGTTGCCGGGCAGACTTATAACAAAGTTGGAGAGTTCGGAACCGCAATGATTTCAGAGGCGGAGCATGCTAAAAAGTATAAACCTGCAGGACACGTTTTTGTATTAGGAGAGCTTTGGAATTTCAAAGTTTTAGGTAAAGTGGAGCATAACTTTTTAGAAAATAAAAATCAAGTTACAAGGGATTTGATTTCTCCATCTAATGATAAAATCGGAGAAACAAAGCAATTACCAACCGGAGAGATTGCGGCAGGACTGCAAATAAAGCAGGCAATTCTTGATATGCCAAAAGATATGGCAAGATTCTCCAGTAACATCGAAAAAGAAAAACAAAATATCATTGAATATACAAACCAATTAGAGGCACAATTTCCGTACAAAGAAGAACTTACAACTAAGAGAAGCAGACTAATGGAAGTTGATAGTATCATCATCGCAAAAGCAAAAGAAGTGGATGAAAATAAAAACGCAATTACGAACCTTCAAACCGTAGGAGAAGAACCTAAACAAATATTTGGCGTAAAAAGAAATTCTTAAATTATTATCACTATGCTGCCCTATTTTGAAACAATTTTAATCTCTTTAGTATCTGGTATTTTGATTCTAAAAATAATAATGCAGGTAAATATTATAGGGAAAGTAAAGCAGGAAAGAAAAAAATTAAAATGTAAAAATTAGGGTTTTAAATTAGCTGAAGAAAACTGGATTGAAAGAAGCAACTTTATTTTTATGGCGTTCCTAAAGGCGGGGCTTTTCATTGCAAATCCTGTCGGCAAGACAGGGATTTTTCATTTCAATCCCTAACGCAAATCCTGAGCTTTCTTTACCTCCACAAGCAGAATGAAAAAAAGGAAATGTTTTTTTCATACAGTTTGCTCATGGCTCTTGGAATATGCAAAAGATAATCCGTTTCCCAGGCCTCTATATTGCACACTTGATTGCAGCCTGTAATCCGTTTATCATTTGCGCCGGGCTTTTAAATGCAGGTAACAAAAGGGAGAAAAATACTATCGAAAAAGATAGAAAAATTAAACAAAATAGCCCGTTAGTAGGCGAATTCTCAATGCTTTTAAAAGTAGTTATCTATAATTTTACGCGATGATAACTATTTAAAACTGAGGCAGCCTGTTTCAGATTTGGGAGGAAGTAATAACTTTACTTTTGAAAAACCTATATGGAAATTAATTGAGTAAATGAAAGCGGTGGTTAAATTTGAAAGATTATTAAATTTCAAAAAGAAAAGTATAGATGGTTTTGAGTTGAAAAACTCATAATTTCAAAAACTTGTAGTATTTTCAAAAACTTAAAAAAGTTGATATGTTGGACATGATCGAATTTGGAAAACGGGTGCAGGCAGTGCGGGAGAATGTCCTGCAAATGAATCAGTCGGAACTGGCAGAAAAGATAAATACTTCGCAGGTATTGTTGTCACGAATTGAGCGGGGGATAGGAGGGAATATTAATGTGGTATTCGATTTGGTTAATTATTTGTATTCCAAAAAAATTGCTGCCAAAGAAATCTTTGGAGAGAGATTTTCACTTGACTTAGTAGCGAAAAACTCTAACAATCCCAAAACAACAAATACCCAAATTGAAAGCTTGGTAAAAGAATTACAAAAGACCATGAGTGCCGATTTTGATAAATTATTATTGTTGTTGTCACTACACAAGTAATCAATAAACACCTGCTTATCCCAAATTCTTATTTCGCGTTAAGATTGTTTTCATTCCTTCGGAAGACACACTTAACAACGTTTCCATGAAGACGAATTTTTGAAGAAAATATGTGTATTTCGTGTTGACACAGCACAATGTACTAAAGTTTGGCCTGTTGTTCAATTCCCACCACACACTGTAGGGCCCCTGCCAATGCACATAGCTATTAAAAGAAGATTTCACCGGAATGCAGGCCTTATTTATCTTCCAGTGTTGTAGTAAGTGTAAGTAAAAAAAGTGTTTCCTCTATAGCCAGAACACTATGCTGAATACCTTTATGAAGTGCCAGGATTTGTCCTTTATTTAATTCAACAGACCGGTTGTCCGCATTAAATTTCATTCTTCCATCAATTACCTGTATGCTTATAATACCATCTGCGGTATGGGTTTTCATTTCAGCACCTGCATGCAAAGCAATCAGTACAATCCGCATACCATTTGTCTGTTGGCTTTTAGCTTTTGTTTTGGTGTGGGTGATATCCTCTATGGTCAGATAAAGCTGGTATTCATGATGCTCCCTGTAATATTTCATTTCTCATAAGGAGAAGATGAACCATTTTGTGATGTTTGCTGAGGGAACTTGCTGTCAGATACAGCAAGTGTTCAAATTATTGATAAAAAAGGGAAACCGGCCAAAAGAAGTTTTGAGACCGATAAAAAATATCGCGTTGGAATTTTGGATTGAACAACTAAAAGACGCTTCACCGGATGATTATGTTTTCAGTTCTGATTTTAAGCCAGGCAAAACCAAAACAACCACAAAAAGGATTGGAAACAAATGGAAAGAGTACGTTAAAGAGGGCCTTGGGATAGATAAAAATTTCTATTGGCTTAAACACCTTAATCTTAATGAAACAGCTACTATCCTGGACGATGAAGCAGCAGCAAAAATGGCTGGCCACGCTACAACTGTGATTACTTTAAAACATTATTTAGTGAATAAGGAAGAAAGGGAAATGGCGAAGCTTAGAAAGGTGAATAATCGATTTGCTTAATGTTTGGCCGGTGGGACACCTGCCAAGAACGGAGGCAAACTCCGGATAGCAGGGGGTTGCAGTACAGTTTAACTAAATTGGTCTAAATAACTCGTCTTGATTTTCTGTCTTGGTGTGTAAATCCCAATATTTCAAAAAGTTTTTTACTACACCATTATAATTCGCATATTTTAAAATGAGACTGCAAGTCAAAAGATGTGCATTTAAAGCAATTTTTATCAGTTCTCTTTCCTTCTTTTGTTGAGGTTCATGATCAAAGGGAATGTTTCCATGTAAAAACCTATTTCGTAAAGAAATACATTGAATATCAGCTTTAGTTAATTTAAAGCCAACTAACCCAAAAGCCAACTTAAAGCTTTCATTATTACCGACCTTATTCAAGTCGTTTAATTTTCGGATAACAGCATTTTTATTGGTGAATTCATCATCAGCAATCTCTTCAATAATATTCTTAAACTTTTCAATGTAATCTGTTGCCGTTTTAGGATTTTTGAATGGTGCAATTTTATCGTTATTCTCCTCAATTATTATTTCTTTAATCGTTTCCAAACTAACGAAAAATGCACTTGCTTCAAGCTCAGTTGGCAGACCTCTGGCTTGAGCAATTATTTTAATAGCTCTTAACCATCTTCTGTCAGTAAGGCATAAGGTTATTATTTTAGAAAATACTTCTTCTGGAAAGAATATCATTCTGTCCAAACCGTCATAATCTTTATACTGCCTCGGGTTTACAAGTTCTAAGTCACTAATATTACTATCTTTTAATTGATTAAATCTAAAGCCCTGTAACGAGGTAAAATCGGAGTTTCCAAATCCTAAAATTGTCACTTCATTTCTAACCAAACTGCCGCTTATTAAAGCAAATGAGTAGGTAATTGCATCTAAAATTTTCTCAAATTCTCCTAAGCTGACTTTATCCTTACAGTCGATAAATATATAACGCTGCTTTTCGTGGTCATAATCATAAAAGCCAATATTAAAAGCCCCTATCTTAATTTGGATATATCCATGTCCTCTTAATGAATTTTCGTCAATCAAGAAATGATGACCAATCATATAATTCACGGGAACTTGAGTAAAACCATCAATCGGAAATACAGCTCTAAAATAACCATTTGAGCTATCGTTTAAGGTTTCTAATCCCCACAATTCGCCTTCAGTTGAAAACCCTTTTCCCATTTTAATGTTAGCTTTTCCTGCACCGTCTTTGACATTATAAGTATTATTTAAATCTTTAAGTAAAAAAGGTTTTAATAATCCATAGCCCGAGCTTTGATAATTCGCTGGAGCATCATTTGGTCCACAACCTAAAATCTGTCCAGTGCTAAAACTATAAACCCGTTTGGCTTTTGCATATTCCATCTCCAATCCATTAATAGTTGGGATGTCGGAAATGATGGTAGCCTTATTAACGATTTTCTGTTTTTCAATGAATGAAAAAGTTTCGAAAAGAGTGACCCTGATTGCAGTTCGTCTTAATTCAATTTCTTTTTGTGATATTTTATTTGCATCTGTCACACTAATAATTTTAGAATTGCACGAAGTATTGCAGCCAACACTTTGTATTTATGTTATAAGATGAAAGGTAGAAAAAATCCTCATATTAAGAATAAACTAATTACAATTATACTTTTCGTATGGTTTTAGACCAAACATAACGGGCACCAATAAACGAAAGTACTTTTTAATAAAACAAAGGTTGCGTTATTTAATTTTTATGGTTAATTAACGGCACGAGTACGCGAGGCAAAAAGCGATGCTGCATACTCGCGCCAGGGAAGGGTATTGAAAATCAAATCTGCTTAGATGCTAATCTTGATATCTGAGAAAGTAATTCCTCTCTTTTTTCGTTCTTGGGAACTTTGATTCCACGAAAACTAATACTTACGTTTGACTCAGGCAACCGGAGAAAGGATTTCGCAGTTGATAACCAGCCATTCAATATTTGAATCATTAATTCCTCACTCGAAAAGTGATCATAAAATGGTATCCCATTAAATGTGGAGTTAAGAGTCGTATCTATTTCTTCATCAAGACAAGCAAGCAGAAAGAGATTTGTAATAGAAAATTCTTCGCCGGTTTTTTTAATTAACCACTTGATGAATTCGTTTTTTAATTGTGTCGCATTCATATTTTTCAAAATTAATTTAAAGTATTAGTCAAATCCACCTATTCCACTCTTACCTCATCTACTTCCTTCATTAGGCTATCTGTTTCCGTTAGGGCGATAATAATTTTTTGATAATGGAGGATGTCTTCAAATTCTAGCTTGCGGCCCTTGCGGTCTTTGAGCCATTTTTGTGCAGGCTGGTAACCGCCGATATAAAAGTTCCAGGCTACTTCAGGTACACCATCAAAATATTGAGTGTCGTTTATAAATACTTTTCCATTTTCGTATTTTGGTTTTGTAACTACGTTGTTTCCGTCTATGGGATATTGCGTAATGTACTTTTCTACTATTGGGCTTTCCAGCAAATGTATTTGCCTTAGCTCACCGCCGAGTTTTACCAATTGCCAAAAGGTTTCTCTATCCTTTGGATAAGGTATTCTCGGGAAATCTATTTTTAAAAATTCTTTATATTTTTCTCTATAAGCCGGTGAATGTAAGACAGCATAGATGTAATCTAAAATATCTATTGGTGCAAAGGTTCCTTCGGTTGTTTCTTTTTCGTCGGTAAATGTTAAGTTTAATTTTTCTGCAATTTGATTTACTATCTCGAGGTTTAGGTTTGAGATTCTTTCTTTTGAATAAGTTATAGTTTGTTGACTTTTGATTTCAATGTATCGATAAAGAGGGAAAACATTTGCTCTTTCCTTCGTTTGCATAGATATAGAATTTCCATCAGATATATAACTAGTAACGAAGGCATGTTGAAAATCAAATGAACTTTGCTGCTTGCAAACTATTAGTGAGATGTTATTTTTTTGAAAAATATTATTCATGACCTCAGACCTTGGATAGGCCATAAAACCTTTTGATCTGCCCGTATAATATGTTTTCCTTAAATCGAATGGTCTGTAAAATAATCTGCAAAAATTACCTCCAGATAATATATCATTTTTTGATGTTTCTATTTGCCAGTCGCGACCTTCCTTTTCTATTTTGTATTTATTTCTAATTTCATTAACCGTTAGTTTTTTAAAATCAGAGATAACGTCTTCAATTTTTGATTTTTCAAATTGAATAGTTATCGAATCTCGTTGCGTTTCAATACCGACCGAGTATAAATTAAATAGGATGGAAAGTTTAATTCCTTGTTCATATCCATCTTTTGATACAAAATCTTTTTTTACAAAAAAGTAATATGAAGTACTATAATTTAATTTTTCCCATGTGGTATTATAAAAAGAACCTTCACTTAGTTGTTTATATTTTATTTCTCTTTTCCCCCATAAATCATTATAAAATACTTCTCCTAATTCTTTTTTCTTTGCTTTTCCAGTTTTTACAAAAATATTTATACTCACACCTTGCATTATATCAAATACATTTTGATCAACAGAGCCATCTAATGCAGTTTCTCTTTTTTTAGAATTGCCATGTAAATTCAATATGTATATTTTATCAAAAGTTCCTAACAAACTTTTTCGCATTTGACGATGTGTAATTCCATCTATAAAACTATTATTAGAGATATATGCCAAAATTCCGCTTCCATTTTTATCAATAAAATGCTGACCATATCTTATGAACTTTATATAATCATCATCAAGATTGATTTTTCTTTCATTTAAATCTATTTTATAATCTGCAATGAGATTTTGTATCCACTCACTTTTATTTGTACTACTTACTGCATATGGCGGATTACCCATCACCACCATTACAGGAGCATCACGCTTTACACGGTTCGCTTCGTTTGCTTCGCTGCTTAGCCAGTTAGCAAATAAAGTTCCGGTATCCTTATGGTATTCTTCCAGGCTGTTGGTAAGGTAAACTCTTAGGCGCTGATTGCTATCAGATTTGTAACCCGTTTCGGTAAATAGCAAATCCATTTGCAAATGCGCCATTGCATAACTCGCCATCAGCAGTTCAAAACCATTTAGCCTGGGCAGCAAATGCGTTTCCACATAATTGCTCCATATCCCCTGCATGCCTTCAAACTTTTTATAAATATGCTTTACCACTTCCGCCAGGAAAGTTCCGGTTCCGGTGGCAGGGTCTAATATCTGTACACGGTGCACTTCCTGTTCTATCGTTTTTATATTGTCTTTATAGCGTTTATCCGTCTCGGGTAAATTCACTTTTATTGTTGTTTTACTGGTATCGGCAAGCCCTTCCGGTAAATTAAATTCTGCTTTTAAAATATCATCTACCGCACGTACGATAAAGCTCACTACCGGGTGCGGCGTGTACCATACACCTCTTGCCTTCCGCAACTTCGGGTCATACTCACTCAAAAAAGTTTCGTAAAAATGAATGATCGGATTCTCTGTTCTAGTAGCGGTTCCGTAATTCTCTAATATTTCCGCCACATTGCAGGCAAGAAATATTTCAATAAGCCCGTCAACGATCCATCGTATGCGGTCGTCAATATCAGGCCCGGCAATGTAACCGAACAACTTGCGTAAAAAAGGATTCGACTTTGGTATCAGTTCTGCGGCTTCCTGCCTGCTGAATGTAGGAAGATCAGGATCATGCAATCTTGCCGCAAACATGCCATAAACAATAGTTTGGGCATAGATGTCTGCAAAACCTTTGGCTGTAATATCGTGTATCAGTATTTCCTTAAAGGCTATCATCTGCTCTTTCAGCGTACTGTTTTGCTGGTTCGCTTCATCGCTGTTTACCGCCTTCTCTATTACATCCGAAAGTAATCTTGCTTTACCCGCCATCATCTTAGCCAGCTTTATCGAGCTCTTTATAGTTTGCCCCACATAGGTAGCAAAGTCTTTTATTAAATTAGTAAAAGAATTATAGTTATCCGGCAGAGGAACGATAGCGCCATTGTGCAATTCTGCTATCGCAATTTTTGTTATCAACTTTCCATCCCGGTATAAATGGAAATTCAAATAGTCGGTAAATATTATGTTGCTAAGTGAGGCTTTGTAACGGTCAAACTGTTCTTTATTTCCGGTTTTCTTTACACCTGCAAGATCATCATCACCAATATCTTTAGCTTCAATAAAACCGACAGGGACATCTCTTTTCGTAAGAATATAATCAGGTGCGCCGCAGGTTTGGCGCTTAGGCTCGTTGGTAGCTCTTATTTCAGGCAGTAAGCTTTCAACCAGTTGTTGCAGATCACTTCGAAATGTATGTTCTGTTGAATTTCCCTGTTTGTATCTTTTGCTTATGCTCTCAATGTAGTTTGGTATTGTCATTTAATAATTGTCAAATGTTCGGCTAGCGAATGTACAAATTTTAAAGGTGGATGTTGAAATATTAAGGTATCCAATATCCTGGCAGTTAAATCATAAATATACATTGCATTTACAAATGAGGATAGTGAAATAATTATAAATTTCCTAATGTTTAAACCTCAACAAACTTCCAATAAACCACACCAAGGTAAAAAATATCCTGCTGGCTGTATGGCGCAACCACTCTATAAAACACAAAACCTTCTTTCCTGATTTTTGGAAGTTTGATAACAGATAAATTAATAGAATTAGCAGCTTTGATGAAGTCAGATTCATTAGCTGCAACGATTTGAATACATTTCATAAAATAATTTTAAAAGAAAAAAAGAAAGTATACCCGGTAACGGAGCTGCAACTTTTTGCCAAAAGGAAACGGAATAAATGAAGGCGCTGTGCGGCGGGTTTTGTGTTTATGCCGTAGTCTTTTGGTAAAAAGAAAAGGAATTGTGCGGTGGATGCAGCGAAGTATCTTTTTCCTTTTTTTGCCTGCTTTTTTTTCTTTTTAAAAATGACAAACTTTAAGACGGGGTTCGAATCCTTAACTCGCCGCTTATTTTTTGAAAGCTTTTACTGTAGCTGGTTTGAGAGGTCAAACACAAAAAACTCAAACAAAAAGGCAAACAAATTCTTTTGGTTGATTTGTAATTATCAAGTAATTTTTGCGAATCGATAAAACAAAAACAATGAAAAAAATATCTTTTATTTTACTTCTATTCTTTTTGCACACCAGCGGCTTTTCTCAGATTGCCATAAAAGAAATACCGGGACAACACACTATTGATTCCTGTTTAATAATAGCAAAGCAAAACCCAGGTTGGGTAATTCCTGACACAGCACAGTTTAGGATTGTTGCCCCAAAACTCAAAGGGTTTGCTTATTTAACTTCTTCAATGTATGAAGGGAATTATATAGAAGTTGAAAGACGCACTCCACTTAGGAAATTAATTGCTCAAAGTATGAATATTAATAGTCCTGCATTTTACAATTTGGTGCTTATTCAGAAACCGTAATAGAATCCATCTTTCTTCGCCAAAGTCAATTTTCTATACTCGCAGCCAGTAAACGAATAAATTCACTGAATTTTTCTTTTGTCTGGTTGAGTTCTGAGAGTGGCGGCGACATAGCTTAATGTAAGGATAGTATAAAATTTTGTCCATAGTTTGAAGTCGCTTTAAACTAGCAGCCAACACACAAATATATGTTATAAGAAGGTACCATTTTACCCTCCTTAAATAATCGTTTATTCAGATTTCTACTTTTCCAGGAGAAGTTTAAAATAAAACTGAGTGGATCCACGAAGCGAAGCGAAGTAGATCCACGAACGAAGGGAGCGAGAATAAATTATGTGGGCAAGATGTGCAAATAAAAATCAAATATCCAATTCTCAGCACCTTCAAACATGGTATTTACAGCACTTTAGCAGTAAAAGAATAAATTTTGAAGATTTTTATTTCCCGGGAGAAGTTTAAAATAAAAGTAAGTGGATTCACGAAAGAAGAGATAGCGAAAACTTAAAGAAATGGTTCGTGAGGGATACGAACCAGGGATTAAGCGGTAGTGGTTTTGAAAATTATTGAGTATTCCAATAACCAATATAGGCTTCTTCACCGCACAGTCCACCCCAGTAAAAATTTTCATATGGGTCATAATCGCTATCATAATTTCTATTTGACATTTGTGCGTGCTTAGATGTGATAAGAGATGCTGCAGGCTTACTAAATGGTTCAGATAATCTCAATAAGTATATTTTTTCGAGAATGGTTTTGTCACCAGTTAAAATTTTAAGTAAGGTGTCCTTTGCTCTACGATAATAAGATTTGTCAATTAATAATAGCAACGCATTTATTATTCTTTCGCCGAGTAAATCATCTATTTGAAGAGTTGAATTGTAAAAAAGAGGTTTTATTATTTTTTTTGCAACCTCAATTTCTATCTTTTCCAAGGTTAGTCTGATTTGTAGCCACTCTTGAAAACCTTGGCTATTTAATGTTGCATCAAGCAAAGCGATTTTACTCTCAGAAAGTTTTGAACCAATTTTCAATTTGTCTAACCTCAAATAGTCACATAAGTTGTTAATAGTCCCAAGACCTATATTTTGCTCTTTTAAGTATTCTCCCGTTCTCATAAGTTGAGGTTTATTGTTCAATATCCATTTAGGATTAGTATGTATTACCGCTAACACACAAATATATGTTATAAGAAGGTACCATTTTGCCCAACTCAAAAAAACGATATTTGTTCGTCTGCTGGAACTACTGCTGATAGCGAACTACAGCCGATTGTTATTCCTTCAGACAGCCTATTGGCTTTTGTTATTGGCTGCCCTTCCATCTGTCATTAGTTTTTGTTTATCCATTCTGTTGTCGTGTATTCACAACCATATAAGTAATTTGAGCATCCATAAAATTTGTATGTGTTTCCATTTCTTGCGGTTCCTGTTTTTCTTAAAACAACATCAGCCGTTTTGCAAGTCGGACATTTTTTATTTAGTGATTGTCCGCTTTCTATTTCTAATTCTGCGATAAACTTTGATTTGAAAGAACTGTCCGCAACAAAGTAAACATTTTCTTTTGCTCGTGTCATCGCCACATAGAACAAACGCCTTTCTTCCCCGTTTTCAAATTGGTCTGCTTCGCTAAGTAAAAGGTTTAATACTTCATCGTCTGACATTTCAGAAGGGAAACCGTATTTACCCGAATTGCAATTAAGAACAATGATAATATCAGCTTCCAGTCCTTTAGCTTTATGAACTGTCATAAACTGTGCTTTGAGTTTTTTAGTTTCTTCTTCTGTTTTGATGCTGTAAGAAATAATTCCCGTTTCCTTGTCAATACGGAAAAATCCATTTTCATTTTTAATTCTATCAATGTCAAATCCGTATCTACCAAGAATGAATATTTCTTTATCCTCAATAGGTTCATTAGTAGCCAATAGCTGATTAAAAATGTTTTGAAGAGCATTTGTGTCATCCTGATTTTCAGTAACCGAATATTGAATTTTGAATTCAGTGTTCCGAGTGTTTGATGTTCCTCGTAATTCTTTCTTGGCTTGATTGGGATTTTTTTGAATGAATTCGCTTGAAAGATTTATAAGTGGGTTGTGGAAACGATATGTTGTTTCAATTTTGGATTTAACCGTAAAACCAAAATAATTTTCAAACTCTTTGAAGAGAGCAATATCACTACCGCTGAAGCGATAGATTGATTGCCAATCATCGCCAACGCAAAAAAGTTTACAAGATGGATTATTGGTTTTAATTGCCTTAATAAGTTGATATCTTCCTATTGAAATATCTTGGAATTCGTCAATAAGAACATAGCTGAATTTTCTTTTGTGCTTTCCGCTTGCAATATGTTTTGATGCTTTGTTAATCATATCGCTAAAATCAATTTCATTTCTCTCCCTTAAATGACTTTCGTAGCGTTCAAAAATTGGTTTGATGATTTCAATGAATAAAGCATTTCTCTTTCGGAAAAATTCCTCTTTGGTTTGCTTATTCCTATTTATTACATCATTGATTGAGTAATTGTTCGACTTCATTAGAGTGATAAAAGTTCCAAACAAAGTAATAAAGCTATTTACTTCGTCTTTTGCTGTTTCGCTAATTATCTGCCAAATCTCCTCTGGCGATTTTGGTCGTAGAGTAATTCCAGATTCTTGTAAATGTTGAGTAAGATTTTCAAATAAAATATTCTCACTCATTTCATAGCTGTATGTTTCAATCAGAGTAGTTTCATTGCTTTCATGTAATTGTCTTGCCCAGTCTATTTTTTCCCAATAGCGTTTTTTTGCTTCCTCATACGTTTCACCTTCTTTAGCAAAAAAATTAGGGACACTTCCGTTTTTTGAAACGGCAAAATGTTCTATATAAATCCTTTCACCGTTTTGCATTACTGTAAAGTCGGGCTTGTATTGCCTGTATGTTTCGTTTGCTGTATCGTGTTCGTAGGGGAATTCGTATTCATATTTGACACCGTTAAACAATAGATGATTTGCGATTTTACATTCCTCAATGCTTTTAACTACTTCCATTTTGTAAGTTGTTCTTCCTCTTGCTGGGACTTCCTTTAGTTTATAGGTTCTGAAATTTTTGTCTTTTATGTATTGGATGTAGTCTCCTTGATTGTCAAATTCAAATTGAGATTTTACAGGTTTTAAGAAGTTAGTAAAGTAATTAGTTACTTTACTAAGATAACTTTCGTTCTTTATTAATTCTGAGAAATATCTTGTCAATAAGGGCTTGAATTGTGCTTCGTCAAAAATACTTGGTTGTATGCCTTCTGCTTCTACAATGATGTCTTTGCCGAACTTGTGAAATGTTTTTGCTTCAATTCCTTCAATGTCTATTCTACCCGCAAGGGTTGAAGCAGATTTATTTGTAAACGAAATGAGCAATATTTCTTCTGGGGCAACTTTGTATCGGTCAATAATGTAATTTACCTTTCCTACAATCGTTGTCGTCTTGCCTGAACCCGCACCAGCAATTACTATGTTGTTGTCCTCATCAGTTACAACTGCAATTCTTTGCTGTGTGTCTAGTTTATTTCCTTCAATACTGTCAAAGATAGTGCTGTATTTTTTTAGCTCTTCTTTTACGAATAGTTTGTTGAAGTCATCCCGCAATTTGCCTGCATTATTAAAGTAGTCTGTGAATACCGCAATTGATTTTACTTCTTCGCCTGAGAGTTGAATTTTCTCAAATTGTTTTCCTTTGATTTCACTAAAAAGATTTGTTTGTTGCCTTTTCCAAAAAGTCAATTGGTTATTTGTAAAGTAACCTGTCTTTAAGTCAAGGTGTTTAGCAAACTTACTGTTTGCTGTTTTAATGCTATCAAGTTTGGTTTTGAAAAAGTCAAAGAGTTTTTGTCTTGCTTCCTCCCGTTCTTTAGCTAACTTTCCTTCAAGTTCTTTCTGTTGTCTTTTTTTTCCCTCTTGTCTACGGTAAACCCAAATGCCTGTAACAATTAGTAAAATCAGTAAAAGAAAACTACCAATACTTTTCATTTAGTGTCTGTCGTTTGTGTGAGTACTGTCGCCACAGGGTTGCCGATAACGGTACGGCTTGGATGTGGCGGCATTTGAAAATCGTCAGCCGTAACTGCTGCTAAATTTATAATCAAATGTTCATTGTTTGTTCTATTGCTCAGCGTTATTCGTCTGCAGGAACTAAAGCCCAATAGCGAACAAAAAATTGAGAATATATTCGTCGCTCCGCCATATTGCCAAGTCATGTTAGCGGTTCGTGCTACTTGCACTCCTCTTTCCATCTTTTGTATGAATGTTGTAGTCCTGTCCTGTCCCCGCCCTTAAAAAACTTACCAGCATTTAAAGTATTGATGAGTTCTTTCATTTCGTTCGCATATTCTGAATCCCAGCCAAGTTCTCTAACAAGATATGATGCAACAACATCACCATTTAGCTCGGGTTCGTATTTGTATAAAGCAAGAATAGTCGTCTTGGCATGTCTTTCGTCACTTGGGTGTGTAATGCCTGTTGACATGTTGATTGATTCGGTTAATTCTTCCATTGCTTTAATCACTGTGCAAGATGGATTAGGAAATTCTTTAACAGCGGATTGGTTGCCCCTTAATTCTTTTGGACTCCATGTCTGCACCCACTTTTCTGTATGTTCCTTTAGCCAAGGAATTGCAATGATTGCCTTAACCGAATAATAGTCGTCAACCTTGAAAAGGTCGTCCGCACCAAGTCCAAGAGAGATTACGATTTCTGAAGGAGTATAGCTGTCCCTATAAGTTTGAGTCGTTTCAATTTTAAAAACTGGTTTGCAATCTTTAAAAGTTGACCCTGCGAAAAGTTGTTTTACCACCTTGTCACCATAAAGTCGGTCAAGCCATCCAGTATTTTTCTTTGATGCTGCTAACAGAATGACTTTTTTAATTTCTGTGTCTGTGTCCGCATGTTTGCAAGCGAATTGCATTGCCTCACGATACGCTTCGTCATCGTTACCTTTTGTGTCTATGTAAAATCTTTGTTTGTCCATTTTGTAAAACTTAATTTTTTATCTGTTCGTTTCTTACAGTCAGGTTTAAGGTTGCACTGTCGCCCAAGCATGATCGATAACACACAAATTTATGTTATAAGAAGGGACTTACATAAACAAAAAAAATACTCTTTCAGTGTATTTTAAAAATGATCGTAGCGAATAAATAAAGTGTAGTAAATGAATAATAAAACCTAATTTCTATTTCCGGAAGCGGAATTTCTTTTGAATTCGGTTTCTGAAAATAGTAGTATTTGTTCGGGTAAATGTTTGCGAAAAACTTGAATCTCCAACTAGTCCTCGTTTTAAACGAACTTGAGAACGACTTTA
>Ga0207933_1001482_pt1 | contig 17614 bp, 18 predicted proteins | sample NGESurdeep092012_4_FD_184488 | JGI IMG/M metagenome (GOLD analysis project Ga0207933, IMG submission 184488) | Arctic peat soil microbial communities from Barrow, Alaska - NGEE Surface sample F53-3 deep-092012 (SPAdes) | ecosystem: Environmental > Terrestrial > Soil > Wetlands > Peat ...
CCCAGATTGCCGGCGATCTGCCGCCGGCACTTGCCGAGACGCTGCCGCATCTGCCTCAACTTGCGGACAAGGGGAGCTTTGCAGTCGTTTGCTCCGGCATGAGCTGCCAGCCGCCGGCGCTGGAGCCCGAGGAACTGCTGCGCCAATTGCGAAGCTAGCTTCGGCGCCATAACGGACGCGCTCGATGGATGGAAGAAGATGAGCTGAAGAAGAAGATGGCCGGCCCCAGGTCGCGACTACGGGACCGGCCTTCTTCGGAAGCGAAAGCTCTACTTGGCTGGAGCGACTGGAGCGGGGGGCGCTGCCGGCTTGACCGGCGCGGATTGCGTGTGGCCACTCTTCAGGTTATCGAGCACCGAGTGCTGGCTGCCGCCGCGCTGGATTAGCACGGTGAGACCGATCGAGGTCAGCATAAAGATCACCGCTCCCCATGCCGTCAGCTTGGTGAGCGTGTTGGTCGCGCCGCGTGGTCCGAAGGCGGTCTGCGAGCCTTGGCCACCGAAGGCGCCGGCCAAATCCGCGCTCTTGCCCTGTTGCAGCAGAATAACCGCGATCAGAAAGATGCAGACGAGCACGTGGATGGTGCCGATGATCCAAATCATGAAGCCTGATACCTCAGCCGCGGGACCACGCCCGCGGAAAACCGGTTGAGACAGAACTTGGTGCGGAAGGGGGGACTTGAACCCCCATGCCTTTTGGGCGCCACCCCCTCAAGATGGTGTGTCTGCCATTTCACCACTTCCGCGTCGGAAGTGCGCCTATCGCCCAATGAATCGGCGCCGGAGCACGGTGTGAAAGTACGCTCCACAATATGGAGAGGATTCGCCTGAGGCGGGCGAAACGTACCAGTTCGATGGTATCGTGACCGGCGGCGTACTGCAACGCAAATGGGCAGGGGTGGTCGCCGCCTCGTCAGGGAACGCAGACCGTGCAGGCCAGCGTCAGGCTGGGCTTGAATTTTCGTGCGCAGGCCGCCGTAAACAATTGCAGGAACCGTTACTACTTCCGTGCACGAGTGGTTTCAGCGGTGAGAGTGGTTGGGGGAGTCGCCAGGCTGCTCACCTGCGCGGCATCCGTGATCTCGTAGTTTGTGTACTCAATGGTCAGTTCGGCACGGCCTCCAAGGCGAATCGCGGTGACGCTGTGGTTGCGGGCGGGAAGCCAGAAATCGCTGACCTTTGCGTACACTTCATCGATGTCTGCTTTCCGCGTCCAGAAAGACGGATTCTTCGCAGGCTCCGCCTTCAGCCGCACGACGGCAAAGTCGCCCGCATCGACCCAGATTCGGCCTCGATAGAGAAACCTGTCCTTCCTCCTGGGCTCTACTTCAAGGACATAGGCCTCGCCGGAGGAACGATTTTCTTGCCCTATCAGCGTGAAACGGTAATTGGCGCCGGTCAGCGCGAATTGCCGTTCAACCTTCGGCTGGGATTCTTCCTTTTCCGCTGCCAGGAGCTTCTTTAATACCTTGTCGATAATCAGTTTGGAACCAGTCTCGGACTGGATGACGAACTCTTTCCTACCTTGAGACAGATAGGTCACGCCCACCACCATCTCCGCGCTCCTCGCTCCCAAAAATCCGTGGTATTCCACCTGATATGTTCTGGTCGCATGGTAAGCATGAAGCGCCTGATCTCGACGGAGATTCATCTGTGCAAGGTTGTGTATCACTTGCTCTGCGGTGAGCGGAGCATGAGCAGGAAGGCTTGCGGCAGCCGTTTGCTGAGCGCCTGCGGATTGCCACAACATCGCCGGGGCCACAAGCAACAGAACGCCCAACCCAGCAAGGAGGTGCAGCATCGGCCGGGCCCGTATTGGTGCGCGATGATCGGTCTCCTGCGGTTTCATGGCGAACCTTTCCTCGTGGCCGCATGCACCCGAACCTTGACACGGCAAGTATCGGATCTGCCGTCCCCAAATACTGGTCAATTTTGATCGCTAATCCTTCTTAGCCGGGAATCGGAAATGAAAGTTCCGGCCAAGCGCCCGGGGTCCAACGGCCACCTTCTCAAATCTGCCGGATGAAATGGTTCCTGACAATTGAGATCGAGAGAAGGTGGGCTCAATAACATCCACGGACTCGAGGCGATGGGCATCGGGAGAAGCAACGGATAGTGAAAAATCGATGATGTAACGGACCGGCGTTCGGCAGAAGAGGCACGGTGTCTCCTGGATTTCCTGCAGATCTTCGCGCAGGATACTCAAGGGGAAAGAACGCAGACATTCCGTGCAGGTGAGTACGATAAAGGGCACGCCCTTCGAATCCTTGCCGTTTCGCGGTATCCAGACCGGGGCCGACTGCCGGTGATGGTTCATCGCTCGCTCGGTTTTGTTCAGGATCACGTCCGCGACGATGCGAACGAGCTCCTGAGGATGGTGAAGCCCCTTGGCGTAGAAGGCATCGGCAATCACGCCGCCGGGGACATGATCCCCGGATTCGTATGCTCCGCTCATGGCTATCACCAGGATCTCCGGGAAGCGGCGGCGCAGGACGGAGAGAAGCTCGAAGCCCGACATCTGGGGCATGTTGAGATCGGAGACGATGAGTTCCGGATTCACACTCCTGATCTGCAGAAGAGCATCGAAGCCATGCTCTGCGGTGCTGACGTTGTAGCCCTGCGCGCTCAGCAGCGCTGCGATTACCTGGCGAATGCATGGCTCGTCGTCAACAACCAATATTCGATGTTCCTCGCCCATAGCGATATCCTCTGGTCTGAAGCAAATGCGGGGGCAGCTTGGTTGATTATTGAGGGCGGCGCAGTCCGGATACTGTTCAATATTGCTCACTGTGGAAAAAGGTTGCATGTGGTTCATGGAAAATAGCTTGCAAGTGACAATTGGGATTCGGCAGGGCTGCCGGGGGACGATTTTTCCCCGTGCGCGGCATCGGGTCCGGGGGCGAGCGCCGTCGGCGGTCTCTTCGTCGGCCGCTAGGGCGCGCTTGCGGCGGCGGGGAGTGGTGCAGCCGACGGAGAAATCCGGCAGGGCAGGTGGGGAGGCGAGATCTGCGTCTTCGGGGCGCCGGTTGTTTTCAGCAGGTCTTCCATCTCGCCGTAGGTCGCATTAGTCCAGCCGAATCCCACCACGTTTTGGCGGTATCCCGCGGTGACGGTCGTCTGCGACGATCCGGTAACCACGTTGTATTTCTCCCGGATCGTACCGTCGCAGGTGAAGTTATCGCGGACGACAGCCATAAATTTTGCGGCAATACGCGCGGCATCCTCGCGGTCCCCATATTGCGCCATCCCATCCACCGCGAGCCACGTCACGGGGGCCCATCCGTAGGGCAGGTCCCATTGCACGCCGGAGCGCAGGGTGCTCATCGCCGCGCCTCCCGGCTTCTCAAAGAGATCCAAATGCGACTCCACTTTGCGGGCCTGTTCCGCATCGGCGGCTCCCGCCCAGAGCGGGTAGAAGGTGGTGAGGTAGTCATAGTCGGACTGCCGCCCTCCATCTTTTCCCCGGCCATCGGGGGCGGCGAATTCGTAATCGAAGTACATTCCCTTTTGGGGATTCCATAGATACTTATTGATTGCGCTGCGGCGGCGGAGTGCGGCGGCATTCCACTGCCGCGCTTCTGCCGGCCGGTGGAGCGTTGCCGCCATCCAGGCCAGATCCCGCTCATATTTGTAGAGCAGCGAATTCAGGCAGACCGGCGCATAATCCTGCGTGGAGCCGCTGTAGGGGCCAAAGCGGAAGCTGGTGTCAAAACCAGATTCGCGCATCGCTCGGTCGCCTTTGTAGAAATCATGCGACAGCCAATAGGCTCCCACGTGAGCGTGCGCGCAAACCCGTGAGAGGTCAGGATCGCAACTGATGTGCGCCAGCTCCGCCCGCTCGGCAGCATCAGGTGCGGCCCACCCATGCACCAGATATGTCGTGTGAACCTCGGGGTGCACCAGAAGCCATCGAATGACGTCCCGATAATAGCTGCTATCGTCCGCCATCTCAGGAACCGGCCCGTTGCCGGTGTCGTAGTAGCGAGCCAGGCCAGTATCCCCGGCGCGATGGATGGGGCTCATCCATAATGCATGGTCCTGCTGGGCAAACCCATAGGCGCGGGCCAGCCAAGCCAGCGCCTGTTGCCGCCGGCCCCGGGCGATCTCGGCATCGTATACCGCCCGGATCATCGAGGAAAGAAACGGCGGTTGCGATCTCGTGAAGTAGTAAGTGCGATTGGCGTTCAGAATCTCGCCGTAATGCTCGATCTCAAAAAAGAAGTTCTCCACCATTCCCTGGGCCAGATCGAGGCGCCCATCGCGCAGCAATCCAAGCACGATGAAGTAGCTGTCCCAGCCGTACATCTCGTTGAAGCGCCCACCAGGAACAACATACGGATGGGGCAGGTACAAAAGGCCCGGCGGGGCAATCACCGCGTCGGTTCCGGCATGCGTGATGCGAAACGGCAAACGCTCCACCTGAGCGCCGCACTTGCGGACCAAGGCGGCCACCTCGGGCGGCTCAGGCAGATCGTGTGGCAAATAAAGCAGCGGCGGGGTGTTCAGCTTGGGGTCCGAGATGGAAGCGCAGCTCGACATCGACCGCGTGAGCGTTCCCCATGTGGCATGGATGTAAGCGTCGATGGAACTGGCGCCGGCGGGCAGGGCAGAAGAGGCGTGCGGCACCGAACGCGCGAGCGCCTGCGGTGCCGTGCTTGCCGGAACACCTCTCTCTTGCGCCTGCGCCCGGAGCGTGGGGGGCACCGAGACGGCCAGTAAGCCGCACGCAAGCAGAAGTAGCCTGCAGAGGTGGCGATTGAACCTCATTCGCCCGATTCCCATAACCGAAACCCCGTTGCGGGCAGGGCGTTCGCAGCAGGATAAAGACTCACATGCGGGCGAAGAGGCTTTTCAGTCACTCCCCTAGCATAGGCTCAGAACAGATTTTCCAGCCAATCCCAGAAGCCGTGGTGATGGTGACTTGGCGTCGATGGGTCATTCGGCCCTGGAGAGTTAGGTTTAGCGGAGGCATGAGCCCTCGCAGGTGAGACAAGCAGCACGGTCACTGCAGGCAATGCCATGGCTCCCAAGCCGAACTTCTGTAGGACTGCCCGGCGCGTGAGGCCGGGGGCAATCGGCGTGCTCGCGGTAGGCGCCTCCAGCAAGCCGTCCTTAGCCAAAATGTTTAAAGAAAACTCGATCATTTCGCGGGTGATCGGCTTACCCATCTGCTTCGTCATCAGATCGGCAATTTCGTCTACAGTCCTGCTTCCATCCGCATGTTTCCATACGAATGCGGCAGTCTGATTGAGGCAAAATGCCTTGTTTCGGTTGGAGTCGAAGATCATCAGCTCGTCCGGCAATTCCTCGATTGTCAGATTTGCAGTGGTCAGGCGACGCGGTGTCTCTTCCTTTAGGCAGGTCATGGCATGGGCTCCTTGGAACGGGTATTCAATCAAATCATCAGCCAGTTGCCAAACGGCATTCAGTCAAATCATGCACAGCAGCTTCTCACTCGATCTCTGCGGCGCCCATGTTCCCGCTTTCTATTCAAGCCGGGTAACTAGGCTCACGGAGTTGCCCAGAGCAGACGAATCGTGGAACGGCGAACGAACGCCGGCCCGGGTATCAGAAGAATATCAAACATAACAGCATTTGTTGCAGACATTGTTGTCAGGCGTCGCAAGGGTCTGGGAAGGGGAATCCGTTCAATTGCGGTGCCGATTCCTCCTGGCTCCGGGGAATCAAGAACATTCTAGTACGCTGGGAGGTTGTGGGAGGCAAATCTCGAGAATGTCGGCAAACTATCGTGAGTTACTTGAACCGCAATATTTAGCGCGCCGCTATCCGCGGTTGTGCGTAAGTAACTCACTACCAACCGGTGCCGCGCAGCACCGCTTCAGCGGTCCTCACGAGGATCCTCAGGTCGAGCCAGAAGCTCCAGTTTTCTACATACGCGACATCGAGGCCCATCTGCCACTTGGAAGAGGCGTCCTCGCGGGAGCGAATCTGCCGGAGATTGTTGAGGCTTAGGGAGAACTTCCAGCCGACGGAAATTCTCTAGCTCGACCTCGTTGGCATTGGGAGCGGACGGGACCCTACAAGACCCTCATGTCGCCTCGCAACACATTCAGCAACTGCGGCAGTTCGTCCAAGCTGTATTTTTGTAGAACCTGGCCGACGGCTGTGAGTTGCGGAGCATCCTTGGTCTTAAAGGGAATGCAGCCCCTCTCGTTGCGATCGCTCACCGATAGCTTCACTATTTCGGCAGTCGCGGTCATCGTCCTGAACTTGAAGCACGGGAAAACGCGACCCTTTTTGCCAATACGATCGGAGGCATGGAGAACCGGCCCCGGAGAGTTCAGCTTAATGCAGAGAGCGATCAGTAGCAGCGTGGGAAGGAGCATCAGTAGCAGCAGGAAAGAAATCGCAAAATCGCATCCTCGCTTGAGGAGACGAGCCACCGGCTGTTCATCTCGGCGGTGCAAGGCCACGTGGCTGGCTCCGACGATAAGCACCTTGCGGGTGTCCAGACCGCCTTCGAAGCGCCGGTAGAATGTGTATCGCCACCAGCATCGCAGGATGCACAGAAACAGCGTAGTCAGTCCGAGCAAATACCCTACCAGCGCCCGGGGGGCGATTGCTTCATGCATCAAATACATGCCACCGCACAACAACAACCCTGCGGTGAAGCAAGCCTGAACGGTCCAGCGCATTTCATGCCACAAGCTATGCGCCTGCAGCGATCCATAGAGTCCATCGCGGTAGTTGATCAAAAGGAGGGCCACAATGAAGAACAGCAGATAGGCCGGACGAAGAGGCAGAGCGGCCCCCAGCCAAGCTGGGTGGGCTCCGAATGTCGCCGTGGGCGTGAGCGTATTAAAGCGAAAAATCGAGGCAAGACACAGCGCGCACAATACCGCTATAACGTCGGCCATCATCATTGCGGCAGTGACGCCAGCTTGCCTTGCGTGACGCCCAAACGACCGTTTGCGCGAAGCAGGCGGCCCTATATGTGTCGATTTTGAAGGCTTCGCAACGTACTCTGAGATCCCCATAGTTTTCGTCGATCAGATCCGCCGGGGGGCTCGGCTATTGTGGTGCTTCCAGGTGCCATTTCCCGAAGGAAACGTGAAGACGTCCAGTTCTCAGATCGTTCGCGAATGTCTGTTGCCCCAGCTTGCCGCATCAAGATAGAGCGTTCATATGCTGTGGCGTCGGCTTGATCCGATAAAACAACGCAGGTGTGAAGAATTTAAAAGTGTGACAGGGTCGCATGACCAAATGAATTGCCTCCCTCCAACGATTACCAGGGAAGTCTCTTTTCTGGGGCCAATTTGAGCCGCGAAGCGCGCTCAATCAACCCGATGCTGCTTACCCTATCCGCGAATTTGACAAAGATCTACATCGTTTTGGTAATAAAGCCCTCCCCCTTGGGAACACAACGGGTGGTTACCGGAGCCGATCCGGAAATCGCGTGCACGTTTGCCTTTGCCGGCCGGACAGCCTCAGGATGTGGAACGATCAATTCGCCTGGAGCAGCCCCCGGCAAAGCAAAATGCATAACGCCTCTTCTCCATAACCACTTTAAAATCTGGAATATGCTCCATCTCCCATCATCAATCCGTTGAGACATTTCCCATGAGACGATGAGATTGCTGTCGCGTGCACCAGAGTTCAGCGCTATCGCCTTTCGCTGGAACGTTCGACTTCCCACGCAAGGTTCGAGTCGAAAAGTCCCCGCAGGCCTCGGATTGACAGGTGCTTCCCGCCAAATCACGATTTCCGACCCCTTCACTGTTATGAATCAGGTTTGGGAGGGCGCGCCGCGACGCTGGGAAAAGCCGACGCCATCAACTTAGGGCGCGCAACCTTCGCGGCCAGACACGCTGATCGATCGGCGTGCTGGTCTCCGTGGATTCGCGTAGAGCGGCGACGGGTCCGGTTTTCCGCCTGGCGAGTGAGCGCGCCAACTCGTCTTTTGCGCCCAATAGCTTTTTCGCTAAGAGATACTGCAGCCAATTTCGGTAGAGATGGACCGCGGTAGGCTGCCAGTTATTTTCAATGCTCGCCGCCGCCAGTACGCGTGAAAGGTCTGCCAGAACAGCCTCTTGCCTACAGGCAATGGCTTGTTCTCTAAATGCCGCGAGCGTACTTTCGGTCCGGCGGTCGAAGTAGTTCTGCGGAGTGAAGGGGTAGGCATCGCTCTCGCCTCTGAGATACCTGCCGACATCTCTGCGGTATTCGAGCAGCAGTGCGTTCGATTCATACTCCGGATGCCCCTGAAAAAAGACAAATAGGCTCTGCCCCTCTCGCACAAAGGTGTCGACGCCCATCCCCGAAGAGTTGGTGAGGACGTCATAGCCGCATGCTCTCAATGCTTCTTCGGAAAGGCCATTCCACCGGGAGTGGGGCAGCCGGAAGCCTGCGGGCATGCCTGCAGTTAAGCGGTGCTCGGAAAGCCGCTCGCATTCAAAGACGCCACAGTGTTTGTGTCCGTTTCTGATTCGCGGAATGCCGTCGAGGTGGAGAACCGCAGCGTGCGCGGCTAGACACGACCACACAGACGAAAGTGTGTTCTCTCTCGCCCAATCAAGCAATCGAGTAAAGGCTGCCCAGTATGGCTCTTCGTTCAGATTAGGCGCCAGTGGTTCTCGCCCGGTTACGATAATTGCGTCAAGATGCGGGTTCCGGCGTGAGTTCCAGAGTTCTTCAACGCCGGCATAGCAACTCCGAATGTGACGTTGCGCTTCTTCCCCGCGAGGGATCTCCTTGAAGGCATACAGCAAGAAGCGGATTGGGATGTTTCCGGCGGCTGACTCGAGCAGGGAAACAAACTGCCCTTCGGTCGCCTCCAGAGCGGAGTCGGGCATGTTGTTGACCAGTCCGATGGTGAGTTCGTTGGGGCGCTGCCGGGTATCTGTTCCGCGGACGTCATGCAGATCCGGCCCCGGTCTGGAAACGAGACGGCTTGGTTTCAGTTCGACTGGCATCGGCGTATCGCCCCCCCGGCGTACGTACTAAAATCAGTGACGATCAGCGCATACTTCAAAACGTGGCCTCAGCACTATAGACTTCAGCCTGTGGCGGCGAGCGCCTGGTCCAAATCCTCAAGAATATCGTCACTGTGCTCAATTCCTATGCTGAGCCGGATCATCTCCGGTTTCACGCCGGCAGCCAATTGCTCTTCCGCTGACATCTGACGGTGAGTTGACGAGGCGGGATGACAGGCCAGCGTCTTGGCGTCTCCAAGGTTGACCAGCCGGGTCACCAGCTTGAGCGCATCGTAAAACTTTACCGCGGCGTCATAACCGCCCTTCAAGCCCACCGCCATCAGCGAACAGGGCCGGCCACGCAGGTATTTTTGCGCCAGCGCATAGTAGGGACTGGCAGGAAATCCGGCATAGTTGATCCACTCAATTTGAGGATGATCACGCAGGAATTCCGCCACCTTTCTTCCGTTCTCCACGTGCCGGTCAATGCGCAGCGCGACGGTCTCGATCCCCTGCAGCAACAGGAATGAGCTCAGCGGCGAGAGCGCGGCACCGATGCTGCGCAAATAGACGCTGCGGCAACGCCCCAGGTATGCCGCTTTCCCATAATGCTGGGTGTAGATCATGCCGTGGTAGGAGGGATCGGGACAGTTGAACATGGGGAACCGGGATTCGTGCTGCTCCCATGGGAAGTTGCCGCTATCGATGATTGCCCCGCCCAGAGTCGTGCCGTGTCCGCCCAGAAATTTGGTAAGCGACTGCAAAACGATATCGGCGCCATATTCGATGGGCCGCACGAGGAGCGGAGAAGCGACCGTGTTATCGACGACGAATGGCAACCCATGCCGGTGTGCCATGCGGGCCAGCGCCTCCAGATCGCAGATGTTTCCCGCCGGGTTGCCTACACTCTCGCAATAGATCGCCCTCGTCCTGTCGTCGATCAGCTTTTCCAAAGCCTCGCTGGAATCCGATTCTGCAAACCGGATGGTAATTCCCTGGCTAGGCAGCAGGTGGGCGAAAAGGCTGTGTGTTGTTCCATAAAGCTGCGGAATGGAGACGATGTTGTCCCCCATCTGGGCGACGTTGAGCATGGCATAATAAACAGCCGCCTGTCCGCTGGCGACGCAAAGGGCCTCCACTCCCCCCTCAAGTGCTGCGACGCGGCGCTCCAGCACCGCTGTAGTCGGGTTCGAGATGCGGGTGTAGCGGAATCCAGGTACTTCCAGGTTGAACAAAGCGGCCGCGTGCTCGGCGCTGTCGAAGGCATAGGAGACAGTTTGATAGATCGGTACAGCCACCGCTTTCGTGGTCGGGTCATATTCGTAACCGCCGTGAACCGCAATTGTTTCCTGTTTCATAGGCCTATTTGTCCGCCGACTCCGCTGTGATTGGCCGACGACCTCGCCGGCTCGGAGCCCGCCGAATGTTTAAAGAAGAGGCAATTCATCTCCTTTACCACCCATTCAATATCGGCTTCCGTGGTTCTGAAAGTGGTAATCCACGTCCGCATACCGGCTCCTCTCGCCGCGCCGCCTCCGGCATCCATGCGATTTGGCGCTCATGCATAGCGGCCAGAAAGCTCGTCTGGGCAAGTCCAACCCGAGTGAAACAGGCTAGCGGCAACTGCGTTTGATTCGCGATACGCCAACCAGTAGCTTCGTCGATGACCATTCATACCCCTTGCTGCGAGACGTCGGCGATCCAAGCTACAAGCGAATGTCGCCAGCCTGAATGCTCTCATAGAGTTCACGGCCTAGCGGAACAAATGCTTGCGATTGCGGATCATCGAAATAAATCGTATCTGAGACAGTGCCAGGATCATAGCCCTGGCGCTGCAGGTCGGCCTTGGAATACTTCAGAGTTCCCGTAATTTCGATGTCATTCCGGAAACGCAGGAAAGCGGGACGGGCGTAAGCAGGAAGACGGGATGTGAGATGCTTCCGCAACCCGGTCAGATCCATTGCTGCGCTGGTGACAATGGCCGCCATGCCCACCCTGCCGTCCGCCCCGGGAATTGTGACGCCGTAGACGGCCGTGTGCTCTATGCCGGGAAAGGCGCAGATCGCTTCGGCAACCTCCAAAGTGGCGACGTTTTCGCCCTTCCAGCGGAAGGTATCTCCGAGGCGGTCGACGAAATAGTAGAAACCGCTCGCGTCCTTTCGCATGAGGTCCCCAGTCCTAATCCAGGAATCGCCTGGCTCAAAGACGTCGCGAAGTATCTTCGCGGACGTCGCCTGCGGATCCGTATAGCCCTCAAAACGGCTGCCGATTCCCGATGTCTCCTGCACCATCTTGCCGATCGCCTCTCCCGGCTGGTTGGCAGCACACTGTACGCAGAAACCCCGCTCATCACGCTGCGGCTGGCCGGTTTCAAGGTCAATCTGCAGCAAAGCAGGCGAAAAGCGATGCGCCAAATAGCCGGGGATGTGGCCGATTGCGCCGCGCCGGCCTTCGATGTTGAACAGCGAGACTCCGCCTTCGGTGGCGGCATAAAACTCGAAGATTTGCGGAACGCGGAAGCGTTCTTTGAAGTCATCCCAGATCTCGGGGGCGAGTCCGTTTCCGCAGGCCATCCGGATGCGGTGATCGAATTGGCGCGTTGCTGGAGCGGCGTGCAGCAGATAGCGGCACAACTCGCCAATGTATTGGAACAGGGTACAGTCCCAGCGGCACACATCTTCCCAGAATTGGCTGGCAGAAAATTTTTCCCGGATCACCATGCTGCCGCCACCCGCCAGGACGGCGCCCGGCGTGAGGACGCCGCCGACGCTGTGATACATCGGCAAGCAGCCGTACATGCGGTCTGCCGGTTCGATGCCCATCATCCCGGCGAACCAGTTGCTCCATTGCATAATGCGCGCGTGGCTAACATTGGCTGCTTTGGGCAGGCCGGTGGTCCCCGACGTGAAGATACACAGCGCTCGATCTTCGATACTCACCCGCCGGCGCTCCGCCCCCTGTAGTTTGCCGTCGCGCTGCTGCCGAACGTCTGTGTCGACTCGTGGAAGGGAAGCCGCATTGGCTCCGTGCGCCCACAGCTTCGGCAATACGGCTAAATGCGGGAGCGCCGTGGCCAGAGAGCCAGCCAGTACGTCTTCCACGATCAGGTGTTTTGCGGCGACGACATTGATGCAATGGGCGAGAGAAGCTCCGCTAAGGTTAGTGTTGAGCAAGGCGACCACGCCGCCGACGCTGGTGACGCCAAGCCAGACGGCAAAATACTCCGGCCGGTTGGTCATCAGCAGGCAAACAACATCGCCCTTGGCTAGCCCCTGGGCGAGAAACCAGCGGGCATATTGATTAGAGAGCGCGGCCAGCGCCTCATAGCTCAGGCATTCGCGGTCCGACAGCAGAGCGGGCGAGGATTGTCCCGACATCTCCTCAATCACTGTGGGCAGAATGCGCTCCGGGTGACGGGGAATAGTGCTGGTCTTCTCCAGCGCGCGCAGCCAAGCCGCGGACGCGGTGGTGCGGCCGGGGATGGAGGCGGCTGCGATCACGCCGTGCTCCCGGCATCGACGGTTAGCGTCGTCCCCGTAATGTTCTTCGCCTGCTCGCTGAGAAGAAACTCGATTGCGCCGGCCACATCGTCTATCCCGGCCAAGCGCCGCAGAGCGCTGCGACGCTCGATCTTCCCTCGCAGCTCCTCGCTGAGGCCTTGAGTCATATCGGTGTCGATGAAACCGGGAGCGACTGAGTTCACGTTGACGCCCATGCGGCCGGCCTCTCGCGCCAGGGAGCGGGAAAAGCCCAGCAGAGAAGCTTTGGTGGCGCTGTATACCGAGAGGCCCGTATAGCCGGTGAAGGCGGTAATGGACGACAAGTTAATGATCCGTCCGCCGCCGTCGGCCATCATCGTGCGCACCACATGTTTGGTGAGCACGATTGGCGAAACTGTATTTACGCGCACCATCTGCTCGATACGGGAGGTGGGCATGAGAGCCAGCGCGCCGTCGAAGCTCATCCCCGCGTTATTCACCAGCCCGTAGATCGGGCCATGAGCCTTGCGCAGCTTCTTGACCAATTGGGGAATCGCTTCAATCTCTGCCAAATCGAAGGAAACAAAATGAAAGGATCCCGGATTGGCTTGCTCGGCAGCCTGCATTGCCGCCAGCATGTCGCCGTTCTCCTTGCGTGCGATAGCAACGACGCGGTAGCCCACCGCGCTAAGTCTGCGGGCAATTCCCAGGCCCAGCCCGCGGCTTCCGCCAGTGACAATGACGTTACGCATCGCGGCGCATCAACTTTCCGGATTCGGCCAGCGCCAAGCTAGGAACAATCTTGACAGCCGCCGGAACCTTGTGCGGTGAAAGGGTATCGCGGCAGAGAAGCAGGATCTCTCGTTGCACTCCACCAATATCGCGAATCGCCGGCTCCGAGGCGGCCTTGAGCACCACGCTGGCCACTACCAGAGCTCCGCTGATGGAACTCTTCTTTCGCTGCACCAACGACATCTCCACCGCCGGGTGACGATTGATGACCGCCTCCACCTCTTCCGGATGCACCTTGAGTCCGCCAACGTTGATGACGCCATCGCGGCGGCCTGCGAAATAGCATCGGCCCTCGCGCAATTCGATCAGATCGCCGGTATCAACATAGTTCTCTGCGTCGCGGAGCGGCCTGGAGGGATCATCCAGATAATGGCTGGCGGTACGTGCCGAACGAATCCGTAGCGAGCCGTCCTCGATCTTCATTTCGACATGCGGGGTCTCCCCCAGGGCCTCATAAGGGAAGCCGGCTGTCCCGTCATTCACGGCGAAGGCAACCCCGGCTTCGGTGGTGGCGAAGGCATGAGCAACCGCAGCGTGGGGATATGTGGCGCGGAGACGGTTCAGAATTGGCTGGTCGGAGATCTCGCCCGATAGCCGAACATATTTGGGGTCGATCCGCTCTGCCGCCGAACTCATGAGCGCACGCCGCCAGTGAGAAGGTGTTCCCGAGATGTGTGTCACCCCGCGCGAGCCGGCCCGAGCCAGAAAATCCGCAGTAGATTCCTGCGTATTTGATAGCACCAGCGAAGTCCCGGTCAGGAGCGCGCGTAGAAGAATTTGGAGGCCCCCGTAACGGCAGATGTTGTAGAAGGTGCTCCAGACCACGCGCTCTGTCGCAGACGTTCCCGGATGGATCGCTCCGCCGAGGCTCTGCAACGAGTGCACCACGAGCTTGGGCTTCCCGGTAGTGCCGGAGGTGAGAAGAATCCACTCGGTGCTACAACTCGCTGTGCGGTCCACAGCTCCGGAAGAGATCACCCCGCTACAAGCGACGATGCGCCGCACCTGCGAGATGGATAATTCCGCTGCTGGGCGATCGGAGACGATTGTCTCCACACCGGCCGACGCGGCAACAAACCCGAGATAGTCGAGGGGTAGATCGGGAGGATAGAGGACGATACGGCGCGCGACACCATCCAGCTCGATCATGGCCAGCGCAGCAGCCAATTGGTTGGTCATGGCCACCAGTACCGAGTGTCCTCGCAGATCGCCGCCATGGCTTGCGCCTTGATTTTGGATTGCCGATCCCGATCGCAGATCGCTTAAGCCCGCGCTCTTGTCTTCGTCCCAGAGATAGCGGCCTGGCAGATCGCCGGCAGCCTCTAGCGCGCTCCAAAGAGAGATCATGTTATTGGGCCGCGCTGTTGATCGAACTGTCATGTCCGTCGATGTCAAGCTTTCCAAGGCGAAATTGAATCTTACAAACGCTACATGTGAAGGCGGTTTGCACGTTCTTGTTATAGGGCGCCTAGAGCGGGATGTTCATGGCCGAAGCTCGATCCTCTGAAAGAGGGAAGCGCTCATTGAGCCACTCCTTTGTTTGCCCGCCGACGGCCGCTCGTCCCCGGCGGCCCCAACGAACCCAGGGAATGTAAGGTTTGTGCCGCTCAGAGGCGAATGGTCTCACCATGAGCGCATGCGCCACCGGATCGGTGGCCGTGCGCAGGATGGCGTACAGGTGCTCTTCCGGGACGCGGAAATAGGCAGCCTGGTTCCATTCATCCTCTTCCAGCATCGTCGCTGGTAAACGGTCGACGAGTTACTCAGGCCGCGATTTTTCCGTCGGCTCCAAAGACGATGGTTTGGATCAAGTTCCGAAGCAGGACCACGCCCTCGAAAGGATCCATCCCCGGCTGGAGCGGATTGACCGCGACTTCCGCTTGATAAGCGGCGAAGAGGCCCGCCGTATGCGCAACGTCGCAAACTCCGTGCACGTCGGTATACTCACGCTCCGACGAGCCCTGCAACTCCGCCAGCTCTGCCAAGTAGGACATGAACTTTTGAATGAAGCCCTCAAAAAACGCCATTGTGAGAACCGACTGTGCCCCCGACAGGCGCCCCAGGAAAAGACGAACGCCGGTCAGATCTTCGTCTATGGAGAGTCCATCCGCGTCGGTCGGGAATGCATGAGCCGCGATCGTGAACCTACGCAGCATCGCAGGATGGCTGTCGCGCACCTCTTCGTGCAGGTTCTCCAGGATGATCGGCCGCGCCTCTTCCGCATGCACTGAGATGAGAGCTGCGGTCATCCAATAAATGAAGTTGCCTTCCAGGACAGCGCTGTATCTGGCGATAATGCTGCGCCGTTCCTCCGCCGTCAATCGGGTTGGGTCGGGCAGGGAAGCCATAAGGTCGTCGATCATACCCTCGATCTTTGGCTGGACAGACAGAGCACGCACTTCTTCTTGCACGCGCGGAAAATCAATGGACATGGTCATAAGCCTACCTTCCTTCTCAGTCGGGAATTCGGCTCCAGATTCGACACGATGAATGTGCCTAAGTGGAGAAGATACTTGCTCAAGGGGAGATGGTCGCCCACCTAGGGGGGGGCAGCGGAGAACGGCAGCATTCAATGAAAACTCAGATATCCATGCTGGTCGGTTTCCCGGCCCTGCCAATACAGCGCGTTCTATTCATTCAAACAGCTCGGCCCTTGCTCCCCGTTTCCCGGGGCCTCAGAGGCCGGCTGTACTGTGCTCCAAAAGACTCACATTGCGCCAGAATTAAGGGTGCGACCAGCCAACATCGCCCCTCGCCGGCTGCCTTGCTTGCCTTGATGTGGACCAATCGTAGCAGCGAACTTAGTCACTCGAGCGGTTGTTTTAGTAACAGCATGCCTGTCCATTTAGTAACAAATATAATGATTACTGCACACGAGTAAAACCGATCATTCTAGCCTTTCCGCGCCTGGGAATTCTGATCCGGACTCCGGCATCGCAGATCATCGATCCCACATCCCCACGAAAAATACGAGTTCGCGGGGGTCCCGTTCTACAGAGTGGTCACCGATGTTTCGCGTTCTGGGAAGCCCCTGAGTCCAAGGGCAAGATGCTCGGCGTCGCGCGCGTCGCCAAGCCAGCCGCTCGGCAGGTTACCAAATTGGGGGATGTCGTTTCTGTAGAAGCGCTCATCCCAAAATGGAATCGACTTGAGAAGCTCTTCTCCCACCTCAATGCAGGGCTAGCCTCCACACAGTTTGCCCTCAGAGCGCCGCGATAAGGCGAAATGCGATTTCCGGTTCCATCCGACGGGGCAGCGCTCTATTTCTCGAGTGGCCGCGACAGCACGCAGGCGTTGATGCCGCCAATACCCATGGAGAGTTTTCCCGCCAGCCCCGGCGAGGTTGCGCAGGCTTCCGAGAAGACAAAGTTCTGGTGAAGCTGACGAATCGCGGGATTGACCTGGTCGGCGGGTACGGAAGTGGGGAAGAGGCGCCCTTGCGCATATCCCAAGTATTGAGCAGTAAGCTCCCATCCGCTGCCGGCGCTCATTCCATGGCCAAAGGTTCCCTTTCTCGCCGTCACCAGCACCGAGGCAGGGAAGAGCGAGCGGAAGGTGGACATTTCCGAGAAGTCTCCCGGCGTGGCGGTGGCGTGTACGTCCCAGGTAGCCAGATCTCCGGCTTGAGCGTGCGCCTCCTCGAGAGCTTGACGAATGGCAAGCTGCGGGCCATCGACCGAAGGCGTAATGATGTGGTGCGCATCGGAACTCACTCCGACGGCGACCGGCTCCATGCCCAATGGGCGCAGACCCTTGGCGCGCATGTATTCCATGTCACCCAGAATCCAGACAACAGCGCCCCCGGCGACATGCGTGCCCTGCAGTTGCGTCAGCGGTTGGGATACTTTGCGATTGGCCGAGAGCACGCGCGCCGAATAGAACGACCCCACCGTCAGCGGATGAGGCGGAGGGTCGGTGGCGCCGATCACGACTGCCTTTGCCTCGCCGGATTGAATCGCCTTCATCGCCAAGCGTAGCGCAACACCAAAAGTGGAGCAGGCGGCGACCGGCGCGAAGGCCAGCCCCTTAATACCGCCCAGTATGGAAACCTGCGCCGCCGGAGTGTTGTGGATGTTCCAGATCACGTTCGGCGACACCCGCCAAGGCGGTTCCGGCGCCCGCCACTTCTCTTGCAACCGGATGTGCCGCTTGCTTCGCTCACGGAGCACATTGAGCTTGTTGGTCTCAATCTCGCCTTCGATCCCCAGGCTGTCAATCGCGGCCGCCTCCGCCAGATACTGATCCAATTCCGGGGACTTGGCCATCCAGAAGGCATTCCAGGCCATTTCGGCATCGGCTCTTTCCGCAACTGGAGCCGCAGTTGGCGGCACCGGCGCATCGTCTCCGCCGCGCTCACCCTCCGGGGGCAGAGCGGAGTTGTTTTCCGGTCGCGACCAGAAGGCGTTCCAGC
>Ga0207933_1001483_pt1 | contig 17585 bp, 18 predicted proteins | sample NGESurdeep092012_4_FD_184488 | JGI IMG/M metagenome (GOLD analysis project Ga0207933, IMG submission 184488) | Arctic peat soil microbial communities from Barrow, Alaska - NGEE Surface sample F53-3 deep-092012 (SPAdes) | ecosystem: Environmental > Terrestrial > Soil > Wetlands > Peat ...
CCAAAACGATCATGCTTTATAATAGGGCAGCAATCTTTAAAATCTCCACAGTTAACCCTTTTAGAAGTAATTTAAAAGTCACAGCTTTTCTCCCCGAACAGGGTAAATTAGAAATGAATCTTTATGATATGTACGGAAAATCTTTGATTAAAAAAACTGTTCAATTAGGATCTGGCAGTTCAGAGGTCATTTTTGATAACATATCTAACCTCCCTTCAGGCATGTATATTTTAACTGCATTCCATAATGGAGTAGTAATACAGAATAAATTGATTAAAAGCAACTAACCTTTTTTCTTTTCTCATAGCCAAAAAAAGCCACCGGATTTCGGTGGCTTTTTTTTAAGAAATTTTATCTTGTTAGAAAACCTGGTAAGTAGAAACCTGATAAATAGTATTGGTAGTTCCCTTACTTGAGCTGAAATAGATTTCACCTGTGTTTTTGGCAAACCATCTCTCCTGGGTTAATACCGGATTTGTAACTCCTGTAATAAAAAATTTGTACTCGACTTTGATTACATCCGGAAAATTGAATCCCGGAATCGAGGTAACTGGTACGGCTTTGTCAGTGATTTCCATGTTCACGTGGCCTGAAACCGGAGCTCCTCCAATGGTTCCATTGAAGTTTGGCGTGGACCAGGTTTGTCCGACTCCCACATTATCTTTCAGAAAAATAAATTCACTCCCCACATATTGGTCAAATCCAAAAAGTGTTGAAAAATCAACGTATTGGTAATAATTACCTCCAGGCTTTCGAAAATAAAGTGAATCAACCGGGGTACCGGACTTCGATTCCTCCAAGGTTTGATAAGATTGGCCGCCGAAGTTGGGCGCATATCCAATAACTGTATTTGTGATGTTATCAGAAGCACTTCCCCCGACTAATTCGTAGGTCCAATTAGACTTTAATGAAAGAGGAAAATAATCATCCGACGCTGCCGCTGCTGGTAAAAAAGTAAGTCCAAAGCCACAGGTGCTGGTACCGAAAGTAACATTATAATTTTGTAAACCAGCATTTAAAGGCGTTCCTACCGCTGTCAAAGCCACACTCTGAATACCTGTAGCCGAAAATATGCCCGACCCCGAAAAACGTACCCCATTTGTCGAATCGCTGGTAATAGTATAAGCGCCTGGGGTAGCTACATTTACCTGAACCGTAACCGAATTTCCCGCATTCATAATTACTCCTTGCTGATAGGTTCCAGCAAAGGCAAAGGAGGTACACGCACCCGCACTGCTTCCTAAAGTGCCAGTCGCATCTCCTGACACACTCAACGAGAAAGCACATTGGCTGTTTCCATAACTTAAAGTAAACATATTATTACCTGAAGAAGTTGGGGTGCCGGTGGCATATAAAAGAACATTTTGCGGGCCCGCCACGGCGAAGGTGCCAGTTCTTGAAAATGAAACACCATTAACAGTATTAGTTGAAATAGTGTAGCCTCCAGGTATGGCTACCGTTACTTGTGCTTGCAACGTATTGGAGTTGTTAGTCGGTATCCCTTTAGCATAAGTTCCTTCAATGATTACAGGTTTACAGTTTCCCGCGCTATCACCTAAAACACCTGAAGAACCCTGATTAATTATTCCACTTGCAAAAGTTGAATTAAAAGATCCCGCGGTCAACTGAACTGAATTATCGGTAGAATCCTGAGCTGTTCCCGAAAAGGTTCCTTCAATATGATTGTCGTCCAGAGATGTAACATTCACCACAAATTCGCTAATAAGCTGAGATGCCTCGTAAATTGTATTTCCTGCAGACGAATAAAGAAATGAAGACTGAAACATAGACGCTTTGTACGTGCCAATTTTAAAAGTATCAGCAAATAAATGCATCTCAAACTTCTGGGTACCATTGGTGGTAGTACCAATAAGAAAAAGCTCATTGGTACTTCCCGCAGGTATTTGATAAATGGTGTCCATATTTCCCTTGTAGAGCGTAGTGCCATTGCTAAATTGCCAATTTCCTTGTGCTACGCCCTTATTTCCATTTTCAATACTGTATTCTTTTTGGCAGGCATTCATTAAAACCATAGCAAGTAAAAAAGAGCAAATAATTCCGAATAGTTTCATCGTACGAATTTGTAATTATTAATTTTTTATAACCATCAGGAAACCTGTACCTCATCGTTTACTATGGTTTCGGTTTCTATGCTTTGAGCGCTTATTTGAGGAGAATTGTTTTTGAAGAAACGCTTCTGGAAAACCAATATCGCAATAATTCCTGTAGAAATAGAAGCATCTGCCAAGTTAAAAATGGGACTGAAAAAATCGAAATAAGTTCCACCCCACATAGGAATCCAAGAAGGTAATTTAGTATGTATAATTGGGAAATAGAGCATGTCGACTACGTTGCCATGTAAAAACCCTGCGTAGCCATGTTTAGGAAATATTTTTGCTATTTGATACGTATCCATGCTGCTGCTTTCGAAAATTAAACCATAAAACATGCTGTCAATTAGATTGCCTAAAGCTCCGGCAAATATGAGCGCTACACAAATAATAAAACCGGTTGTATATTTTTTTTCAACAATTTTTTTGATATAAAATACGCCATAGATTACGGCTGCTAATCTAAATAGGGTGAGCGCCATTTTACCCAAGTTGCCCCCAAACTTCCAACCATAAGCCATTCCTTCGTTTTCAATAAAATACAACTGAAACCAATTTCCCAAAACCTGGTGCGACTCCCCTTCATGAAAATGGGTCTTTATATAGATTTTCAGTAGCTGGTCAGCAATTACAATTGCACAAATAATAAAAAAAACGCTCCTCTTTTTCACAAAAAAATTTTAGTAGACAAAGATAATAAAATTGAATAATGGCTATAATTCAATAAGTTAATTATTAGCAAACATAAGACTAAGCCACCTCTTCTCCGGCGGCCATTTTTTTAGGGTGATTAAAGAAGTGTTTCCTAAAACTAATAAGGGTAATGACGCCCACAGAAACAGACGCATCGGCGATATTAAAAATATAATTGAAAAAAGAGAACTGATTTCCACCAATAAAAGGTATCCATTGGGGTATGTTAGCATGATCTATCAGTGGAAATAAAGCATATCTACTACTCGGCCGTGCATAAAACCTGCGTATCCATTTTTGGGGAATATCTTCGCCACGTTATAAGAAAACATACTGCTGTTTTCGAAAATCATTCCGTAGAACAGGCTATCAATGAGGTTACCCAACGCGCCGGCAAAAATCAACGCAATACAAATAATGTATCCTGACGGGTATTTTTTTTCAATAATTCTTTTGATATAAAAAATGCCGAAAATAACAGCCGCCAACCTAAATAAAGTAAGGATCATTTTTCCCCACTGCCCGCCGAATTTCCAGCCGTAAGCCATTCCTTCGTTTTCAATAAAATATAATTGAAACCAATGCCCCAATACCGGGTGGGACTGGCCGATATGAAAATTTGTTTTTATATAAATTTTTAGTGCCTGATCCGCGAATACTATTAAGAAGATGATCAAAAAAGCAGTTCTTTTTTTCATTGATTTTTTTATAGCAGTTACTAATTCAGGATTTTCGTTTTACCTTTTATCTTAGCCAATTCATTCCTCAAAATAAATTCTTTTCACTCTCTGGGAAATACCAGTCATTATTTCGTAAGGAATCGTTTGTGCCCATTCTGCTAACAATTCCAAATGGAGTTCTTCTCCGAAAACGACTATTTCGTCTTCTTCTTTGACAGCTTTTGCATCTGTAATATCAAGCATGGTCATATCCATACACACATTGCCAATCACCGGAACTAACTCATTTTTTATAAGCATTTTACCATTCCCATTTCCCAATCTGCGCGAATATCCATCAGCATACCCGATTCGTACTACAGCAATTACACTATCCCTTACTACTCTTCCCATCCTTCCATAACCGACCGTTTCCCCTGCCTTTATTTTTTTTATCTGAGAAATCGTGGTTGATAATGTTGAGACATTTTTCAAATTCTTTTGCATTTTTTTATTGCTGTCTATGCCGTACAGGCCAATACCCAAACGAACCATATCCATTTGTAATTTGGGATGGCGGCTTATTGCGGAAGTGTTGGCGATGTGTTTATAAAATGTATATCCTAACGCGCTTTCAACAGTAGAACAACATTTTTTGAACATTTTGAATTGCGAAAATGTAAAATCATCCTGGGCCGGATCTTCGCTCGCCGCAAGGTGAGAAAAAACACTTTGTATTTTAATAAATCGATTTTCTCTTAGTCGTTCACAAAGTAAGTTGATTTCCTCTTCCATAAATCCAAGACGGTGCATACCGGTATCAATTTTTAAATGAACCGGATAGTCGCGGATCTCCGATTTTTTTAAATAGTCAGAGAAATCTGTCAGAATTGAAAATGAAAAAATTTCCGGTTCCAGGTTGTTATTTACGATAGTATCGAAAGTGCTGCTATCAATGTTCATCACCATGATAGGTAACCTGATGCCTGCTTTTCTTAATTCAATTCCTTCATCTGCATAAGCTACTGCCAAGTAGTCTGTCTTATTGTATTCTAAGACTGAAGCTATTTCATGGCTTCCGCTTCCATAGCTGAAAGCTTTTACCATAGCCATTATTTTGGTAGAAGGATTTAGTTTTTCTTTGTATTTTTTCAGATTATGAACAAGAGCATTTAAGTTTACGGAAAGTACTGTTTGATGAACCTTTTGCTCCAACAAATGACTAACCTTTTCAAACTCGAATAGCCTCGCTCCTTTTATTAAAATCGTTTCGTCATGAAAATCTGAAAGCAAAATCTGTTGTAAAAATTCATTAGTGGATTTAAAAAATCTTTTGTTTTTTACGAATGAAAATTCTTTTTGTTGCGAAAAAATACCTGGTCCTATTCCAATGAATTTATCGATTTTCTTTTGCTTAAAAAGCGACGCGATATCTCTATATAATTTTTTAGAATCTATACCAGATTGGAAGATGTCAGAGAGAATAACCGTATGGACTTTATGCTGCTTCTGTTGCATTAAAAAATCAAGAGCAATATTTAATGAATAAAAATCATTGCTGTAACTGTCGTTAATAATATTGCAATGATTAATTCCTTGCCTGATTTCCAGCCGCATCTCGATTTGAAAAAGCGTATTAAATCTTTTACAAATCTCATCATTCGCTTTATCAAGTATTAATAAAACGCACCAACAGTTTATCGCATTTTGAATAGATGCGTCATCATTAAAAGGGATTTGTATCTTCAGTTTTTCGCCCTTATAAATTGCTTCAATCAATGATGAATGATTGTCTTTTTTTATTTTTTTTATCTGCAAGACATTATCCTCCATTTTCCCCCATGAAAATAGCTGCAGTTGTTTATTCTTTTTTTGAAAAGATTTTATTTCCCCCAATAAATCTTTATCATCTGCGCAAAAAATTAAATGTATGGCCTTTCTAAAAAGAATCAGTTTTTCATTTATTTTTTGTTTCCTGTTTTTAAAACCTTCATCATGTGCGTTACCGATATTAGTGAATATGCCTATAGTTGGCCTTATAATTTTTTCAAGGTTTTCCATTTCCCCTGTCGTCGAAATACCCGCCTCAAAAATAGCAAGATCATTTTCAGGCTGAATATTCAATAGACTAAGGGGAACACCGATTTGAGAATTAAAACTTTTAGGACTTCTCACAACAGCGTATTCATTTTCCAATAGCTGAAAAAGCCATTCTTTTACGACGGTTTTTCCATTACTGCCGGTAATACCAATGACGGGTAAATGTTTTTCTAAAAACTGGTCGCGATGATAAATGGCTAATTTTTGTAGAGCTGCGATTGAGTCGGGAACTAGAATAATGTTGGACGTCGAACGTTTTGTATTTTTATCAACTATCGAAAGGTTTGAAATATCAAGACCCTTGTCGTCTGTAATAAAATTCCTTACACCTCGTTCATAAAGATTTTCTAAAAATAAATTCGCATTCTGCTGCTTGTTTTTTATAGCAAGAAATAAAGTAGTTTGAGGGAATGAAATTTTTCGGCTATCCAATGAAAGGTAATCCGGTTGAGAAATAGACGGATTCTTGCTAAGCCATTTGCCTCCGGTAATTTCAGCTATCTGCTCAATAGTGTATCGTATAGTTACATTCAATTAGACTTCTTTAATTTTTTTAAGGTTTGATTATTTTTATAAATAGAAAACAAAACGGAGCCTCCCAGGCAAAGAACAATTACTGCGAGGGAAATAGTAATATGCAAATGAATACCAAAATAAGAGATAAGCATCTTGACCCCGATAAATATTAAAATTATTGCAATTCCTTCTTTCAGGTATTTAAATTTTTCTACCGCGCTTCTCAGGAGAAAAAACAAGGATCTTAAACCTAACACGGCGAAAATATTGGAGGTGTAAATAACCATCTCATTTTGCGTAATTGAAAATACGGCAGGGATAGAGTCTAATGCAAAAACAATATCGGTGGCTGCAAGCATAATCATCACAACAAAGAGCATGGTGTAATGCTTTTTTCCGTTAATCCTCATAGTGAATTTTCCGCTGCTGTTGTCGTTCGAAAGAGGAAGGATTCTTTGCAAAAATTTATAAACTGGATTTTGCATAGGGTCAAATTCTTTGTCAGCGTTTACTACAAACATTTTAAACCCGGTGTAAACAAGGAATGCTCCAAAAATGTATAATATCCAGTAAAACTTGTGGATGAGTGCAATTCCTATAGTGATAAAAATGACTCTTAAAATAATCGCCAGTAAAATGCCGAGAAGTAGAACGCGGTTGGCATGCTGCTTAGGGATACGGAAATAAGAAAAAATTAAAATAAAAACAAAGATGTTGTCAATGCTCAACCCCCATTCCATCAGATAAGCGCTTATATATTCCAGTGCAATTATTTTGCCGTCTTCAAACCATACAAAAACAAAAAAACCAACACCTAACCCAACCCAGAATAGCGTTTGAAGCAAGGCTTCTTTTGCCGAAATAGAATGAGATTTTTTATTTATTATGCCAAGATCAATAATTACGGCAAAACTTAATACAATTCCAAATATGAGGTAACTCAACTCAGTAGCTGTCATTATTTTTGATTAGGATAGCGGTAAAATTAAGAATTGCCAATTAGATTCTGTTTCAATATGACTTAAATTTGTATTTTTTATCGTAACATTATAACAATTGATCAGGATTCGAAAACTGTTGGTATTCTCCTCATCAAGGAGTCTGAATGAATTATTCATAATTTTTCAAAAAATCACTCATGAAATTGTATTCTGTTAATGCAGGGTATTTTAAGCTGGACGGTGGCGCTATGTTTGGCGTGGTACCCAAAAGTATATGGAAGAATCTAAGTCCGGCGGATGAAAATAATATGTGCAACTGGGCAATGAGATGCCTTCTTGTAGAAGACGAGGGAAAATTGATATTGGTCGATACAGGAATAGGAAATAAGCAATCGGACAATTTTTTCAGTCATTATTACTTGAATGGAGATGATACGCTGGAAAAGTCTCTGGCGAAGTACGGGTTTTCGAAAGACGATATCACAGATGTGTTCTTAACTCATCTTCATTTCGATCACTGTGGCGGCGCTATTGAAAAAAAAGATGATCAATTAGTACCCGCTTTCAAAAACGCGACTTACTGGAGCAATGAAAATCATTGGGAATGGGCCACCAGACCAAATGACAGGGAGAAGGCGAGCTTTTTAAAAGAGAATATTTTTCCTATCAAAGAAAGTGGAAAACTGAAAATGATAGAAGTAAAAGAAGGAATTGAATTCGCAAAAAATTTCAAGATCAGGTTTGTTAATGGCCATACCGGATCGATGATGCTGCCGCAAATAAAATACAAAGACAAAACCATCGTGTATGTAGCCGATCTTTTGCCGTCGATCTCGCATATTGGTATTCCTTACGTTATGTCTTACGATACGCGACCGCTGGAAACTTTAAAAGAAAAAAAATCATTCCTGTCTGAAGCATATGAAAAAGATTTTATTTTATTCTTTGAACATGATCCGCTCATTGAATGTTGCACACTTCAGCAAACAGATAGGGGCATCAGCAGAAAGCAAGCATTTAAACTGGAAACTATCTTTTAAGAAAATTATGTTGGTATGAAAATGAAGAGGATCGTTATTTCGCTGCTGGTGTTAGGTATGGGTATAATATTTTATTTCTTTATCAAGGAGCAATTCAGGGGAATCACACTTACTAATGCAGAAAATAGGTTATTGTCATTTACCTACCTCGGCAATGGAGTACTACTTCTGATCTTTGGACGGATAAAATATCTTGAAAAGAAGAACCAGGAGAAATCAGAAAATTAAATTATCTGAAGCTAATGAGCGAGGTCAGCGGATAACGAAGATTTTTGTATCCCATCATATCAATTTTGACAGAACCAACTGAAATGGGGCTTTCGGCCCTTAATAATATGTGATTAGGGTCATCACTTATCCAAACAGTCATGTTTTCGCCGCCCTGAAATACATTACCCTTAATAAGTAACGGTTTTAATTTGATCGCTCTGAATTTCCCGTATTGGGTTTTCACTTTTTCTTTCCCTACATAACGCAAATAAAGATGATAAATCTCGTCGTCTAAAAACATATCGAAAGGAATTTTATCGCCGTTTTTATATTTACTAAAGTCAATATTTCTCATGTAATAAACCGAACTTATCACATCCTGAATGCACGGGGTTACATTAAATAATCCATTGGTACTAGTCGCTGTGCTTGCATCGTGGTTAAAAGTGACATTGTTGTATATTTTGCTACTTCCCTCGGAAACATTTCTGATAAATTTTACAGGCAGCATGGTGGCAGTATCTATGTAAGACTCATAACGATCGCGCACTTTAAAAAAATTGTCAAAAAACGAATATGTTTTTCCTGACCCAACACAATGATAAACGGGAACTCCATTAAATCTTTCGATTGAAGTTGTGAACTTTGCCTCCCCCGCTCCCACATACATACCAAGGGTGGTGTAATAAATCTCCATCTTTATCTCTTCTCCGTCTTTGAAAGCTGTATTGTGAATCCCGCAAAGTGGAGGGTTTTCATAAGTAGTCGCAGGATGAATTGCTGAGAGTAATAAAAATAAAAAAGAGATAGCTAACTTCAAATTGTATTTTATTTTTTGACTTTAAAAAATTTGATCCCCAAAATTAAAATTCCTCCTACAATAGCGGGAATGAATAGATTAATAAACCAAATACCAAAAGTAGTGCCTAAGATGCCAATCGTATTGCTACTATATATGCTTAATAATTCCGTACTGAATTTTCCCCGTATTCCCAGGTCAGCGATTGCAAATGACGGTACGATCGCAAGCACTAAAAAGAGCGTACTTATAATCCAGAAACAATCTATCCAGGAAATTTCAACATTTAAAACCTGCAAAAGCAATATATATTGTATGACGAAAACAAGGTACCTAAAGAAAGAGAGGTAAAGTAGGCTTAACAATAATTTAGCAGTAAATGCCTCTAAAACGTTAATATAAGTCACCACTTTTCCAGCCTTCGGAATTTTATCGATAATCTTAACAAGCCACGATAGCCGAAAGAAAAACAGAATGAGCGCCAACGATACTAATGATGAAATGAAGAGTAGGGTTTCGATCCAAAAAACAGAAAGCCCCATGATTGAGTCGGAGCGGGTCTTATGAAAATATAATAAATAAGCTAGTCCTCCACAGCCCACAACTAATGTTACAATGAGCTGGCTGATACTTCCCGCAATTGATAATGAAATGGCTTTTAGCCGGCTCCCTTCATTTACATATAAAATACGGCCGCCATATTCGCCCATTCTGTTTGGCGTGTTTAACGATAGAGTCACACCGCTCAATACAGATTTATAAGCCCGCAAAAAACTCATTTTCTGAATGGGAAATAAAAGTAATTGCCATTTTCTTGCTTCGAGTCCCCAGTTAAGCAACGCCATAAAAACTACTATCCAAAACTTCCACGCCTGCGGGCCAAAAGGCGCTTCCTTTATAAGCGCTAAAGACTGGCTGAGATTTGGCTGGGATTTTATTTGCTGATATAGGGAATAAAAAAGCCATAAGCACAAAACCGGACCTAAAATATATTTGAGAAATATTTTGATATTTTTGTTTTTTCGAATCATAGAGATTTTATAAAAAAATATCTCGTTAACTTACTGTTCTTTTTCAAGCCGTAAAAATAAACTTCAATTGCATAAAACTTCAAAAATCATTTTAGGTATTGACCCTGGCACTTTGGTTATGGGATTTGGAATCATTGAAGTAAATACTTCGGGAATGCGTTTAATCATTATGGATGTCCTAAAACTTTCACCTAAAAAAGATGCATATGAACGTTTGCAGTTGATCCATCAAAAGGTAAGTGAATTGCTGACCCAATTTTCTCCGGACGATTTTGCCATTGAAGCACCATTTTTTGGTAAGAATGTACAGAGCATGCTGAAACTGGGAAGGGCCCAGGGCGTAGCCATTGCTGCTGCGATGCAGGCAGGAATCGGAGTTACAGAATATTCTCCCCGAAAAATAAAACAATCCATTACCGGAAACGGAAACGCAGATAAGCTACAGGTTTTAAAGATGCTTCAACGCCTCATCGCATTCGATGAAGATCCCAAGTATTTTGACGCGACAGACGCGCTTGCTGTGGCAGTCTGTCATCATTTCCAGGGAAATGCATTATTAAATAATTCATCCAAAAAACTAAGCGGCTGGAAAGATTTTTTGGTCCAAAATCCCGGAAGACTTAAATAAGAATTCGCAATAAATGTTTGTTTACTGTAACGAATTTATATTTTAATTTTTGAATAAAACATTAACCTTCAATCAATTTTTTATTCGTTCTAAAACAAGTCCCTTTAAAAAGCGCAACCGTATTATTATGTTGATTGATGATTGAGATTTGATACAATCCAGTGGATTTTCCGTTATGTATTTCTTTTGCTTCTGCTATCAAGGTATCGCCTACATATACTGGTTTTATAAAGTTGATAGAAGTATCTAAGGCCACTGACAAATTATTCCGGTTATTACAGGCAAATGCAAAGGCACTATCTGCCAGCGAAAAAGTGACGCCGCCATGCACAATGCCAAAACCGTTTACCATTTCATTTCGGATCGTCATTTTTATTTTGCTGTACCCCTCAGCAATTTCTATTAATTCAATCCCCAGCCACTTGCTGAAGAGATCTTTCTCCATCATGTCATCTACCACCTTTTTTGCAAAAATATTTGTGTCCATTTTTTTTAAAATGTTTAATGATTACAAGGTAGGAATTTATTTCGTTTGAAGATATGAGATAGAAAGGATTAGAAACTCGTAACATGAGGTAAGGAAGAAACCCGTGAGGCACGGGTTCAGGAAGATCTGTACTTCGGTTTATTTCTTCGTTTACTATCAACGAATCACTAACCAATCCTTAATCAAGCAATTAAATTTTTTTTAAGAATTTGATGAAGAAGAGTTAGCCTCCATTCCCATCTTATTTAAATAAAATTCATAGAAAGAAATCAAATCTTCTTCATCAAACCCATCAAGTAAATCAATAGAAAAGCTTTTTCCTTTTATTATTAATGTCAATGTGACCCTTTTAATGCCACTTACATTAGATGTTTTGTAATCCTTTGTAATTTTAACTTTACTTATATCTGAAAAAATAAATTTACTTTTTAAGAATTGGAAGTAAGTTAAAGAAATTTCATCTTCATGAATAGTCAGACTAACAGTTTGTTTTCGAAAGAAAAAATAAGATTCGACTAATAAAAAGAGTGAAATACCTAAAAATAATGACGGCCTGCTTATTTGAATAAGCGCTATTGCACTAGCAGATATAATAGTTACGATGAAAAAGTATGAATAATAATTCTTTGTTGTGTTGATTTGGTATTCTTTTATTTCTGAATTCATTATTAATAGATTTTATAAACTAACGGAAACTCAACCTTGGTTTGTATTTACAAGAACTATTTCTTAAGCCATTTTTATTTTGTTGCCCCTTCACTGATTTCTGTTATTTCAATCCCAAGCCATTTACTGAAAAGATCTGTTTCCATCATCCGCGAAACAGCTTTTTGTGCAAAAGCATTTTTATCCATTTTTCATAATGTTTAATGATTACAAGGTAGGAATTTATTTCGTTTGAAGACATGAGATTGACAGTATTAGAAACCCGTGAGACACGGGTTTAGGAAGATTTGTATTTCAGTTTATTTCTTTGTTTACTGTTAACGAACGGTAATGAAAAGTAAAGCCGGATTTGGATACTTTTTCATATTAATCATTCTTTAGATAGCGGGAGCGAAGATTCATTTTCTCATATATTGCATAATCCATTGTAAAGAATCAGGAAAATCTTTATTATACTCCTTGAAAGATTGAGGTGTCACTAATAAATAATTAATACTTGGATTTTGCGGTAAATAAATTACAGGAAAAGTTCTATTTAGAAAATTATTTTGGTACCGCATTAAAAGCTCGCTATAACTATGCTGATCTTCAAAAGATTTACCATTGACAATAAAACGATAATCAATAGCAAAGTCTCCTCTGACTGTTGTTGTTATATCCATAACATAAGCATTTGCAAGTACACCCTGATTAGCCAATTTATGTGTATTACTGTTACCTTGTATTGTAGTAACTACTATTGTTACCACAAAAAAAGTAGCAATAACCCAAGTAATAATTCTTCTTGTCTTAGTATTGTTAATTATTTTCATTATTTATTTCATTTCGCAAATCTTTTAGAAAGGTATAATTTTTTGTATCCATTTCGTAATATTTTGAAGACGTAAACAATAATCAGTTTGACCTCTGATTTCGGTTCATGCGGATAAGAACCGAGGATAAGCAACTCGAGGGATGAAAAAAGCCCGCGAGAACACAGGCTTAGGAGAATCAAAATCATCAACAACCCTTTGTTTACTGTAAAATTACTTACTGCCACTTCATACCGACATCTGTTTTTTTTGTAGTTTTATTTTTTTAAAAAATTGTTTTATGTACACAAAATCCCGGATGCAGGAATTAGAAAACCTTACAAAGGAACTTTTAAAAAATGGAGGAACCTTAGATGAGCTAAAAGATGTGCTTCGTTTTCATGAGTACCGCTATTATGTTTTGAATGACTCCCTGATAACCGATCCGGAATATGACATGCTTTTTAAAAAATTAGAAAAGCTTGAAAATGAAAATCCTTCTTTAATTACGTCTGATTCTCCCACACAAAGGGTAGGCAACAGTCTCAATGCGGATTTTATAACGGTGCCGCATTTAGTTTCGATGCTGAGCCTGGAAAACAGTTACAATCCTGAAGATTTAATAGCCTGGGATAACCGGTTAAATACGCTGGCGGATCATCAAAAGATTTCTTTTAGTGTAGAACCAAAATATGACGGGGCCAGCATTTCCTTAATTTATGAAAATGATTTTTTAGTTCGTGGCGCTACACGCGGCGATGGTATTGCGGGCGATGATATTACCACTAATATCAGGCAAATCGGTTCCATTCCTTTATCGGCAAAATTTAGTGAATATGGAATTGAAAAAATAGAAATCCGTGGTGAAATTTTATTGAACAAAGAGAATTTTAAAAAATACAACGAAGCGCTTGCGGAAGAAGGTTTAGCACCGCTCGCCAATCCAAGAAATGCCGCAGCGGGTTCTTTAAGAATGAAAGATCCAGCTTCTGTTAGAAAGCGGAAGCTGGAAGCCATCCTGTATCATGTGAGTTTTATTCAACTTAATAAAAAAGGCCAGGAAAAATATCCTAAATTGTTGAGTACGCATTCTGGAATTCTGGAAATGCTTTCTGAGTGCGGCTTTCGCACACCTGTGAAGCAGGTGAAGGTTTTTAGCCGAATACAGGATGTTGTTAATTTTTGTCTTGAATTTGAAACCAAACGGGACGATCTTCCTTACGAGATAGACGGAATGGTGGTGAAAGTAAACGAAATAGAAATACAGCAGCAGGTGGGCAGCACTACGCATCATCCGCGCTGGGCTATTGCCTACAAATTTAAGGCGCGGCAGTCAACGTCCAGATTATTGAACGTGGAATTCCAGGTAGGGCGCACGGGATCTATTACGCCAGTTGCTAAAATAGAACCAGTTCCAATCGGCGGCGTTACCGTATCATCAGTATCGCTTTTTAATGAAGGAATCATCGAAGAAAAAGATTTGCGTATAGGAGATACTGTTATAGTAGAAAGGGCCGGCGATGTAATACCTTATATTGTAAAATCATTAGCCGAATTAAGAACAGGAAAAGAAAGCAAAATTATTTTTCCAACCAAATGTCCTGTGTGTGGCGACCCGTTGATAAAACCCGAAGGAGAAGCCGTTTGGCGATGTGTCAACATCAATTGCGAAGCACAGGTAGTGGAGCGAATTATTCATTTCGTCAGTAAAGACGCGATGGATATGAAAACCTTTGGCGAAGCCAATGTGAGAAAATTTTATGCAGAAAAAATAATCCATGATATCCCCTCTATCTATTCTATTGATTATAATAGAATTGCAGGGCTCGAGGGTTTCAAACAGAAATCCATTGACAACCTCAGATCGGCCATCGAAAATTCAAAGAAGCAAAATCTAAACCGCCTGATCTATGGATTGGGGATAAGATATGTGGGCGAAATCACAGCCAAAACACTTGCAAAAGCGGTGGATACCATTTTTGATCTGAAAATTTTTTCTATTGAAGATCTGCAGCAGTTAAAAGATATTGGTGGCAAGGTAGCCGAAAGTGTTTTTAGTTTTTTTCATAATGAGGATAATCTCAAAATGCTTGAAAAGCTTGCTGAAGATGGTATTAATGTCAAAGGCGATAAGACCGAGCCTGTTTCCGGAAAATTTTCCGGGCTTACTTTTTTATTCACAGGAATAATGCCGACTTTGAAAAGAAGCGCCGCCGAAAAGATGGCCGAAGAAAATGGTGGAAAACTGCTTTCATCTGTAAGCGCCAACCTGAATTTTTTAGTGGTTGGCGAATCAGCAGGAAGTAAATTAGACAAAGCAAAAAAAATAAAATCGATCAAAATTATTAATGAAGAAGATTTTTTAAATATGATACAAAGTTAGTTTAGTAACTTCATCACTAAAATCATAGATATGATCAAAAAAATTAAAGGAGAAAATTGGGCGCCAATTAAATTTGCAGGTGCTAAAACCATGCGAAATCGATATGCGATTTCTTCGCACGGACGCGCGGCCAGCTACAAGGAAGAAGTTAATGAAGATGGCAAGCTGCTGGGCGGATCTTTAACATCAGGTTACAAAACATTAAACCTGCATATTGATGGAAAAAACAGTACACTTTATTTTCACAGAGAGGTAGCCAAAGCTTTCCATAAAAAAGATTCTCCCAAACAAAAACTGGTGATTCATATCAATCACGATAAAACTGATAATAATGCCAGGAATCTAAAATGGGCAAGTCAGGAAGAAGCTAATGCTCATCAACAAAAAAGTCCTAAAAAATTAGCTTATAAAAAAATACAGACTGAAAGAACCAAAGGTCTTAAACTCAACGCCACACAGGTAAAAGCGATTAAAAAAATACTCGAGAGTCCCAGGAGAAAATTGACCAACCAGCAAGTAGCGGATAAATTCAATGTCAGCACGATGACAATTTACAGGATAAAAAGAGGGGAAAATTGGGCGAAGGTTTAGTTCATTTGAAAATGAGACTTAAACCTATTTCACTGAAATGCGCAACAATTATTTTGAACCTTATATGATTTCTTCTTCCACATTAACTTTCTTAAAATCCCTCAAAAAAAATAATAACAAGCCCTGGTTTGACGAGCATAGGGAACAATACAATGCTGCTAAATATAATTTAGAAGAATTTGTTGCTTTACTGTTGCAAAAAATGATTTTGTTTGATGAAGACCTTAAACAGCTTACCGCAAAAAATTGCACGTTTAGGATCAACCGGGATGTTCGTTTTTCAAAAAATAAAACTCCTTATAAAATTAATCTCAGCGCGTCTTTCAACCGCGGTGGAAAAAAATCAATCTACGCGGGCTATTATTTTCATTTACAACCAGGCGGTGACAGTTTTGTTGGCGGAGGCCTTTGGAGGCCTGAGCCGGCTGACTTGAAAAAACTTCGACAGGAAATTGATTATTGTTTTCCTGAATTTAAAAAGATTATTGGCGCGGCACCATTTAAAAAGCATTATGGGGAATTGGAAAAAGATGAAAGCCAAATGCTGGTAAACGTTCCCAAGGGATATGATAAAGAAAACCCGGCTGTTGACTACCTTAGAATGAAAAGCTTTATTGCTACAAAAAATTTATCTGACCAGGAAATACTTTCTCCCAAATTGGCAGATGAAGTGATTCAATCATTTAAAGCATTGATGCCGTTGGTAAAATTTATCAACAGGGCGTTTGAATAAACGTTCGGTATAGTAAACAAAGAAATAAAACGAATTTCTATTTTCTTTACTGTAAGTTCAAATAAAAAACCCCATTCTTAAATTTTAAAAACAGGGCTTTTTTAATGAGAACATCCTAAAACTTACACGTTAATTTTATTCAAAGTCTTAGGAATACGAACTTCAATGTTCATGTTTTTATTATCTCTCTTTAGTTCAATTTTATAATCATTTTTATTTTCAGATTGCATTACCTGCGACCTTACATCATTGGCATCCTTAATCTTTTCACCGTTGATTTGTGTAATGATATCGCCTGCTTTTAACCCAGCTTTTTGGGCTGCTGATCCTTGTTCCACGTCTAATATTTTAGCACCATTGCCATCTTTAGCGTCTTCTATTTTTATACCAAGTCTTGGACGGTTGTTATGAAAATAAAATTGATTCCCTGGCGTTTGGGGCATGCTGAAATTATAATTATTCCCGTTGAAATACTGGCCCATCATGCTTCTGAGACTATCCAAATTATAAGTCATCGGGCCACTGCCGGGGGTTTTCCCTAATTCAATTTCTACAGAATTGCTTTTCCCGTTTCTTAAATAAGATAGCATTACCTTATCACCGGGCTTGTATGATTGAACCGCGTTTCTCAAATCATCCGGTGTCGTAATTTCTTTATCACCAAACTTTGTGATAATATCATCGTCTTTTAATCCTGCTTCCTGAGCGCCGCTTTCATCAATTACATTTTTGATGATAACGCTTTTATCAACTTTAGCGGTAAGGACGCCTAAGAAAGCCTTATCAGCGTTGCCAAAAAAGGTAAAGCTTTGGGCGGGAGAATTAAACCCGTTTCCATTGCCTCCCATAAAATTCCTTTTGAATACGGTAACATCGCCGTTATAATCCGCTAGTGGTTTTCCGTTTATCGTTATATTGTTGCCGTCAATTACAATGGTTGTCTTTGACGGGGCATCATTGTTTTTCCGAATAATAATTTCCTCGTTTTTCTTTAATTGAGATTGTTCTTTTTGGGCAAAGCCATTAGTGGCGAACAATCCACAGCAAGCTGTAAATGCTGCTGCGATAAAAAATGCTTTCATGTTTAATAGATTTTGAGATATTAAAAATTTGTAACTATTCAGTCTCCAATTTAGCTATAAGTGATAAAGCATTCAAAACATTTTGTCCGGATTTAATGGTCGTGTCGATAATTGATCTCAAAAC
>Ga0207933_1001485_pt1 | contig 17574 bp, 14 predicted proteins | sample NGESurdeep092012_4_FD_184488 | JGI IMG/M metagenome (GOLD analysis project Ga0207933, IMG submission 184488) | Arctic peat soil microbial communities from Barrow, Alaska - NGEE Surface sample F53-3 deep-092012 (SPAdes) | ecosystem: Environmental > Terrestrial > Soil > Wetlands > Peat ...
TGAGGAAACGCGTCCCTTATGAGCTCCGGAGATCCATCAGTTGATCCGTTGTCGGAAACAATGACCTCGAACTCGATTGAATGGGTTCGCGAGCAGATAGAACGTAAGCACTCAACTATGACCCTGCGATCGTTCCAACATAGAATCACGATAGACAATTTCACTTTATACATTCCTTCCGGTGCCGCGATCGCGCTCAGCCCCTACCCTGGACCGTCAATGTAAGTAACTAACTTTCTACTTAGCGAAAGATACGCTTTGAACAAGCACTTGGGCGCGTCTCATCGCACAGCTAGAAAAAATTGTACCCGCCCAATTAAAGACCCACCAGAACTGCTCTGAGTAATTCACATTAGGCCGAAGCTTCCGCAACACGAGCCTCGTCTAGGGGGCTTGCAATTAATTCAGTTACAACCTCGGCTATCGTCGCAATTCGCGCACACCGCCTTGATGCGAACGAAATCGCGAATTGCAATAGCTCAGGCGTACAACCAAATCGAGACGGTGCAGGACACACATCATGAGAATAGAAAATGAGCCAACTCTTTTGCCGCTCATTCTCCAGAATCAGTTCCTTCACTTGAGCGCATTTGTCGCTATTACCGTATAGGCTGTTGGCTCGCAGCAAATTGAGGTCAACCTGCGGACCATTCCAACCACTCCAGATGCTCCTGGAACTGGCCACGTCCTGTCCGATCAACCTCTTGGCATTCAACGTGACCGCCCCAAATGGAAATGCAAAATTACCGAAATCTGGCCGCCCAGTTATCCTTTCTATAGCTCTTCTGCCTTCTTTCACGTCTTCTCTGTATGTAGAACACGAGACCTTGCTACATGAGATATGCCCGAACGTATGGCTCGCCAGTTCGTGGCCATCACGCAGAAGGATGTCTAGGTCTTTGCGCCGAAACTGATCACCCAAATGACTTACGCCATCCATCAGACCAATAGAAGCATAGTAAGTGCCGCAAAGTCCGTAGGAGTTAAGTATGCGTCCACCAACTGTCAAGGCCGACCGAGGGAAGTCGTCGAAGGTAAACGATATGATTGGTCCGCGAGTTCCCAACGCAGCATGACGCGGGTACACTGATGACAACACTTTCCTTCGAATTAGCCCAAGTTCTTCTCTCATCATTTTGGTCTAATTCGCGCGCAAGGAAGATTCCTGCGCAATAATCCTGATTATTCCGTCATCGTTAAGCTGCTTGTTCTTACGAAACACTAACGATTTTACGCCCTCCGATTCTCCTATCTCCTCCATCCCAAGGTCGGCAAATACTTTGCTGGAAGGAGCGTTCCTCGAGGTCTTGCGGAAGTCCGCAAAGAAGTCTCTGCCCGACTCGCGAATACACTTCCGGATAATATGCCCGAGAAATGCGTGCTCTACCCGTTTCGACTGAACCCGGCAACTAAACATCAAATCGGTCATCCGAGGCTCTCTTATGTCAATAATGCTAAAACCGACAATCCCATATGAGCCGAATAGATCCTCGCAGTTGATGACGCATGTCTCCAAATGCGGAGTTGCGAGTATGGTTTCTAAAACGTGGCGATTGTAGCGGTTGCCAGAGAAATTCATTTGGTTGGTCCGTTGAGTTAGCTCATGCACCCGCTCCATATTGTTCTGTGTCATGGGGCCAATTGTGAGCTTGATCTGGCAGTGGCGTAAGAAGGCGATGTAATTGCTTCCGAAGCTTTCCCCAAGGTTCTGCCGCTCCACCTCAACCTGATACAACTTCCGTCTTTCCTTGCTCTCGGCAGTAACTGGCGCTTGGCACTCCTTCATCTCGGGCAAAGATCGATATTGAAGCGCGTTGAGAACGCGAACTTCAGGATAGACGGTCTTGACTTCTTCTAACTCAAATTGCGAATCATCTATAAAAGCGAGAGCGTCTCTACCAATGTTCAACTGTCGTGCGATTGCATTGATACCTTCGCTCTTCGGCCCCCACGAAATCTGTGGGCAAAGGAAATATTCATCGAGTTCGAACTGTTTGAGAACTTGCATGGCGTCGTCCCGGTCGTTCTTACTTGCGACGGAGTGCAAGATTCCTCTCGAATCTAGCTCCCGAATGACCTCGGTGATCTCGGGTTTCAGCTTGAGATTGCGCGGACCATCTTCAACCAGAATGCCGTCCCAAAGGGTATTATCTAAGTCCCAAACTATGCATTTTATTCCTTTCAATTCGTCTGCTACCTGCCCACCCTCCCGTACGAACTCCATTAGGCCAAAATAAAGAGTTGTACCATCCTCAACATCATTAGGAATCAGTTCTATATTGAAGGGATTAAGGACGTTCAGAACTTGCTGGATTTCGTTCATCGGCACGCGCACCTGATGATAGCCAGGTGTGAGCTCAATGAGTTTCTGAAACGGTACCTTATCTTCTTCGTTAACAGGCCTCATCGTTAGCGAGAGTCGAATGCTATACGACTGAGGGTTATAACACTCGAGCAGGAATGATGATGGTAAACGGCCACCGCCTGCCGGCCGACTGGCAAGCTTCTTCTTGAAGCTATATCTCTTACCCGTCACTGCTCTCTTTATTCCCGGAGGTACGGGCAGTTGATACAGGACCGTCCCAATCTGGTAATCCCGTCGTTCTCTTCGTTCGGCCTGTGTGATTGAATGGAGGTGCACGTTTCCTGGCGACAGTAGTTTACCCCAGCGCTTGAATTGGATCTTCAACAGATATGAGTTAACCGCGTCGGAGCACTCTACTCTAACCATTCCTTCGACGAAGCGACGGCACTTGAGGTCCTCGCGTGGACTATAAAGGTCACAGGTCGAATAGCAGATAGGCCAAACACACTCCGTGCAGTGTTCGCTCCAGGGAAGGGTCGTGCGCTCCAGACCGATTCTCCTCAGTTCCCCAAATTTGCGCAAGACATCTCGCGGGATCTCGTGGTCTGACTCAGTCCTGCGATTTGCTTCGGTTTCATACATTCGTGAACTCCAGGTATGCTCGACTTCACGTGGTTGAAGAGACTAGCTACGACTTCTTGAACTGATAAATGAATTGGTTCCCCATCCAGCCATTTTGGCTTCGGGCAGAAGTGCCGAACAAATACCGAGTCAACCTGTACATCTTTCTCTGATTGAGAAGCTTGTGAGACCCGAGAGGCGGTAACCCATATCGGTAGACCGCTGATACCCCGAGGCCATTAGAGCTACACAAGCCTAGCACCTGACGTTTCTTAAGACGATTTAGCTTGTACGGTTCAGGTCGAAGCAGCGCCAATGACTTTTGATACAGAACGACAGGTACACCCCACAAATGGAAGCTATCGGTGAACTCTAGAATCACCCAAGCACCTGGCTTTGCTAGCCGGGCCACCCTCTCAATGACGGCGGCCGGAGAATCCACATGTGCAAGAACGCCAATGCAGAGAATGAGATCAAATGATTGAGGCTCAAAGTTGGCACCCATGAAATCCCCGCTTATCAGTTCGACATCGTTCACGCGACCAGATGGGATACGCTTAGATGCAAGATCGAGCATGTTTGTGGAAAGGTCCAGCAGCGTGAGCTTGCTACAGCACGGCAGCAGGGGCAAAGAGATCGAGCCATCCCCACAACCAATATCCAATACACGTTCGAACTTCGACGCATCAGTGAACTGCTGCACAGTCTCAACCCGAATTCTAATGTCGTACTGTCTCGGGTCGAGATACTTTTGAGGAATCTCAAACAACGATCTTACCTGTTCGGTTTTCGATGTCATGGGACCTAATCCTGCCACGTTCATTATGTGAAGAGAGATTATGATGTCAACCGAGCGCGCTGCGTCAGCAGACTCTCTGTCAACTAATCCTTTCGATTCGAGAAGCTCATGGAGAACCCGCCTCTATCTCCACATCGTTTCTTTCCCGAGAATTCGCCTGATTTGCTGACGACGAAGATACTCAACAGCCACAGAGTCATCAACTTGTGGAACTTTCATCAGATATCCGGAGACAAATCCGTACGCGAGTCCAACGGAGCCAATGAAGTAAGGCCTTCGTGCTAGACGCTTCAAGCATTTTCCGATCATAAAGAGAGGATGATACCCGCAGATGTAGTTGGCACGACCATACTTAATAAGTGTCGGCCAGAGGCCGTCCGCTGAACCTGTGTCCCGTTGGTGAATAAGGTGCAGATGCGGAAAGCTTCTTGTGGTCCAGCCGCGACTATTGGCTTTCACCTCATCCATTGTGTCCCAACCCGGCACCGGCAAAAGCCCTCCTATGGTATTCCAACAGGCCCTACGGTAAATTTTTGTTGCTCCTCTAACATGGAATGCTGGTGCATCTTCGAAGCTTTTCTCTCCGGCGACGACATAGCAGATTACTCCACCTCCGACCCCAAGTTTGCTATCGCACTGGAACTCGTCGAAACATCTATCAAAATAATTGGCGTCAAAGATTAGGTCACCGTCGAATTTGACGATGAAATCCCAATCACTACATGTCAACGCCCGACATCCGTCATTGAATGCGTCCACAACGCCGCCACCTGCTTTGCGAAATCCGCGGTCCTGGCGGTGGACGGCTCTTATCCATGGGTAACGCTTCGCATAATCGTCGATGACCTGTCCTGTAGCATCCTTCGATCCGTCATTCACGATTACCCATTGTTTCGGCAATGCAGTCTGTTGAATCATGCTCTCGATCGTTGCCTGAAGGTGCTTCTCCTCGTCCCTCACAGGCGTAATCACGACATAGCTCGTCAGCTGGGTTGGCATAATGGAAATCCGGCAGGATGGTGAGGCCACTTTTTGGGGCTATTGGAGAATCATGCAGTTAATGAGATGTTCACCCAACGATCGAGATCACAATTGGAGCTTGCTCATCTCTAGGAGCTTGCCATGGTTTCATGGTGATGTCGAAAAGAACATATTGAAGGGCTACTTCTGCGACCAACATCGGAGCGAAAGTCGTGACTTCGAAGAGCTTCCTGAGAGCACAACGGCGTTGGCAGCCCGCTTCTGAGCGAAGTCACTCCGAACCGAAAAGTTCGGCCTAGAATTGGATTATCAGTTTAATAACATCACTTGGGGGACTGGCTAATCATTTCCCCTCCGTCGCGAGGTTGTCGATCAGAAGAGTGTTTGTGGGCTATCTGGACGACGTTCTTTCTTCTTACCATCACAAACAGCCTCCAGCCTCCAAATGTACCGAACACTATGAGTCCGAGCCCACCCAGAATCAGCAGCTCAGCGGACCCTCTATGGGTGTAATACGAAGCTGTAAACGCTCGCCCGACTTGGACTCTTGATAACGTTATATCTCTGAAGTCGGAGATCCTTCGGAGAACATAAACATACAGAGATTTCTTCGAGGTGCTTATTGAGGAAAAGTCCGTGGTGTTCCCATCCTGGATCACAATGCTACGAGTCTCACCCGCTGGGACGAACACGTTAAGGCTCAGATATCCCTCGTGTAGTTGGAAGGGAATATGTCGACCGTCCACGCTCACCGAAATGATGGCCGTCGGGCTGGATTCTGCTCTCTTGATATAAAAGGCCACACCGCGTCCGAAGGTGTTATCCAGAAGTAGGCTGCTCGACAACGCAAGCACATCATAGTTTGAATCTTCTCTCAGTCTCAACAAGTACAGATGCTTCACTATGTCGCCAAGGCTAGACCATTTAGTGTCCGGCTCAACACTGTTCACTTCATCTGCCAATCCGTCGAATGCTTCGATGCCCTTTGCGAAGAAGTCCTGATGCGCGTAATAGAACAATGGGTTATCAAGAAAATCTTCAATCGCTACAGCATAGCCGTGAGTCGGTAGTGCGGCTGGATAGCGAATAATACTCGGAAAATTGCCAAACAAAAGCGTGGTGGATCGCATGGCAAACAGGAGGTCCGTGGGCTTAACTGAGTCCATAGGAACATTCTGAGAATTGATAGTAGCGAGGTAACCATTGGCCTTCAGAGCTTCGAGTGTTTGTTCTGGTGCGATGCTGTGGGGAAAGACCATCACCCTATCGTAAGGAATTCCTGAATACGCTTGAAATTTCTCCATTCTGGCCACTGATTGCTTAAGAGCTGCCACTTGAACATTCAACGGCTTGCTTCCGTAGTCTGTAAACTCCTTGTGCGCATGAGTGTCTCCATGAATGCAGATCGAGAATCTGTCAGGATGGTTGCGCACGAGAGAAACAACGCCAGGTTGGCTCCGATCGAAATTCCAGGGTATAAAGGCGATGGTCGTGTGGAAATTGTGTTTCTCCATCTCCTTGAGGAGACCCTGATAGCTGAGGCTTCCGTAGGGCTCGCGGAGCCATGGATCGTCGATGGTTAGGTTTGCGTAATGATGGAGAGCGTGCCAACCTCGTTCGCCCGCAGAATACTTTGTGAACATCATCACCGGGACGATCTTCTCAAATGCGTCCTCTGTGTTGTCGGCCGTCCAATTAGCTGTGTTGTTTACTGGAAAGAGCGTCCTGCAAAGCAAAAAAATCTTTTGTCCGTGGACATCCGTCTCAATGAAGATTGGAAAGGATTGATGATCCTTCCAGACAGCCATGATTGCTTTAGAATTGCTTTGATTCTCGATGTGAAGATAGAAGCTTTTATCACCCGGGAAGGGGAATTGGATGCCGGTTAGTTGTCGCGTCACTGCTGACTCGTTGCCAACTGAGTAACGCAGCCCCGATGAGCTACGTAGAGACCCGGCCCCGATTACAGTACTTCCTGACCATGCGCTTAGGAGAGTTTGGTCCGTCTCTGGTGTCACTCCAAGAATCAGCAAAGGCACACTGCTCTCACTCCCTCGACGCAGGGCTCGCAGCAGTGCCTTTTGATTAACTTTGGCTAGTGTGTCTGCCTCAATTGCGACCGCCAGAGTTGTATCCGTCTGAATGGCTCCAAACGCGAGGGCGATTTGTTCGGTGCTGGCTGTGACGGTCTTCAGACTCAATCCATAAAACTGGGTCGCGAGTTCAAGTTCGTGCTCCTCAGGGGAAGGACTACCACCTGAATGAATAAAGACGATCTCCGCCGAATAGCACCTCACAGAAAACGTCAGGGTAAAAAAGAGAACGGCCCATACGAAAAATCTGTACAGATTTATGATCCGGCGATATTTTGCGGCATCGGCACCTCTCGCATGTTCGTTGAGACTACGCCATCCTCGAGATGGTTCTGATCGCGAGTTATCCGTGAACAGGTGGATATGGAAATCGCTGGTGGGCATTAGCGGCTCCCCGCTTCACCCAAGACCGGGCCAGACTGGAGCGCTGTTTCATATGCTCGAATCAGTGACGCTTTCTCTATATCCCAGTTGAGGCTCTCTTCAATTCTCCTTCGGCCACATTCACCAAGTTCTTCACGGAGTTCTCTGGAGTTGAGCAACCGACCGATCTGGTCAGCGAAATTGATGGGGTCGTTCGGAACGGCGTAAAGCGCTGCGGCTCCTGCGGTGCGCCGTCCCTCCTTCAAGTCGAAGAGTACAATCGGCAATCCGAACGCCATGTATTCAAAAATCTTGATCATCGACGAGTTATCATTCATCGCATTTTTGGGATCGGGTGCCACTCCCACGTCTGCGACAGAGAGAAAGGCAACAACTTCGTCATGGGAAACCTGACCGGTGAGTGTAACAAAGGGGCTCAAATCCTTCTTGGCAATCACTTGTCGCAACTCGGGAAGTACGGTTCCTCCCCCAACGAGAAGAAAATGGGTATCTTGCCGATTCTCGCGTTTCACAATGTGTTCGATAGCATCGAGCAACAAATCCAGGCCATCTTGCGTCCCCATGAAGCCCACATAGACTACAAGGTACGATCTGCCGAATCCGTTGCCGTTTCGACTCGGGGGTCGCTGGAATGTCGCTAGATCAGGACAGTTCCGTACAACAAAGACAACTTCCGGGCGCTTGCCCCCTCGGGTGATGGCAATCTCCTTGAACGATTCATTTGTCGCGATGCAGGTGCTCGCCGCTCGGAACGAGCACAACTCCAGCAATCGAACTAGCCTAAGAAGCGTGCCACTGCGTTTGCCGAACTTTGCCTCGAAGAGCTCTGGACCAAGGTCGTGTTGGTCGAAGATAAATCGGACACCGAGAGGCCTCAGAAGCAGTCCTATCAGGAAAATTGTGTCTGGAGGGTTGCATGCCTGCAGAATGCGGAATCTGGTCCGCGCGAAGACTTTCAATGCTAAACAAAACTCAGCTGCAAGAGCTACGCCGTACTCCAAGATATACCCGGCTTTGCTAGAAGCCTCCCATGTGCGATGGCGGTAGATATCGATTCCATCGAGAACCTCGTATCCTGCCGAGAAGCCCTTTCCTTTGGGACAGATTACAGATACACGATACCCCGCATCACGCAGTGCGCAAGCCTCCTTCCATACGCGCCTATCTAGAGGTACCGGTAGGTTTTCGACAACGATACAGACTCCAGTGGCGACTCTTTTCTTCACGTCTTGTCGTCCATTTCTGCCGAGGCCATCAGCTACACCGAACCTTGCGGACAATACCCTCAAATGACGCCGGGGCGTTGATGCCACTTTTCTATTACCAGGACACTTGCGATCCGATCTTTGGCGCGCCAAGACCTTGCTTCCTCTCGCAAAAGGGGCACTATCTCATGCGACTCTCTCCCCTGAGACCAACGTGTTCTCTGCCCTTTCCGTCCGCTTACGACCAGTCTTCGAAATGAAGGCGAGAATCTCGTTGGCCACAATGGCTTGCTGTGTTGACGTGAGATGCGGGAACATCGGCAGAGAGACAATTTCGGAGGCAACACGTTCCGCAACTGGGAAATCTCTCAGACCGTAGTTCAGGGACGTATAGGCTTTCTGCAAGTGCAGGGGAACTGGATAGTGTATTCCCGTGCCGATGCCGGCTTTCCCCAAATGCTCCATCAAGCCCGTACGATCTTCAGTTCGAATGACATAGAGGTGATAGACAGCGCGAGACCAGGAAGGTTCAAACGGCAGACGGAGGCTTTCATTCCTTGACAGAAGGCGGCTGTATTCACATGCCCGTTCGCGACGCTGCACATTCCAATCTCTAAGATGAGGAAGCTTTACATTCAAGAGACCGGCTTGTATCGTGTCTAATCTTCCGTTGTAGCCTTCCACCTCGTGATAGTATTTTTTTACCTGGCCATGATCACGAAGCATCATGATTTTTTCAGCTAGATTGGTATCGTTAGTGGTTACTGCACCGCCCTCTCCACATGCTCCCAGGTTCTTGCCAGGGTAGAAACTGAACGCGGCTGCCCTGCCCATCGATCCCGCCTTCATCCAACAATCGTGTTTCCTCGAGAAGTATTCCGCGCCGTGAGCCTGACAAGCATCCTCAATCACGGTAAGGCCATACTCGGTAGCCAGACTGAGGATCGAATCCATGTCGGCCATTTGGCCATAGAGATGCACTGGCACAACTGCGGTTACAGGCCGGCCACTCCGAAGACTGATGAGCTTCCCTGCTTTATCTCGCGTACACTGTTTTTCAAGGAACTTTTGTAGCATATCGACCGATAGGTTGTAGGTATGCTCATCGATGTCGACGAATTCCGGGACGGCACCAGCTTGCGAAATAGCTTCCGTGGTGGCAATAAAGGTGTGCGGCACAGTCACCACTACGTCGCCCGGTTGAATTCCGCACGCCACAATGGCGAAGCGTAGCGCATCCGTGCCGCTACTAACTGCAACCGCGTGGTTAGCACTGCAGAAGGTTGCGAATGCCTTCTCAAATTCTGCCACCACAGGACCGCCGACGAAATCGGCCGTGTGCAGAGCTCGACGAAATACTCCAGTGAGTTCTCGTTCAAACTCCACATGCGGAGTAACTAGATCAAGAAAGGGAATGCTATTGGAAATATTCATTGTGACCTTCTTGCAGCGTCTTCGATGTAACGCAGGACCCTAGCCGGATTGCCGGCCACGATAGCATTGGGTGGGACATCTTTGGTAACAACGCTGCCAGCACCCACAATGGCATTTTCGCCTATGTCAGTTTCGGAAAGAATCGTAGTACCTGAGCCAATGGATGCACCCTTCCTTATGACTGTATGTTCGACTTTCCAGTCGGCCTCGGCTTGTAGATTACCTTCAAGAGTCGTTGCTCGCGGATAGCTATCATTAATGAACGTCACTCCGTGGCCGATAAATACGTTATCCTCGATGACAACACCCTCGCAGATAAATGTGTGACTGGAGATCTTGCAACATTTGCCGACGATAGCATTCTTTTGAATTTCCACGAATGCACCAATCCTCGTCTCGTCTCCAATCTCGCATCCGTACAGGTTGATAAATTTTGATAATCGGACGTTTGTGCCCAACTTGACGTCGTCCGAGATGCAGTTGTAGGAGTTCATAGATAGACCAGGGCTCCTCGCTTATTTAGTGACTCGCTGGCTGCTTCTAGCATCTTGACTACACGCAGTCCCGCGCATCCATTGTTGAGCGGTTCCTCGCCACTTGAAATGCAATCCACGAAGTAGGACAGCTCCTGACGCAGAGCCTCTGCTTGCTCCAGTTGTGGAGCCCACATGTCACCGGATCTATAGTTTACTAACAGATCGTAGACACCTTCGCGGCTGGTGATATCCACTCCCCTGTCGTAGACCTTTATCTTTTCGTCAGCTTCGAGATCGTTCCAGACCAGCATTCTCCGCTCTCCGCCGATGAGGGTAGTCCTAACCTTAACCGGAGAGAGCCAATTTACATTGATATGTGCTATGACCTTCTCAGGGAAATAGAGTGTCATATACGCCACATCCTCGTGACCGTTGAGATGTTTCTGACCGGTCGCAACGATGGCCTCGGGACTTGCTTTAATGAGGTAATCCATGATGGAAAGATCATGTGGCGCGAGGTCCCACAGAACATTGATGTCATGCTGGAAAAGTCCCAAATTAACCCGGGTAGCATCGTAGTAATAGAGCTTTCCAAGCGTGCCTTCATCTAGTAGTTTCCATATCTTTTTTACCGCGCCGGTGAATAAAAAAGTATGGTCCACCATGATCTTAAGATTTTTTTTCCGAGCCAGGTTGATCAACTCCTCCGCTTGCGCGACATTGCTGGTAAATGGCTTTTCAACGAACACATGCTTGCCGTTCAGCAACGCAGCTCTTGCCAACTCGTAGTGTGTCCAGACAGGAGTTACGACGGCAACGACGTCTATTTGCGCCGACGAGAATACGTCCGAGGCGTCTGGAGTCACATTTATTCCTGGATAGGCCTTCTGTGCGCGCGCACGCGCGGTCGGACTTTTTTCCGCGATTGCGAGCACCTGGGAGTCTTCCAGACTTGTCAGATTCCTCACAACGTTGGGCCCCCAGTAGCCATAACCAATTACACCGAATTTCATGATGCTTTCACCACTCTCAAAAACTAAGGACGAACGAGGATGCGTGTAGGAGTTAAGAAGTTTCCAGTGCGGAGCGAAGCGACCTCTGCGAGGTCAGAGTCGTGCCTCTCTCGCTGCTTTTAAACTTTTGCAACATTTTACCGACATTCAGCGAGTAAGACGTAGCTTCGCCCTGTGGGCTACAGCCCTCATCTTTTCTTTGTGCCTGATGAATTCTACTGACTTGTGGATCTATAAGCATGCCTGCACGATGATGGCCATACTTCAGGAGCCATCAGAGGCCACGTGACCTCATTTATTGCGGGGTTTCTATGGAACTAACAGCATAGAAGCCATGCGGTCCTCGCAAAGCCAATCCTGGGGTGGACGTCTTGCATACAAGGAACAATAACTTGCACACATGAGGTATTTTTTGACGTTATGGTGACTCGTTAGCGGTTTGAGAATCCTACTTATAGGATCCCAAATCAAAGGAAAATTTCTGCAAACTAAGCGTGGAGCGAATATAGTATCGACCGAAAGACAGGCCGAGCCTCTCAACTCAATAGGCGCCTGTACCCCAGATCACCGCGTGTGGTGTACGCATGAGAATCTGAATGTCGAGCAATGGAGACCACGACATTGCATATCGCAGATCCAACCGGACCATTTCGTCAAATTTGACGCTGCTCCGGCCAGTAACCTGCCACAACCCAGTAATGCCGGGTTTGACTTGCAATATCCGGCGGCGGTGCCAGGTTTGATAGGCGGCCACTTCGTATGGAAGTGCTGGCCGAGGGCCAACGAGTGACATGTTTCCTTTCAGAACGTTCACCAACTGCGGCAGTTCATCCAGACTGGTTCTGCGCAAAAACTTTCCTACGCGTGTGACCCTCGTATCGTTCGTGAGCTTGAATATGGGCTCACCATTACTATTCGACTGTTTACTATCCTCCACCCCGGCGATTAATCTCGTTGCATACTCTTTGTGAACACTTTCATCGTTGTCGATATGCATCGAACGGAATTTCAGAAATGTAAAACTTTGACCGTACTGCCCGATCCGCTGTTGCCTAAAAAGCACAGGTCCTTTGGATGACGCTTTGATCGCGAGCGCTATCACGAGGAAGAGAGGGCTGCAGAGGATCAGCATCAGCGAGCAGCCGACAAAATCTATCACTTGCTTGATACGCAATAGGGAATACTTTCCTCTATCCGAACTCAAAAGGTCTGGATATAAAGTCAGATTACTTGGACGCCCGGGAGTGTCATGATCCCAGTCATCGGGAAAGAAATGAAAGGAGATGCTGACTTGATTGAATTGGTCTGGGGTCAATTTATCCCGCAGCGCATTGCTTACCCTGCTTAGTATGGCGCTCAGGATAGCGTTCTTATCATCGCTCGCGAGCCCTGTGAATATAACACCAACAACTGTCTGGTCTTTGTACCAGCCGATTACGTCAGTCTCTCTAATAGACTGCAGTAACACATACAGCATATTGTCGAGAGACTTCCCGTTCTTTTCTGAAACCTGTCGATTGCCGGGCTCCAGCAGCATAAGCAGGAAGGGTTCTCTGGAACGTTCCGTTCTTTTGCGTTCGACAGCGATCATGTGCTTAAAAGTCTCTTCATTCAGAATCTCGCGTGCTTCTGTACATGACCGCGCGAGCAAAGGATCGGCGGATTTCAAAGCTTTATCCATGCGTAACATAGTCACAACTAACTCCTCTCGAGACGATCACCTTACGGGCAACTAAGAACGTAGGTTCATGGCCTACTTTTGTCTCTATTATTTTCTGAGGCTGCGGTAAACATCTGATTACGACTGATCGTGGAGCTAGGGATCTACAAGCCACAAGTTGGTAGATCAGCGGACTGGAGATAGTCTCTCAATCGAGGTCATTTATTTCACTAAGCTTCATTCGGCTGCACGGTTGGTTGACTGTAGTAATAGCTGCTGTCAGCCGCGTTTTTGGATCCATTCACTAACGCACCTATCAGTTTTTTATGCTCGAGTGCTTCGAGCCCCCTCTGTAATTGCCGCATCTCTGTAGTTCCCTGCCGCGTAACTAGAAGAATTCCATCGGCCAACCGCATCCAGACGCTTGTGTCAGCCAACGGCAACACAGGAGGAGAATCGATGACGATCCAATCAAACCAATTGGCCAACTCATCCATCAGAGCAGAAAGTCTTGCTGACTGTAGGAGCTCCTGCGCATTGCTCGGAGTGCTTCCCGCCGGAAGAATCCAGAGGTTCAGGCCTTCGAGTTGGTAGATATTAGCCCTTAGACTGGCCGCGCCCTGCAGACATTCACAGAGACCAGGATTCCTCCCGAGCCCGAACTTCTGCGATAGAGACGGACGTCGCAGGTCTCCTTCTAGCAGCAGGATTTTTTCATGAGTTCTTAGGGCAAGAGTGCAGGCCAGGTTCGCTGCGACTAGACTCTTGCCTTCTTGCGGAATTGTGCTCGTTATCAGCACCGTCTTAAGCAACCGCTGCCGACGGAGATGTCGCAATCGCACCCCTAGAAGTCGGAAGGCTTCCGCTGTTGGGCTATCGCTGTCCGTGAGACTGAGTAGCCGGCTCTGAGAATCGAGCGAGACTTGCAGGGACCCGAATTGGCCGAACGGAGCGGACTGTTCATCAGGCTGAGAAAGCTCGGTGGCTGAATGTTCAGGTTGCTTCGCCACTGGCTGCACCGCTATTGAGCTGAATGGCTTGTCTGTCTCTGTGGTTTCCGCCGCCCCAGACTCCTTAGACAGAGCCGCCGCTTCCCATTTCGAAGCTGCTTGTCGTTCTACGCGCTGCAGCAACACGGTCACTCCCGGCAGCGCCGACAAGTCTATACCAGAGCTTTCAGTTTCCGATCTTCGTAGTGCATCAAATATATGGCTCATGTTTGCTCACTTCAGTAGCTACTGATGCACCCAAATCTGTGTCGCTTGCAATCGGTCTTCGTGGAATGGCATACAAGTCAGACAACAAGTTTGCGATCCGGTGTGCATCCATCTCCATCTCATTGGAGCACTCGTTCTTTTCAGCCTCTGGCGAACAAGCCATATCAAGGCGAAACTCTTTCGCAACATCTCTTATGACTTCAGGAGTGACGCTTGGCAATCTTCTTGCGTAGGCCGTCATCAGGGCGTTATCGCAGATTGTGTTAATCAGCCGCGGCAAACCTCGTGAATGGCGATGCACTGCCGTAATGGTTTCAGCGGGGAACAGTTGGTCCGGGCACGCGTTTGCTCCGGCAATCTGCAACCGCTGCTCGATATATCGTCTCGTCTCGTCAGCATCCAGAGAACCAAGATGCGTGCGAACCGCGATTCTTTGTTTGAGTTGTCGAAGTCCGACGGAATCAAGTTTTTCGTCAAGTTCAGGCTGTCCAACCAACACAATTTGCAATAATTTGTCGTCGTCCGTTTCTAGGTTCGAGAGAAGACGGACCTCCTCAAGTATTTCCGAGGACAAATGATGTGCCTCATCTACGATGAGCACGGTAGTCATCTTTCTAGAACCTCGCGAGACTAAGAACTGACCCAGGTCAAATAACAGATCGCTCTTGTTCTTACCAGAAACGGGTAGACCAAAGTCGGAGACGATGTACTGCAGGAACTCAGTAGGAGAAAGTCGGCCATTGAAGAGATATGCGTAGGCAACATCTTTGCTCTCCTTTAGCAGCCTGAGCAAACACCGCAGCAGCAAGGTCTTTCCGGTGCCTACCTCTCCAGTCAACACTACAAATCCCTTGTGCCGCCGAATGCCATAATAAAGCGCCGTCAACGCCTCATTATGCCGAGTCGTCGCGACAAAGCAAGTGGGATTCGGGGTGAGCTCGAATGGAGTGCTCGTAAGATTGAAGAATGCTTCATACATAGGGAACGGAACCTAATCGTGTAGATAGCTGAGCGCAGAACCAGCCAGAATGGTGGCGAAGGCTAATGCAGCCATGGTCCAACCCAAGACCATTCTTTTCTTACTGATTCGTTCATCCAATGGACTCACAATCTCCGGGATTTCAGATAGGATCGCTACCGGAAGCAGGAGCTTTATTTCCTTCTCACTATGCAAACGGTCATCCATATATTCAAATCCACCCGCCACAATGAGGCCCAGAACGAGGCCGAGACCCAACCCGATCCCACAGAATTTAAGGCGGTTAGGAAAATCTGGCTTCAACGGTAAGCTAGGTGGATCAAGGATGCTGAACCGCTCACCTTGCTGCATTTGTTCCATGCTAGTCGCCATCTCCGATTCGTTTTCCTTCTTTAATAGGTCGTCGTAATTAGCCTTGGATTGATCATAGCCACGGGTCAGGTCTGCTAACTGTTCCTCGCTCGCCGGCTCAGTGTTCAAGCGATCCTGGTAGCCGTTGACTCTTGCTTTTAGCTCAGTAATTGCTTGCCCGCGATTCGCAATCTCTACCTGGTTGGCTTGTAACTGGCCTTGCAGTTGCAAGGCCGCCGAATTCTTTGAAGCATCTGTTGCGTCGAACTGTCTCACACCATTGCGTAGTGTCTTCGGCTCAGCATTGATGGTGTCTCTCGTCCTTTCGGCCTTGGTTATCTCGTCTTTCAGGTTCTCGACTTCCGGGTAATTATCGGTGTAGCGAGACCTAAGGTCTGCGAGCTTTGACTTTAGTCGATCGATGTTCTGATCGCCAGTCGGCGTACTGTCGGCACTCCCAGGGTTCGAATGGAGAGTTCGGTATTGCTCTATGAGTGTCTGGAGATAGACCCGCTGCTGTTTTGCGGTGTTGAGAGTATCCTGTTCGTTCTGTAGCTGCGCCTGAAGGCCGCTGAGAATTTGTAGGTTGCTCGCTTCCTGAGAAGGCAATTCACCTTCATGCTTCCCTTTGAAATCTCGAACCTTCGCTTCCTGGTCGGCAAGGCTCGCTCGCGCATCTTCCAACTGGCTCTCGAGAAACTTTGTTGTGGCTTCGGACTGTTGCTGGCGTACTTGCAAATTGTCCGTGATGAACAAGCTCGACAATTCGCTTGTTACCTGCTGAGCAACATGAGCATCACGAGTCGAATAGCTGATTTTGAATGCTGTGATCTGGTCATCGTGAGAGTCACGCACGAGCACGATGTCTATGTCTTTGCGCATGAGTTCGACTTTTTCATCTGGAGTGAGGTGACGTCGACTGTCGCCGTAGAGATGCAACTTATCAATGATCAGAAGAAGGCGGGTGCGGCTCAGAATCTGTTGCGTAATACTTTGAAGTCGATTCTGCAAATCGTCGTTGACATTTGACTCGACATAATTTTTCGGCATCGTGGGCTGTTCCACTAGGATCAGCGTGTTTGACTTATAGCGTGCCGGCAAAACCCAGCTTGCACCCCATACCATAAGCCATCCCAGAAATAGCGGTATCAGGAAGTGGATATGGTGGCGCTTGACTAACTGTAGGTAACGCTGGATATCGAGTCCTTCGGAGCTCTGTTCCTCGTAGGTTTCTTCCATGATCATCTTCCTAATGGCCTTGTGAACTGGTAGGAGACGGAGATAAACTCGCGATTACTATCAGGAGAGTTGGAAATCACCGCAATGCCGCTATAACTCTGGTGCAGTCGGACGTAGCCGAGTTCCGCCTTGAAGTGATCGCTCATCGAGTGCTCAGCAGAGACGGCTCCTGAAACAGTGTGTCCCCCCGGAATATACGGAGAGAACAACGGCGTAACGTTCATGTTGATCACATAACTCGCCGCGGACCCTATGATCCAGGCGCGTGTCATCTGCCAGCGTACAGACGCATTTGCACTACTCGAAGTGAACGCCCCAGACAGACCCGTGCTCCCAGTAACCGTTCGCGAGTAACTGGCCACAAGATTTGTATGGCTCCTTTGCCATCCGATGCTTGCCATCGCAGAGGGCATCCACGAGCGGAACGGTGCCGAGAGAGATTGGGTGGCGTCAACGTGTTGCGGACCACCTGAGAAAGAGAAGGAAAGCCTTGGATTCAAATAGACCGTGTAAAAAGGCAACAGGGTATGGGTCTGCACCTCAGTCTGTGAATTCGCTGGATTGGCCTGGGCGTTTACAGGCTTACTCTGACTTTCTAAATACTGATAGGTCAAACCAACATACTGGGTACTGGACAAACGTTGACTGTAGAAAACCGAACCTCCGCACGAGTTCGAATCGTAGAGGCCTGAGGCTTCGGCTGGATTGGGGTAATGACTTTGAGTGGTAATCCCTCCAAAGCCCATCATGCTATTCATACTGAATTGATAACTTAGTCCCATATTCGCGGTATTACTGAGTTGTTCAGCGAAAGGAG
>Ga0207933_1001486_pt1 | contig 17544 bp, 14 predicted proteins | sample NGESurdeep092012_4_FD_184488 | JGI IMG/M metagenome (GOLD analysis project Ga0207933, IMG submission 184488) | Arctic peat soil microbial communities from Barrow, Alaska - NGEE Surface sample F53-3 deep-092012 (SPAdes) | ecosystem: Environmental > Terrestrial > Soil > Wetlands > Peat ...
CTGCTCCCGATTCCAGATGCCAGGAACCTGCCGGTAGCCGACTCCCATGGTATCCACCGGCGTGCCCTCGGTCACGATCAGCCCGGCACCAGCGCGCTGGCGGTAATACTCCGCCATAAGCGGCGTGGGAACGTTCTCAACCGTTCCGCGGAGGCGGGTCATCGGCGACATGAAAATGCGATTCGGCAATTCGAGATCGCCGACATGGATCGGATCAAAAAGAGAAGGCACCACAAACACTCCAGACTTAAATCAATCTCGCTTTCTTGGATGATCGGCAGTGGTGAAAGTTGCGTGAGCCGTCCTGGCTGCTTTCAAGCACTGCAAGAATTCAATCTGAACCGGCTCTCATTCGGCCATTGCGTTCAATTTTTTCAGGTAGTTATCCGTCCGATGTCGGGTGATTGAGCACCCCTGAAGCGGGCCGGCTCCCCCATGGTAACAACACTCCCTGAGGACGCCCATTCAAGATGCGGTTGCCGCTTCGCGCGGGGGCTCCACGCCACCGGCCACTGCCTCGACGACGAGCTTTAGAAAGTGGATGCACAGATACTCGCTATTGATCAGGAAGCGGCCACGGTCCGGAATGCCGCCAATCAGCCCGCGCTGAACAGAGTTGGTGAGCACATCGTCCTCACGGCCCACTTGTTTGTTGAAGGCGATCAACTCGCGAGCGAACTCTTCGGAGACACCGGGCGCGAAATATTGCTCGGAGAATCCCTTTGCCTTGTTGGGTCCAGAGGGAACCCAGACATCCAGCGAGAGGTTAGGAAAACCCGGATTGATGTTGATGGTGATGTTCGGCCATAGCAGATGGTATTGCGCCTGCGCGATCTCCCCGCGCGGATCGTAGGTTTTGACCGACGCCTTGCCTTCGAGCGCGGACTGCCGCACTTCGCCCACCTGACTGGCAAACCAGCCGTGCTGGGTAAGCTTGTAGCTTTTCTGCGTGACATCGATTGCTGCGCTGAAGCCGGGATGTGCGATAGCGCAGTGATAGCACTCCAGATAGTTCTCCAGCATCGTTTTCCAGTTGGCCTCCGCGCTCCACTCCTCGCGGCTGTACAGCTCCAGGCTTTCCAGTTGAATGTGGCTTTCGGCAATAATGCCGAGCAGATCGCCGAAATACGATGCCAACGGCATTGCCTGCGAATCAAGATTGGCAAAGACGAAGGGCCCCAGCGTCTCCACGCGGAGCGGCAGAAGCGGATAATCTTCCAGCCGGAAGTTGGGTTCGGACGCCGAGCGAGGCGCAGCTTTTAAGCAGCCAACTAGATCATAGGTCCAGGCGTGATAGCCGCACTGCATCATCTTCGCGTTGCCGCGGCCCTCCATCACCTCATGCCTGCGATGGCGGCACACATTGATGAAGCCTCGCAGGCCAGACTCGCTCCGCACGACCACCACAGGAACCTCGCCTACGTGGCCGGTAATGTAATCGCCGCGGTTCGACAGCTCCTTAAGCGGGCCGATGTAATTCCAACTCTTCCTGAAGATCTTCTCGATCTCGAGCTCCATGATGGCAGGATCGGTATACCAAGCGGCGGGCAGCGATTCTCCCCGATCAAGCGACGCGAGCAGGCCATCGCAAATCTCCGCGGCCCGCCATGCTTTGATGTCGATCATGAAAACCTGCCTCACTCGGTTGTCAGCCGCCGGACTTGGCATCTCATCCCTTGTCGGGCCGCTGCCACCGCTCCGATTCTTCCGCTGCTTGCCGCACACTCTCGGGCCGGCCCAGGTCGCGCCAATACGCCGCATCGTCCTCAAAGGCAACGATCGTCTCCAAGCGCGCCGCCAGTCTCAAATAGGCTGAGACGATCGAGAAGGGGCCTTCCTCCGTCATGCAATCGAAGATGCGGGTCGAGAGTGCGTGAACCCCAGAAAACGCCAGCGCCTGAAGCGGCCCGGCGACATAAACGATCTCATCGGCTGCCTCGGCTCGCGGCCTCCGTCCGCAAAGCTGACCCCGCGAATCGAAGAGCAGGCAGCGGGAGCTCGCGCGCCGCTGCACGGCCAGCGTGGCCAGCGCTTGATTCGACCGATGGAATGCCAGCAAAGCCTTGAGGTCTATGGTGCTGATTACGTCCACATTGTGCACCAGAAATGGTTGGTCTAGCTGATTGCTGTCTTCCAGGAAAAACCAGGCCGCCTGCTTGATGCCGCCGCCGGTATCGAGCACCGCCTCTTCATGCGAAACCTCAACCCGCATGCCGAAATCGTTCTGTGCGACGTAATCGACGATCATCTCGGCAAAGTGATGCGCATTGACGATGGCCTCGGTAACACCCGCCGCGCGCAAGCGGTCAAGCACGATCGCCAGGAGCGGCCGGCCGGCAACCTCGACCAACGCCTTGGGCAGATGGTTCGTAAGAGGCCGCAAGCGGGTGCCCAATCCCGCGGCCAGCACCATGGCCTTCATCGGGCCAGACTCTCCAACTCGCGGTGCTCCACAACCACCTCCAGCCCCGCCCTGCCGCGCAGATGCGCAGCCGTGCGTTCGGCCAGATATACCGAGCGGTGCTGGCCGCCGGTGCATCCAAAGGAGACCATCAGGTCGTGGAATCCGCGGCGTTGATAGCTGCTCACGCTCGAGTCGACCAGCGACTCCGCATGGGCCAGAAATTCGCCCACCTCGTCGGAGCGCTCCAGGTAGTCGATCACCGGTTCGTCTTTGCCTGTCAATGCCCGGAAGCGCTCCTCGCGACCCGGATTGGGAAGGCTGCGCGCGTCGAAGACGAATCCGCCGCCATTCCCGGTCTGATCGGCCGGCCAACCGCGATGGAAAGAAAAACTCATGATGCGAACAGTCAGCGCCTGAGGAGCGGAAGAGGCCAAGGTATGCAGCTTGGGGGAGGCGAGCATGGCTTGAAAGGCCTCCATCAAGGCCGGCAATGCCACCGGAAGTTGAACGTGGTGCAGCAGCCAGCGCAGATTCTTGAGCGCGTATGGCACGCTTTGCAGAAAATGTGCCTTGTGCTCATAAAAACCTCGAAACCCATACGCTCCTAGCGCCTGCATGATCCGGATGTATACGTAACCGTAGTAGTAATGCATGAAGGCTTCACGATCCGGATCGAGCAGGCCGGAGAGCGCGTCGAGATAGCGATCGAGGAGCTGCTGCCGCAATTCCGGCGGCAGGTCTGCCTTGCCGTCGTAGAGAAGCGAGGCGATGTCATATTGCAGGGCGCCCCGCCGTCCGCCCTGATAATCCACGAAATACGGCTCACCGCCCCGCAACATGATGTTGCGCGATTGGAAGTCGCGATAAAGGAAAAAGTCGTGCCGGGCGCCCAGCAGGAACTTCGTCAAACGGCCGAAGTCGTCTTCCAGCGCTTGCTCGTTGAAGGCGACACCGGCCAGACGGAGGAAGTAATACTTGAAATAATTCAGATCCCACGCAATGGACTGACGGTCAAAGCTCGCCCGTGGATAGCAGACTTTGTAGTTCAAATCGCGGCCACCCTCGACTTGGAAGCGGGGGAGAATGCTCACCGCCTTGCGGTAGGCCTCGATGACCGGCAACGCAATCTCCCCGCCGGCGCGGTTGTTCGACAGAAAATCAAAGAGCGTGGTGTCGCCCAGGTCTTCTTCAAGATATGCGCCCTGGTCCAAATCCTCGCCATAAATCTCCGGTACCGGCAGGCCGTGGCGGCGGAAGTGCCGGGAGAATTCCAGAAATGCGACATTCTCCTCGCGCACGCTGTGGAGAATGCCGATGGCGCTGACTCGATCGTTGGCAAGACGAAAGATGGCGCGCCCCGATCCGCCTAGCTGCCCTTGCAGAGGTTGTGTCCGCTCGGCAGGCGCGTGAAAGTGTTGCCTAAAAAGCTGCTTGAGAACGTCCATAAATTCCGCGTCTTCGATAGGTTTTGAGAAGCTCACAAATTCGTCATCCCGGCCGAGGCAAAGCGAAGTGGAGGGACTTATCTTTCAGTCATTTTCGAGGTGCGTGCCTGTGAAGCTTCTAAGAGCATTTTCACATTTATCGTGAACAGTAAACGAAGAGCAGAGGCGGGTTTTAGCGGAAGTGGCCATTTTCCGTAAAATCACCGCGCCGATTCACCGTATTGTCTAACCGTAGATGGACATGCACTAGCGCGCCATCCATCCGCCATCGATCACCAGAACCTCTCCGGTCAGATAGTCGCTTGCCGGAGAAGCCAGGAAAACCGCGGCGCCGGCGAGATCCTCCGGATCGCCCCAACGCCCAGCAGGAATGCGTTCCAGGATCTGTCGGTTGCGCGTCTCGTCCTTCAGCAGCGGTTCTGTGTTCTCGGTGCGGAAATAGCCTGGCGCGATAGCGTTGACCTGCACATTGCGGCCTGCCCACTCGTTGGAGAGAGCCTTAGTCAGTTGCGCCACCCCGCCCTTTGATGCTGCATAGGCCGGTACCCGAATGCCGCCCTGAAATGCAAGCAGTGACGCGATGTTGATGATCTTGCCCAGCCTGCGCTCCAGCATCTTGCCTCCGGCTAGTTGGGAGAGGCGGAAGACGCTGTTCAAGTTCACCTGCAAAACCGTCATCCACTCCTTGAAGTCGTAGTGCTCGGCCGGTTCCCGGTAAATGGTGCCTGCATTGTTCACCAGGATATCGGGAGCGCCCATGGCGGCGCTGACGGCGGAGAATAGACGCTCAGCCCCGTCTTGCTCGCTCAGGTCGGCCGTAAAGCTCTGCGATTTCCGGCCCAGGGCGCGGATCGTCTCGCTGGTCTTTTCCGCCGAGTGGCGGTTTCCATGGCAGGCCACTGCGGCTCCAGCCTCGGCCAAGCCAATCGCGATGGCGGCTCCCAAACCGCTGGCCGCGCCGGTCACCAGCGCGGTCTTTCCATCAAGGCGAAAGCGATCGAGGATCCCCACCCTTCCTCCGCAACTGCTGCCCCGCTATTTTAGAGCATTCCGGAAGTTGTAACTCGCAGATCACCGCCGTTCAATAGGGGCGCGCTCGCGCCAGCCCGTGCGATTCAAACGAGCGGGAGATGATCTCTCTGGCTAGGGCCACTCACGATCTCCGCGCATGCGGCTGCCATGGTAAAGAAACCGGGGTGTCCCGCTCGGGTACCGATGTGTGACCAAAACAGGTACCAAAGCACATCCTGAATCTCCTCTATCCGCCGATAAGGCCCTTGTTACCCAATTCAGCAAGGGTGGACTGGCCGCCGTTTGGCAGCAATGCGAAGAGGGCGGCCTCGAAGGATGCAACTCGGAGGATGAGTCGAGGATGAGCCTGCATTACGCCTGGAAGGTAAACCCTGCACGATTCACGTGCCTTTTGCTTGCAGTTGTATTCGGGATTTCCGCGGCCGGCGCGCAGATTGTTCCTGCACGCCCCAAACCTCCGGAACTCGCGGTATTCGGCGAGTTTTCCCTCAATAGACCTCACTGGAATCCCGATCCCGCTCACTATGGCGTCCTCTATGGAGACGTGGCAGGAGCTTACCTGCAAACCCGGCCGTGGCTGGGAATCGAGACGCGAGCGTTATGGCTGGAATCGGCTGACCAGCCGGACCATGAGGAGCACCAGCGGGCTATCTTCTTCGGTCCCCGCATCGAGTTTGGTCACCGCCGGATCAGCATGGACGGCATTGTGCTGGGTGGGGTATCGCATTCCGATTACCCGATGGTGCCGGTTTCCACCTATCCGCGTGGCCAGGATGTGCTCATAGCTTCTACGGCGCCCGCTATGGAGGCAGGCGGGGGATTGAACCTCCGGCTCAGCCCTAGAATTTCCTGGAAGATTGGCGAGGTCATTTACGGGCGTTCCTTCTCCGCAAATCAGCCTCAAGGAACAACCTTCAGCAGTGGCATTGCCGTGATGCTGTTCCGCTAGCCTGGCGCCGGCTTCGCTCTAACTTGTATGGGCGCCGGGAGAGGGGTAGTTGCCGCAACTCCAGCATCTCGACCGAGGCGGGCCGGGCCGCCCCGCGAGGCAGAAAGATCACCTGTTGCGCAGTTCTCGAGCTGCGCGTTGCCAGACCGGCTTCGGGAGCATTCTCCCTAATGGTGTAGAGAGTGGACCGGAGTCCCGCACTGCCGTTCCATCGAGGGACGGCCGCACAAGGAATGGCCGCACATAGCCGACCCCCGCTCCACCGTATTAGGGTGAATGCTCTAGAACTACACTTTCTCCATGGCTCTCGTCTTCACCACCTCCTATGTCGAGGACTCTCTCGCCCTCTTCGCCCAATACAAATCCCTCGCCGAGCGCGCAATGGCTCAGATCTCTGACGAACAGCTCCTCACCGCAATCGACCCCGAAGCCAATTCCATCGCCAACCTCGTCAAGCATCTGGCCGGCAACATGCTCTCCCGCTGGACCAACTTTCTCACTACCGATGGCGAAAAGCCCACCCGCCATCGCGATCAGGAATTTGAGCAGCCACCCGCCTCCCGCGCCGAACTGCTCGCTCTTTGGGAATCTGGCTGGGGCACGCTCTTCTCCGCCCTCCGCTCGCTCACCGACGCCGATCTAACGCGCACCGTCACCATCCGCGGCGAGGCCCACTCCGTCATGCAGGCCATCAACCGCCAGATCGCGCACTACTCCATGCACGTGGGACAAATCGTCCTGCTGGCGAAGCACTTCGCGGGCCCCAGTTGGAAATCCCTCAGCGTACCCCGCGGCGCCTCCGCCGAATTCCATCGCCGCGTCGCTGCTGGCGAAGAGCCAGCGCTAATAAATCGTGGCTAAGCCCGCTTCCGGCTTGCCTCTCCACCGCCGCGGGGGTAAGCTGACGTGCAATCTCTCTAAGGAGGAGTGCCTATGTTGCCCATCGGGGGCTCCCATTTACCATTCTTCTTTCCGCTGTTCGTTCTTCCCTTCGTCGGTATCGCCATTCTGGCGGCCATCATTCCCTACTGGTTCATCTTTAAGAAGGCCGGATTCAGTCCATGGCTCTGCATCCTGATGTTCATGCCGCTCGTGAACCTGATTGTGCTGTATGTGGTGGCCTTTTCTCAGTGGAGGGTCGTGCCCGTGCCGTATGGATATGCAATGCAGCCGCCCCCACCGTCCGGCTATCCGCCATATCCGCCGCGGCAATAGCCGCGCGGGGCCACGGCATGCGAGAAATGCTTTAGCATCGAGTCTGGATCCCATCGAATATGCCAGACTTCCCCTCTAAGCCCCGAGTGCGGTTTGCGCCCTCTCCCACCGGTTACCTCCACGTCGGGGGCGCTCGCACTGCCCTCTTCAACTGGCTCTTTGCACGCCACACGGGCGGAGTCTTCATTCTGCGCATAGAAGATACTGACTTCGAGCGCTCCTCCCAAGAAATGGTTCAGGGCATCTTGGACGGCATGCGCTGGATCGGCCTGGACTGGGACGAAGGGCCGTTCTTTCAATCCCAGCGTCTCACGCACTATCAGGCCGCCTCCGATACTCTGCTGAAGGGCGGCCACGCTTACCGCTGCTTCTGCACGAAGGAGCAGTTGGAAGAGAAGCGGAGGCGGGCTGAATCATCCAGCCGTCCGCCGATGTACGACCGCTCCTGCCGTTCCATTGATCCCGCGCGGGCCGCCGAACGGCAGCAAGCCGGTGAGCCTTGCGTTATTCGCTTTGCCGTTCCGCAAGGCGGCAGCACAACTTTCGACGATGCAGTCTTCGGGCGGGTTGAATTCTCCAACGACGAATTGGAAGACTTCGTGCTGCTGCGTTCCGACGGCGTTCCCACTTATCATTTGAGCGTTGTCACCGATGACCTGGAGATGCGCCTCACGCACATCATCCGCGGGGCCGATCACCTCTCGAATACCCCCAAACAGGTTCTTCTTTACAACGCTCTCGATAGGCCGCTGCCGATCTTCGCCCATGTACCGCTGATTCTGGGCCCGGATAAAAGCCGGCTCTCCAAGCGCCACGGAGCTACCAGCGTGACCGCTTACCGTGAGATGGGAATCGTTCCGGAGGCCTTCCGCAACTTTCTCGCTCTGCTGGGATGGACGCCGCGCGAAGCGGCACGCCAGCCGGGAGAAGCCGAACGCGAGATCTTCGATTCCCAGGAGCTGATCGATCTGTTTTCACTCGATGGTATCGCCCGCTCCAATGCAGTCTTCGACGTGGACAAACTGGCCTGGTTCAATGTGGAGTGGATTCGGCGCTATACGCCGGAAAAGCTGCTTCCCTTCATCCAAGAGGAATGGTCCAAGGCCGGCTTTCATCCCGATGGCGACATGCAGCAGATATATGCGGCCATCGCGTTGCTACAGCCGCGAGCGCGCAATCTCAAGGACTTTGCCGGCGCCTTTCGCGCCTATTTCAGCGACCAGTACGAATACGATTCCGCTGCAGTGGCAAAATACCTGAAGGACGCGGTGGCGCGGTCGCTCTTAACCGAACTTGGCCGCCGCTATGCAGAGCAGAGCGCGTGGAGCGAAGCGTCCTCCGAAAGCCTGCTGCGCGCCTTCGCGGAAGAAAAGGGCGTAAAGGCGGGGGTACTCATCAATGGGGCAAGAGTCGCGCTCACGGGCCAGGCAGTGGCGCCCAGTCTTTTTGCGGTGATGGCCCTCCTCGGGCGTGAGCGGGTGATGGCGAGATTGAGCGCCGCGGAGCACATCGCGGCTGTCGCATCCATGCCCTAGAGAGAAATGCCGCGCCGCCATGGAATAAAGTCGTTCTGCCCCAGCCCCTCGGCCTTGGTATGTACCTGGCCGCTGGCGACCCGAAGAACAAGATCGAGCAGGGCCTCGCCGGTTTCCTCCACCGTGCTCTCCCCGCGCATGATAGGACCGGCATCAAGATCGATGATGTCGGGCATTCTCGCGGCCAGAGGCGAGTTGGTGGAAACCTTGATCACCGGCGCGATTGCATTCCCGGTCGGCGTTCCCAGACCGGTGGTGAAGACAACGACATTCGCTCCAGCTCCAACCTGCGCTGTCACGCATTCCACATCGCTGCCCGGCGTGCACTGCAGATGGAGCCCCGGAGCGGTCGCGTACTCCGGATAATCCAGCACCCCACAGATGGGCGAAGTGCCTCCCTTGCGCGCCGCTCCAGCCGACTTCATCGCATCGGTAATCAACCCATCGCGGATGTTCCCAGGCGACGGATTCATCTCCAGAGAGGAGTGCACGGCCTTGGCGCGCTCCGCATAATCGCGCATGAGGAGGATAAACCGGTCGGCGTCTTCGCTCTTCACGCAACGATTGATGAGATCCTGCTCCACGCCGCACAGCTCGGGAAACTCCGACAGGATTGTTCTGCCCCCGGAAGCAACAAGCAGATCGGAGGCATAGCCCAGCGCGGGATTGGCGGAGATGCCGGAGAAGCCGTCCGAACCGCCGCACTTCAATCCCAACGTAATCGCGCCAATCGGAGCCGGTTGCCGCCGGAGCTGGTCGGCTGCCTCCAGCCCTTCAAAGGTGGCGCGAATCGCATCGGAGAGCATAGCCGATTCCAGCCCCGACTTCTGCTGCTCAAAGATCAGCACGGGTTTGTTGGCGTCCGCGCCGCGCCGGTGCAGTTCCTCTAACAAAATGGAAATTTGAGCATGCTGGCAGCCCAGGCTGAGAACGGTTGCCCCCGCCACATTGGGGTGATGGATATAGCCGGCCAGCAGCCCGCACAAAGCTCTGGCATCTTGCCGCGTTCCGCCGCATCCACCTTGATGCAGAAGAAAGCGAATGCCGTCCACGTTCGGGAAAACCCGCGTCTGCTGCGACGGTGGCTGCGCGCTCACGGCTCCGTTGGACCGCCGGTTTGCAACCAGATCTCTTACCTCTTGGCGGTAGATCTGAGGGCGCTCATACCCGAGTTCCCTTTCCAGTGCGTCGCGCAACGCCTCCACATTGCGGTTCTCGCAAAACACCAGTGGTATGACCAGCCAGTCATTGCGGGTACCCACTTGTCCATCCGAGCGCACATAGCCGTCAAAGCTCCGTTTGGCCCAGGCGGAGGTGTCGGGTGGAGTCCAGGGCGCGTCGGCCTGCTTGCCGCTGTAAGCGGAGGCTTCGTGCTGCAGGTTATGGGTAGTAAGCAAGCCGCCCTTGGGAACCGTTTCACGAACACGGCCCACTAAGACCCCATACATCCTGACCTCCGCGCCTGCGGGCAACGTGGTCATCGCAAATTTATGCTTGGCCGGAACATCGGCGAGGGGAAGATAAACCTCACCGGAAAAAGCTACCGGCTCGCCAGCCGCCAGGGGAACCAGTGCCACCAGAACGTTATCCCGGGCATCAATCCTCAACACTTTTTCCATCGCTGCTTGCCTACCGTCCGCTCGCTCGGAGATCTTAATACCCTATTGTTGCGCGTCCAGCGCCGCTTGGGAACGGCACGACCGTCTTATTCCTGCTTGGATTTTTCTCCGTCCACCCTGTATCGTCGTTTTTAGACTCCACTCACCTGCGCGAAAGTAAACTGATGAATCCCTCCATTTTTGATTTGCAGGGTAAGACCGCCGTCGTCATTGGTGGCACCACCGGCATCGGACATGCCATCTCTCTCGGATTTGCGGATGCCGGAGCTGACGTGATCGCCTCGGCAAGACGCGCCGAGGAAGTGGCCAAGACCGCAGCCGAAATCGAAGCCGCCGGCCGGAGGACGTTACGTCTGACGTCGAACGTGCGCGATCGCGAGTCGCTCAAGAAACTGCGCGACGAGGTGCTCAAGGCGTTTGGAAAGGTCGATATCCTGGTCAACTCGGCCGGGCTGATCAAGCGCGCGCCGACGTTGGACTTTCCCGAAGAGACATGGAACGACATTTTGGACACCAACGTGACGGGGACCCTGCGCTCCTGCCAAGTCTTCGGCGAACACATGTTATCTCGCGGTTACGGACGCATCATCAACCTCGCCTCGCTCACGACCTTTGTCGCGCTCTTTGAGGTGGCGGCCTACGGGGCCAGCAAGGCGGCCGTTGGCGCCCTGACCAAATCTCTCGCCATCGAGTGGTCGCGCCACGGCGTCCTGGTCAACGCGATTGCCCCGGGGATCTTCCGCACCGCCCTCAACAGCAATCTGCTGGACGGCACCGAGCGCGGGCGAGAACTGCAACTCCGCACGCCGATGGGCCGGTTTGGCAATACTAGCGAGTTGGTGGGAGCAGCGATCTATTTAGCATCCGATGCCGCATCGTTTGTTTCTGGCGAAATCATGGTGGTCGATGGCGGGTTCCTGGCCAGCGGGGTCAACCAGTAAGCCGAATGCTGGCGGCAGAACTGCCGGCATTCTACTTGAGCGGCTCTTCGACGGAACCAATCCGGTGCATGCGCCTATTGGTTTCAGTCTGTCACCGCGGCGTGCAGGAATGTCCCGCCTGCCATTCGCCGCGTGCCACGCAGAGATCTCTGAGAGAACGATTCAGGAAGAACGCAGGAGACTTATGAGAACAATGACTGAACTCGATTGGGAGCACGCATTCTTCCGTCCTTCCCATTCACATTCGGAGGGGCTGCTATGCAGGCACTCGTAATTCAAAGCGCGGGGCAGGTGGCACTCGAGACGGTGCCCGAGGCTTTCGCCGGGGAAGGTGAGGTGCTGCTCAAGGTCCGCAGAGTAGGGCTCTGCGGAACGGATCTTAATTCCTTTCGCGGCAAGAATCCGCTGATTCGCTATCCGCGCATTCTCGGGCACGAGGTGGCGGCGACCGTCGTTGAAGCTTCCCGCCAGCGTCCCGGCATTGCCGCCGGGATGAATGTGACGCTTTCTCCTTACAAGAACTGCGGAAGCTGCCCGGCCTGTCTGCGTGGCCGGCCCAATGCATGCCAGTTCAATGAGACGCTTGGGGTCCAGCGCGACGGAGCGCTGCGCGAATACATTGCCGTGCCCGCCGCCACAATTTTTCCCGCTTCGCTATCGCTTGAGGAACTCTGCCTGGTCGAGCCGCTGACGGTCGGCTTTCATGCGGCAGCGCGAGGAGCCATCACCGCTCAGGATACGGTCGCCGTCTTCGGCTGCGGAGGAGTTGGCCTCGGCGCCATCGCCGCCTCCGCCTTCCGCGGAGGACGTACGATCGCCATCGACGTCGACAAGCGCAAGCTCGCTCTTGCTCAGCGTGCGGGCGCGGCCTACGCCATCGATTCTCAGCGGGAATCGCTGCACGAGCGCCTGCTGGAGCTCACCTCCGGCCGCGGACCTGACGTCGCGATTGAGGCCATCGGATTGCCGCAAACCTTCCGTGCAGCGGTGGAGGAGGTTGCCTTTGCCGGACGCGTGATATACATCGGCTATGCGAAAGACCCGGTAGCCTACGAAACGCGGCTGTTCGTGCAAAAGGAACTGAATATTTTCGGCTCAAGGAATGCTATGCCCGAAGATTTCCAAGAGACGATCCGTATGCTTGAAGAGCATCGCTTTCCGGCCGACGAAATGGTGAGTGCGATTGTTCCTCTGGAACAGGCTCCGCAAATGCTTCAAGCCTGGAGCGACAACCCGGCACAGTTTTCGAAAATCATGATTTCGCTCGACTAGAGCCTTCGAGGGCAAGGTGGAGAAAAAGGCCGTCCTTCTTTTGCATTGCGCCGACCGCAAGGGCTTGGTGGCAATGATTGCGGATTTTCTGCTGCTGCATGGGGGCAGCATTCTCGATGCCGATCAGCACCGGGACGCGGCGTTGGGGCGGTTCTTCATGCGCATCGAGTGGTCGCTCGCTGACTTCGATCTGGAGAATGAGGAGCAGTTTCACCAAACCTTCGCTCCCCTTGCCGAACAGGCTGGCTTCTCCTGGGATGTTACGTATGGAAGACGCAAGGTTCCCGTCGCACTCATGGTGTCCCGGTATCAGCACTGCCTGGTTGATCTGCTCTACCGGCATCAGATTGGCGAGCTGAATTGTGAGATCGCGCTGATTGTCAGCAACCATGAGGATGCGCGGCCCTTCGCCGAGTTCTACCACATTCCCTTCCACCACCTTCCGATGACACCGGCGACCAAAGCGGCAGTCGAGCAGCAGCAAATTGAGTTAATGGAAAGTAACCACATCGAGTTGGTGGTCCTCGCCCGCTACATGCAGGTGCTGTCTCCGGAATTCGTCGCGCGCTACCAGGGTAAGATCATCAACGTCCACCATTCCTTCCTGCCCGCCTTTGTGGGAGCTAAGCCCTACCACGCGGCTTACCGGCGCGGCGTCAAGCTGATCGGGGCAACCAGCCACTATGTGACCGAAACTCTGGATGAGGGCCCGATCATCGAGCAGGATGTGGCCCGCATCTCGCACCGGGACGAGTTGGAGACGCTGATAGAGAAGGGTCGCGACCTCGAGCGCATTGTGCTGTCGCATGCCGTGCGTTGGCACCTGGAGCACCGCATCTCCTGCTTCGGCAATAAAACGGTGGTCTTCGACTAGCATCCATCACCTGGGCTGCACTTCGATCGCGCCGTCGAGCGCAATGCCTTTCTCGCGAGGCGAAACGGTCAACTGCCGCCCTTTGGCAAGATAAGGCGCAATTGCCTCGGGGCGCGCCCAGTCGAGCGTCCATCCATCCTCGATGGCCACGAGCGTGTATTCGCCGGGGATCACTTCATTCAGAGCGAAGCTGCCGTCGGAATCGCTCTGATCGCGGCGAAACCTTTCGCTGGCCGCCGCAGGATTTCTGGGCACAAGCAACACCAGCACTCCGGGCGCCGGTCGGCCGCCGCGCTCGGCGAAGCCGGTCACCGTCGAAGAGCCCTCAGCCAGAATGGCCGCGAGAGTTACCGGTGGGGCGCCCACCGTCAGCATGCGCCCATGGACAGCCGCGCCGCTTGCAATCATCTGCACTACCGCCAGCGGCCCACCCGGCGTAGTCGCCAGCACCTCGTAAGTGCCTGGAGCAACTCCATGCAAGGTGAAGCTCCCATCCCCGTTTACAGAAGCTCCGTCTCTGGAGGTTCCTTTTAGAGACTGCAAAATGATCGCCACTCGATTCGGAAGCTTCTCGCCATCCGCCAAGGCAACCTGGCCCGTAACGTCGGCCAGCCGAACGGCTTGCGATGCATCCATCACCATGCCATCAGGGCTGGTGGCGTCGACATTGGGCATGCTGCTCACCGTGCCATCAGGTCCGCGGAATTGAATCTCATAATGGCCGGGCGCGAGCCCGCCAAACGTCCAGACTCTCTGGCCACCGTTGTACATCTCCCCAACCTGCTGTGAGGGAATGATGTCGATCCCACCAAAGGCCCGCTGCCGGATCGTCGGCCCGTAAATTCTCTCGCCTTGGCGGATTGTGGGGACTCTCACAGAAAGATGCACTGCCGGAAGCGGATACAGAACGAAATCTGCTTTCGCCTTGTCCCCTCCTTTCAGCCGTATCGGCGTCGCAGAATCGGAGTCGGTGACGCCGTCAAAGAAAGTCATGGGATAGGCAACATCCAACGGTGATCTTGTCGCCTCGGCGATCGTGTTTCCTCGGGCATCCCGCGTCGGTTGCGGCTGTGTCGCGTACCAGGGAGTCGCGCTCACGGCAACGTAATAGTCTCCGGGTTCCAGGCGCTCGAACTCATATATCCCGAGGTCATCCGTCATGGTCATTCCGTGGCGCACGATTTCTCCCGGAGCGTCGCGCGTCCCCCGGCGATAGAGTGAAACCTGGGCGTGCTGTACCGGATCACCGGAGTCGTCAGTGACTGTGCCGCCAATCATCGCTTGAGGCAATAAGGGAAAAATGAGGCCGCCGGATACCAATCCCTTCCCAGTCACGATCCCGGTTGAAAACCCATCATGGTCATCGAATGCAGCGGCGATAAAACCATGCCGCGATGCGCTCAGCAAATACTTCGCAGCCGGCAGACCCTCGAAAACGAAGCGTCCCTCTGCATCCGTCGTGGTTTCGGCCATTGGCCCGCCCGGGCCCACCGTTTGCACGCTCACTTCGGCGTCTTCCAGCGGCTGACCGGTGGTCGCGCTCACCACAGCGCCGCTGATGGTGTACTTGCCTCCCACCGCCGCTCTTTCTGGGGCCGTTTGCGCACAGAGAAATGATTGCTGCATTAGCAGCAACCCGGCTGCCACTGCGAACCCCCTAAATCCCAACCTCCCCCAGTCGAACTTCGAAGGTGGGCTCATGGCGAGCAGCTTCATGGCTCCCCCACGGCGCCGTTCGTCTGAATTAAGTGCGGCTCCACACTGGGGGCGCCTCCGGGTTCCACAGTAACCGTCTGTCCCTCATCGGCGTACTTCGCCCTGCCTTCCGGCGTGTGAAACGCAATCTCCTGCGGAGCATCGAAAGCTACCACACGATACTGCCCCGGCGGCAGCCGGGGAATGGTGAACTGTCGGCCTGCCCGGGTTCCATATAGTGGAAACGAAGCTGTCGGAATCCAACTACTTGAGGTCGCAAACAGCGGGATTGCATAGACGTAGACTTGCTGCTGCTCGCCAAGAGCGGCGCTGCCATTGGCCCCTGGGGCGCCGCTTGGCTGGCCGGTGCTTACGCCGCGAATGGCAATGCTGCCGTAGTCGTTGCGCAGCGTGATCTCGACCGGCGCAGACGCGCCTCCGGGGCCGACGGTAAGCGGTTCGCGCGCCAGATCCTTATCGCCGCTGGTGATGGAGCTCACGTATGCCCCGCCAGGGGATGCCTCCACCCAATACAAGCCAGGGCTGACGTTCTCTAGCTCGAATGAACTGCCGTCGTCAGAGCCTGGAACAGGCCGCAGCGCGCTCCAGATTTCCTCTTGGTCGAGCGGCTCTCCAGCGCGAATGAGCATCAGGTTCACCCCGGCGCCCTCGCCCGCTCCCAATCCTCGATTGATTGCTTCAGGACGAAGAATGGCACCACTATTCGGTTCAGCGGGTGGCGGGTTAAAGTCCTTTTGCACGTCGACCGGGATGGCGTGCAATGGAAGCAGCGTCAGGTTAAGACCGGATATGGGGGCGCCGGAGACTGTGAAGTCCACGCGGCCATAAGACTGCTCCTGTGTGCCGTCTGGCCCGCTGAATCCGCTGCCTCTGGGATCGCCAATCCGGCTGCGGGCATCGATAAAATACCTGCCGCTTGGCATATTGAACTGCGCAACCCCTTGCCGCGGGTTCAGATGCTCCGGAAAAAATATCATCCGCCCACCAGTGTCATGCACCTGGAAACCTACGCCGCGGACTGTCCCTTGCGGCATCGTCACGGTTACGTAATAGAAGGGTTGGCGGACCAGAGCGAAATCCGCTTCGGCTTTCTGCCCCGCGGCGAGCGTCAGGATGCCGGCCTCGGAGATATCAGCCACGCCAGGATAGTAGACTGGCGAATACCCGTAGCTCTTTGCGCCAGGACGAAGTGGTTCGTCAAGATAGCTCGGCGGCTGCGCATAGAGCAGATAGTCGCCGGGCTGGAGCCCAGCGATGCGAAAGATACCCTCTCCATTCGTCGTGGCCATGCCGCGCATCTCCCATTGCCGGCGGCCATTGACTATTCCTCTGCTATAAGCCATTACCTGGATACCATCCGCCTGGTCGGCCGTCGAAAGCGTCACGTGGCCGATAATCAGTCCCAGAGGAGAAAGGTAGAGGGTTATCTCTGGCGTGTTCGCGCCGACCTTTACGCTGTACCGCGCATACGCGCCCGTCATTGCGTCCGGGGAAATGTATCCCGGGCGACGCACCGAGAACTGGGCACCACCCGCAGGCAAGCTCAATTCGAAGCGGCCATCGTTGCCGGTAAGGACCCCATCATTCTGGGCAGTAACAACCAGAGCGCGGGCAATGGGCTGATGCGTTGCGCTGTCGAGCACGGTTCCGCGTACGGTATAGGTTTGCTGAGTTGTGGGCTGCTGCGCGGCGAGCGACGGGGCAGCCAGCGCCAGCGCGCACGCCAGCGCCAGTGCGCTGGCCGATGTTGCGGCCGAGCAGACCCGAGGACCGCTTCCGGCTAAATTCAACGAGAAGAGCACGGCGCAAATCCGGAAACTGCCGTTCCGACTACGGCATTCTCCCTAACGGGGTAGAGGGTCAAACCGAGCCGCGCGACCATCGAAAAATGGCCCCCGCATGGCTGATCGAGCTCCTCCACGGTACTAGGGAAATGCCTTAAACCGATTTCACAGTTTGGTATACCCGGCGGAAACGATCAACATGCAGACATTTCGCATTCTCATGCCGCCAGCAAGTTTCGCTTGCGAGGGGGGATTGGCTGCACCGGTTCGTCGGAATACAGTACCCGTGAAAACGGCACAGGAGACAACTATACTCCCGGCTTCTCCTGGAGCATTTTCGCCTGTACCGGGACCATGAGAGGAAGAGCATTCGCAGTTGATGGGAAGCGGGAAAGCGGCGGATTAGGTATCCGCGCGGTAGACCACCCGTCCCTCGCTGATGGTGACGTGTACGCGGCCCAGCATGGCCGCTCCCTCGAAAGGCGTATTTTTCGACTTGGATCTACTCATGCGGGTGTGGAACGTCCACTCCGCCTTAGGATCGAACACCACCACGTCGGCAAATGCGCCGACGGCGAGGGAACCGCGGCCTCGCAAGTTGAGCAAATTGGCCGGTTGGGTGCTCAGCAGGGTAAGAATGCGGCTCAAAGAGACTTTGTGCTTGCGGTGAAGCAGCTCCATGGCGAGTCCTAGAGCCGTCTCAAGGCCGGTGATTCCGTTGGGCGCTCGCTCGAATTCCTGATCCTTCTCGTGAAGGG
>Ga0207933_1001487_pt1 | contig 17541 bp, 12 predicted proteins | sample NGESurdeep092012_4_FD_184488 | JGI IMG/M metagenome (GOLD analysis project Ga0207933, IMG submission 184488) | Arctic peat soil microbial communities from Barrow, Alaska - NGEE Surface sample F53-3 deep-092012 (SPAdes) | ecosystem: Environmental > Terrestrial > Soil > Wetlands > Peat ...
TTTGAGAAGTATTTAAAATCGGGTTCCGGGCGTGCATTTGCAAAACGACATTTGTAAAACAATCATTGCGTTCCGCGGGTGTAGCTCAATGGTAGAGCAACAGCCTTCCAAGCTGATGACGACGGTTCGATTCCGTTCACCCGCTCCAGCCTTCGCAACTGCGGTGCTACGGCTCGGCAAGCCCGTTTAGCGCGAAGGCTGCCGCGCCGTAGTTGCGAAGCAACGCAGGCGGGCGAGGCAATTATATCAAAGCCGCCAAGGCCTGCGCTTCCGGCACCACGTCGTGGTCGTAAAGCCGCCTGCGAAAAGTGGCGTGGGCGGAAATCTCGGCGTCGCGCACGCCCAGATCGGAATAGGCCGAGTCGTAACGCATGCCGTTTTCGCGCGCGCCGCGCTGCACCTGCGCCACGCGTTCGCGGCGCAAACGCTCATAAGCGAGTAAAGCCGCCGGCGCAGTTTCGTTATTGGCGCGCGCGAGGATGGTGGCCAGCGCCATGCCATCCTCGATCGATTGATTGGCGCCCTGTCCGAGATGGGGAAGCATCGGGTGCGCGGCATCGCCGAGCAAAGTCAGCCGGCCCTTGGTCCAGACCGGCAGCGGCTCGCGGTCATAGAGCGCCCAGCGAAAGGTCTTTTGCACCTGGCTCAACAGTTGCTCGATGCGCGGATCCCAGCCGGCAAACTCCGCGCGCAGCACCTCGGGGTCGCCGGGGGCCGACCAGGATTCCTTCATCTCCTCGTCAGCCGGGACGAAGCCGACATAATTGATGAGTGCGCCGGCGCGCACCGGGAAAGCGAGGAAGTGTTTGGATTTGCCCAGCCACATAAGCCAGCGGTCGGTCGGCCAATCCGGAACACACTCGTGCGGTAACACGCCGCGATAGGCGACCGAGCCGTGAAAGACCGGCGCGGAGGGTGGAAACACGAATGGCCGAAGTTCGGAATGGATGCCGTCGGCCGCAATTACGATGTCGCTTTCGACAACAGCCCCGTTGGCGAACGTCACCCGGGCTCCGTCTTTGTCTTGCGCGAATGAGACGGCGCGGTGGCCGGTACGAACGACATCGGGGGGCAGGGCCTTGGCCAGAAACTCGACAAAGTCGGCGCGGTGCATGCCGAACGTCGCGTTCCAGCCCGACGAGTCGGTTACCTGGACCGGCGCGATCGGGGCGCCGTCGTGCCGGAAATAGTGGGAGCCTGCGCCGACGCGCGAGCCCCATTTCTCGACCGCGGGGCCGAGCCCCACGCGATCAAGCTGGCGCACACTGTTGGGCGTCAGGAAGACCCCGGCGCCGATTTCGCCCAGCGCCGGGGCCTGCTCATAGACCGAGACCTGGAGGCCTTGGGCGATCAGCGCCTTAGCGGCGAACAGGCCGCCGATCCCGCCGCCAACGATCACGATATTGAGGCGCTTCTCCGCCATCGCCGCTCTCTTTTCGGGGTGGAAGCCGCCTTAACCTTGCCTTTTCCACCCTTGCTTTAGGCCGGTGTATAATGCATGACATCCCCACGGCGGGCCCTTATATGGTCCGCCGTATCCGCTTCCGGAGGAGTGTAGCTCAGTTGGTAGAGCACCGGTCTCCAAAACCGGGGGTCGTAGGTTCGAGCCCTACCACTCCTGCCAGGCGGAGTTACGGGCAAAATTCACCGGCCGCACTAAGTAATAGTCAGTTCGCCCGGAAATTGAGTAAGCAGGATTTGGAATCAGAATGGCAACGTCCCCGTTCAAGTTTCTTCAAGAGGTGCGCGAGGAAACCCGCAAGGTTACCTGGCCATCGCGCAAGGAAACCATGATCACCACCGCCATGGTGTTCGTGATGGTGGCGATTGCCTCGATTTTTTTCCTGCTCGCGGATCAAATCATCCGGATTGCCGTTACCTTCGTGCTCGGCATCGGTAGCTGAAGGTTAGAGACACAGATGAGCGACACCGCAGAAACCACAACGACCCGTCCCAAGCGCTGGTACATCGTCCACGCTTATTCGAACTTCGAGAAGAAGGTCGCCGAATCGATCCGCGAGCAAGCCAAGCAGCGCAATCTGGCCGACCACTTTGAAGAAGTCATGGTGCCCACCGAAACGGTCACCGAAGTGCATCGCAGCCGCAAGGTAAACGTCGAACGCAAATTTTTCCCGGGCTACGTGCTGGTCAAGATGGATCTGACCGACGAAGTCTACCATCTGATCAAGAATACCCCGAAGGTCACGGGCTTCCTCGGTTCCGGCAAGAAGCCGATGCCGATTTCGGACGCGGAAGCCAATCGCATCCTGCACCAGGTGCAGGAAGGCATTGAACGTCCGAAGCCCTCGGTTTCGTTTGAAGTCGGCGAGCAGGTGCGCGTGTCGGATGGCCCATTTGCCTCATTCAACGGCACGGTCGAGGAAGTCGACGAAGCGCGTTCGCGCGTGAAAGTGGCGGTGTCGATCTTTGGCCGCGCTACCCCGGTAGAGCTTGAGTTCGGGCAGGTCGAGAAGCTATAAGGCGTCAGTTCATAGAGGCGTGGGAGGTGAGGCGGTTAAGCCAACCGTCAATATCCGCACCACTACAGGAGTGAGAAATGGCTAAAAAAGTCACTGGATTCCTCAAATTGCAGGTGCCGGCAGGCGCTGCTAACCCGTCGCCCCCGATTGGGCCGGCGCTGGGTCAGCGCGGGCTCAACATCATGGAGTTCTGCAAGGCGTTCAACGCGCAGACCCAGAAGATCGAGAAGAACACACCGATCCCGGTGATCATCACCACCTATCAGGATCGCTCGTTCACCTTCGAGCTCAAGACACCGCCGGTGTCTTATTTCTTGAAGAAAGCCGCCAAACTCGGCAGTGGCTCGAAGACGCCTGGCCGTGAAATAGTCGGTGAAGTCACCCAGAAACAGCTGCGTGAGATCGCCGAGCAAAAGATGAAGGATCTTAACTGCGACACGATCGAAGCCGCGGTGAAGATGATCGCAGGTTCCGCCCGCTCGATGGGCCTCACGGTGGCGGAGTAACGGACATGGCACTCGGAAAACGTACGACATCCATCCGCGAAGGCGTCAATCGCGACAAGTCCTATTCGATCGACGAAGCGGTCAAGATGGTGAAAGAGCGCGCCAAGGCGAAATTCGACGAGACCATCGAGATCGCTATGAATCTCGGCGTCGATCCTACGCACGCGGATCAGATGGTGCGCGGCGTCGTCATGCTGCCCAACGGCTCGGGCCGAACCTTGCGCGTCGGCGTCTTTGCACGCGGCGCCAAGGCGGAAGAGGCCAAGGCAGCGGGCGCCGATGTGGTTGGCGCTGAAGACCTCGTCGAGAAGGTCAACAAGGGCGAGATCAATTTCGACCGCTGCATCGCCACGCCCGATATGATGCCGCTGGTCGGCCGCCTGGGTAAGGTGCTGGGGCCGCGCGGCATCATGCCGAACCCCAAGGTCGGAACGGTCACAATGGATGTCGCCACTGCGGTGAAGGCATCCAAAGGCGGCTCGGTCGAGTTTCGCGTGGAAAAGGCCGGCATCATCCAGGCCGGTGTCGGCAAGGCCTCGTTCACCGAGGGCAAGCTGGTCGAGAACATCAAGGCCTTCGCCGACGCGGTGCAGAAGGCCAAGCCGCCGGGGGCCAAGGGCCACTACATCAACCGGGTGGCGATTTCCTCCACCATGGGTCCGGGGGTCAAAGTCGAGCCGTCTTCCCTGTTTGGCACCGGCGACGCCCACTAAAACCGGGTTTTGCCCCCATTTCGTGGTGGATTTGCGCGAAAAGGGGCTTGGCAAAGCCCATTGGACGCTCTAAATGATGCGCATCGGGCGTGCCGGCCCAGTTTGTCGGCACGCCTTTGCGCGTCTCTAAAATCAATGGTGATTGGACATTATTCCTTTTGGGCATCCCGCCGGGACATCTGAAAGGGAAGGACCGATTTCATTGCTTTGAAGGGCGCGCAAGGCCAGTTCGCCAATGAACTGACCGACCTGTCCAAGACTGCCGGCGCCGAGGTCGCAAGACCAACGCTTAATCCCGGTCCGTCCTACGCAAGTAGGCCGGGCAAACAGAACGGGGCCAGCACAGACGGGGAAACGACCCGAGTTTGCGTATCTCACGATGCGCCAAGTTTGGTTCGAACCTCGGAGACCCGTAACGGCCTCGGCCGCTATCGGGGGGCAGGCTTTCTCGAACGTCGTCCTGCCCGGTTCGCTGCGCGTGAACGGAAATAGCAGGACGGCTGGTCTCAACCCGGCGGCTCCTGCGACTTGCGGCGGGCCGTCATAACCGGAAAGAGCTTGCAGTGGATCGAGCGGCAAAAGCAGAGTCCATCAGCGAACTGAGCGGGGTCTTCAAGACCTCGAACGTCGTGGTGGTGGCTCATTATGCGGGCCTCACGGTCGCCCAGATGCAGATTCTGCGTAAGCAGATGAAGCAGGCGGGCGCACAGGTGAAGGTCGCAAAAAACCGTCTCGCCAAGATTGCACTCAAGGACACCGACGTTGCCTCCATTTCGTCCCTGCTCAAGGGACCGACCGTGCTCGCCTATTCGGGCGACCCGGTGGCGGCACCGAAGGTAGCCGTCGATTTCGCCAAGGCGAACGAAGCGTTCGTCATTCTCGGCGGGTCGATGGGCAAAACAGCTCTGGACCTGAACGGCGTCAAGGCGCTCGCCTCGCTGCCGTCTCTGGATGAATTGCGTGCCAAAATCCTCGGCCTCCTCGTGTCGCCGGCGACCAAGATCGCGCAACTCACCAACGCTCCCGCGGCCAAGGTCGCGCGCGTGATCCAAGCTTACGCTTCCAAGAGCGCAGCTGCGTGACGGCTCACAAGCAAATCTCTGGTTTTCGAACCTATAGGAACGTAAACAATGGCTGACCTGCAAAAAATCGTCGACGAATTGTCGACCCTGACCGTCCTGGAAGCGGCGGATCTGGCGAAGATGCTCGAAGAAAAGTGGGGTGTCTCTGCTGCTGCCGCTGTTGCGGTGGCGGCCGGTCCCGCGGGCGGCGGCGCTGCCGCTGCCGAAGAGAAGACCGAGTTCACCGTGATGCTTGTCGCCGCCGGCGAGAAGAAGATCGAGGTGATCAAGGAAGTGCGTGCGCTCACCGGTCTCGGCCTGAAAGAGGCCAAGGATTTGGTCGAGGGCGCGCCCAAGGCCGTCAAGGAAGGCGTGAACAAAGAAGAAGCCGACAAGATGAAGGTCACGCTCGAAAAGGCCGGCGCAAAGGTTGAGCTCAAGTAGGCGAGTGCCTATCTGACCGATGTCCCCGGGGCCTAAAGCTCCGGGGGTTTCGACGGAAAAGTGAAGTGTGCGGCGGTTCGGGCGAGGCCCGAATCACATAGAAACGGGTAGCCCCGACGCCTGTCCTGATGGTCGCGATGGATTGCGACCGCCAGGAGAGGCGCCCGCGCTGGCCGCCAAAATCTAATCGAAAGAAAGTGACGATGGCGCAGACATTTACCGGTCGCAAGCGCGTAAGGAAATTTTTCGGATCAATCAAAGAAGTAGCGGAGATGCCGAACCTCATCGAGGTTCAGAAGGCATCTTACGACCAGTTCCTCCTGGTCAAGGAACCCGAGGGCGGCCGTCCCGATGAGGGCCTGCAGGCGGTTTTCCGCTCGGTTTTTCCGATCTCGGATTTTTCCGCCTCATCGATGCTGGAGTTCGTGAAATACGAATTCGAGCCGCCGAAATATGACGTCGACGAGTGCCGCCAGCGCGGCATGACCTATGCCGCGCCGCTCAAGGTGACGCTGCGGCTGATCGTGTTCGATATCGACGAAGAGACGGGTGCGAAGTCGGTCAAGGACATCAAGGAGCAGGATGTCTACATGGGCGACATTCCGCTCATGACCAACAACGGCACCTTCATCGTCAACGGAACCGAGCGCGTTATCGTTTCGCAGATGCATCGCTCGCCCGGTGTGTTCTTCGATCACGACAAGGGTAAGTCGCATTCCTCGGGCAAGCTGCTGTTCGCCGCCCGTATCATTCCCTATCGCGGTTCCTGGCTCGACATCGAATTCGACGCCAAGGACATCGTCTATGCGCGCATCGATCGCCGCCGCAAGATTCCGGTGACGTCGCTGCTGTTCGCGCTCGGACTTGATGGCGAGGAAATTCTCGCCACGTTCTTCAAGCACGTGACCTACAAGCGCGCCAAAGAAGGCTGGCGCGTGCCCTTCGATGCCAACCGGCTCAAAGGTTACAAGGCGGTCAACGATCTGGTCGATGCCGACACCGGCCGCGTCGTGGTCGAGGCCGGCAAGAAGATCACCGTGCGCCAGGCCCGCCAGCTCTCCGAGAAGGGCCTCAAGCACCTTCGCATGACGGATGACGAGTTGATCGGTCACTACATCGCCGAGGATCTCGTCAACACCAAAACCGGCGAAATCTACATGGAAGCCGGCGCCGAGATCGACGAAAAGAACCTCAAGGTTCTGATCGAGAACGGTTACAAGGAATTGCCGCTGCTCGACATCGATCACGTCAACGTCGGCGCCTATATCCGCAACACGCTCACGGTCGATAAGAACATGACGCGCGAAGACGCGTTGTTCGACATCTATCGCGTCATGCGCCCGGGCGAGCCGCCGACCGTGGACACCGCCGAGGCGATGTTCCGTTCGCTGTTCTTCGATTCAGAACGCTACGACCTCTCGGCCGTCGGCCGCGTGAAGATGAACATGCGTCTCGAACTCGACGCGCCCGACACCATGCGCGTGCTGCGCAAGGAAGACATCATTTCCGTCATCAAGACGCTGGTCGATCTTCGCGACGGCAAGGGTGAGATCGACGACATCGACCATCTCGGCAATCGCCGGGTGCGCTCGGTCGGCGAGTTGATGGAAAACCAGTACCGCATCGGTTTGTTGCGCATGGAACGCGCGATCAAGGAGCGCATGTCGTCGGTCGATATCGACACCGTCATGCCGCAGGATTTGATCAACGCGAAACCAGCGGCCGCCGCGGTGCGCGAGTTCTTCGGCTCCTCGCAGCTTTCGCAGTTCATGGACCAGACCAATCCGCTGTCCGAGATCACGCACAAGCGTCGTCTTTCGGCGCTTGGTCCTGGCGGTCTGACGCGCGAGCGCGCCGGCTTCGAAGTGCGCGACGTGCATCCGACGCATTACGGACGCATCTGTCCAATCGAGACGCCGGAAGGGCCGAATATCGGCCTGATCAATTCGCTCGCGACTTATGCGCGGGTGAATAAATACGGCTTCGTCGAGACGCCTTATCGCAAGGTCAAGGATGGCCGGGTCACCGATGAGGTGATTTATCTCTCCGCGATGGAAGAGGGTCGCTACACCGTAGCCCAAGCCAACGCGACGATGGATAACCGCGGCCGCTTCACCGAGGAGATGATCATCTGCCGCCACGCCGGCGACGTGCAGGTTTATCCGCGCGACAAAGTCGACTTCATGGACGTGTCGCCCAAGCAACTTGTGTCGGTCGCAGCAGCCCTCATTCCGTTCCTGGAGAATGACGACGCCAATCGCGCGCTGATGGGCTCCAACATGCAACGGCAAGCCGTGCCGCTGGTTCGCTCGGAAGCGCCATTCGTCGGCACCGGTATGGAAGGCGTGGTCGCGCGCGATTCAGGCGCTTCGATCTCGGCCCGCCGCACCGGCATCGTCGATCAAGTGGACGCCACGCGTATCGTCGTTCGCGCCACCGGTGAAACCGATCCGACCAAGCCCGGCGTCGATATCTACCGCCTGATGAAATATCAGCGCTCGAACCAGAACACCTGCATCAACCAGCGTCCGCTGGTGAAGGTCGGTGACGAGGTCGAGAAGGCCGACATCATCGCCGACGGTCCTTCGACCGATCTCGGCGAATTGGCGCTCGGCCGCAACGTGCTGGTCGCGTTCATGCCGTGGAACGGCTACAATTTCGAGGACTCGATCCTGCTCTCCGAGCGGATCGTGAAAGACGACGTATTCACGTCCATCCACATCGAAGAGTTCGAAGTGATGGCGCGCGACACGAAGTTGGGCCCGGAGGAAATCACCCGCGACATCCCGAACGTCTCGGAAGAGGCGCTCAAGAATCTCGACGAGGCGGGCATCGTCTATATCGGCGCCGAAGTTCACGCCGGTGACATCCTGTGCGGCAAGATCACGCCCAAAGGCGAAAGCCCGATGACGCCGGAAGAAAAACTTCTGCGCGCCATCTTCGGCGAAAAAGCCTCCGACGTGCGCGACACCTCGTTGCGCGTTCCTCCTGGCGTTCAGGGAACGGTCGTCGAAGTGCGCGTGTTCAATCGGCACGGCGTCGAGAAGGACGAGCGCGCGCTCGCCATCGAGCGTGAAGAGATAGAACGTCTCGCCAAGGACCGTGACGACGAACAGGCGATCCTTGACCGCAACGTGTATGGCCGTCTGGCGGAATTGCTCGAAGGCCGGCAGGGCATCGCCGGTCCGAAAGGCTTCAAGAAGGACAGCAAAATCACCAAGTCGGTGCTCGATGAGTATCCGCGCTCGCAGTGGTGGCAGTTTGCTTCGCCCAACGACAAGCTGATGGCCGAGATCGAGGCGATCCGGAAGCAGTACGACGAGTCGAAGAAGCTCCTGGAGCAGCGCTTCCTCGACAAGGTCGAAAAACTCCAGCGCGGCGACGAACTTCCGCCCGGCGTGATGAAGATGGTCAAGGTCTTCGTCGCGGTGAAGCGCAAGATTCAGCCGGGCGACAAGATGGCGGGCCGCCACGGCAACAAGGGCGTGGTGTCCAAGATCGTGCCGCAAGAGGACATGCCGTTCCTGGCCGATGGCCAGCCGGTCGACATCGTGCTCAATCCGCTCGGCGTGCCGAGCCGTATGAACGTCGGCCAGATTCTGGAAACCCATCTCGGCTGGGCTTGCGCAGGCCTCGGTCTCAAGATCGGGCAGGCGGTCGACCTCTACAATTCCAGCACCGGCAAGCACGACTCCAAGCCGTTGAAGGAAATTCTCAAGAAAGTCTATGGCGACGACGAGACCATCAAGTCCTTGGACGAAGAGGGATTGATCGAGCTCGGCGGCAACCTCCGTCACGGCGTTCCGATTGCGACGCCGGTGTTCGATGGCGCCAAGGAAAAAGACATCGAAGCGATGCTCGACCTGGCCGGTATGAACCATTCGGGTCAGTCGTCGGTTTATGACGGACGCACCGGCGAGAAGTTCGATCGTCAGGTGACGGTGGGCTACATCTACATGCTCAAGCTGCATCATCTGGTGGACGACAAGATCCACGCCCGTTCGATCGGTCCTTACTCGCTGGTTACCCAGCAACCGCTCGGCGGCAAGGCCCAATTCGGCGGGCAACGTTTCGGCGAAATGGAAGTGTGGGCGCTCGAAGCTTACGGCGCCGCGTACACCTTGCAGGAAATGCTCACCGTGAAGTCGGACGACGTCGCCGGCCGTACCAAAGTGTACGAAGCGATCGTGCGCGGTGACGACACGTTCGAAGCGGGCATTCCGGAAAGCTTCAACGTGCTGGTCAAGGAAATGCGCTCGCTCGGCCTCAACGTCGATCTGCACAATTCCAAAGCCCAGGGACGTGGTGGCGAGAATGCGGAAGCTGCCGAATAATTAGCGGAACGGCGGGGCGTCTAGCCCCGCCGCTTATCGCAGCGTGATGAGATAGATGGAATTTAGCCGGCGACGGCCGGTTTAGCGGAGAATGCGATGAACCAAGAAATTATGAATCTTTTCAGCCCGCAAGCGCCGGCTCAGGTCTTCGACCAGATCCGGATTTCGATCGCGAGCCCGGAAAAGATTCTGTCGTGGTCCTACGGCGAGATCAAGAAGCCGGAAACCATCAACTACCGTACCTTCAAGCCCGAGCGCGACGGCCTGTTCTGCGCGCGCATCTTCGGGCCGATCAAGGATTACGAGTGCTTGTGCGGCAAGTACAAGCGCATGAAGTACAAGGGCATCATCTGCGAGAAGTGCTCGGTCGAAGTGACGCTCAGCCGCGTGCGGCGCGAGCGCATGGGCCATATCGAATTGGCAGCGCCGGTCGCGCACATCTGGTTCCTCAAGTCGCTGCCGAGCCGCATCGGTTTGCTGCTCGACATGACGCTGAAGGATCTCGAGCGGATTCTGTACTTCGAATATTACGTCGTGCTTGAGCCGGGTCTCACCCCCCTCAAGGACCGCCAGCTCCTGTCCGAAGAGGAATACCTCAAGGCGCAGGAAGAATTCGGCGGCGACAGCTTCACCGCCACGATCGGCGCGGAAGCTATTCGCGAAATGCTCAAGGCGCTCGATCTCGACAAGATGCAGGCCGAATTGCGCGCCGGCATCGGCGAGACCGAAAGCGACATCAAGAAAAAGAAGATCGCCAAGCGGCTCAAGCTAATCGAGGCCTTCATCGCCTCCGGCAACAAGCCGGAATGGATGATCCTCACGGTTGTTCCGGTGATCCCGCCCGATCTGCGCCCGCTGGTGCCGCTCGATGGCGGCCGCTTCGCCACGTCGGATCTCAATGATCTCTACCGCCGCGTCATCAACCGCAACAACCGCTTGAAGCGGCTGATCGAGCTGCGTGCGCCCGATATCATCATCCGCAACGAAAAGCGCATGCTGCAGGAAGCGGTCGATGCGCTGTTCGACAACGGCCGCCGCGGCCGCGTCATCACTGGCGCCAACAAGCGCCCGTTGAAGTCGCTCGCCGACATGCTCAAGGGCAAGCAGGGCCGTTTCCGCCAGAACTTGCTCGGCAAGCGCGTCGACTACTCCGGCCGTTCGGTGATCGTGGTCGGTCCCGAACTCAAGCTGCATCAGTGCGGTCTGCCGAAGAAAATGGCGCTCGAACTGTTCAAGCCATTCATCTATTCGCGGCTCGATGCCAAGGGTCTGTCCACCACGGTCAAGCAGGCCAAGAAGCTGGTTGAGAAGGAAAAGCCGGAAGTTTGGGACATCCTCGACGAGGTGATCCGCGAACATCCGGTGCTGCTCAACCGCGCGCCGACTTTGCATCGTCTCGGCATCCAGGCTTTCGAACCGGTGCTGATTGAAGGCAAGGCGATCCAGTTGCATCCGCTGGTCTGCGCCGCGTTCAACGCCGATTTCGACGGCGACCAGATGGCCGTGCACGTTCCGCTGTCGCTCGAAGCGCAGTTGGAAGCGCGCGTGCTGATGATGTCGACCAACAACATTCTGCATCCCGCGAACGGACAGCCGATCATCGTGCCGTCGCAGGACATCGTGCTTGGGCTCTATTATCTCACGCTTCAACGCGAGGGCGGCCCCGGCGAGAACAAGGCCTTCGGCGACATGGCGGCGATCGAACATGCGCTGCATGCCAACGCTATCGGCCTGCACACCAAGATCCGCTACCGCTGGGAAGGCGTCGACGAGAAGGGCAAGCCGTATCTGAAATGGTACGAGACTACGCCCGGCCGCGTCATCCTCGGCAATGTGCTGCCGCGCAGCGTGAAAGCGCCTTTCGATGTCGTCAACAAGCTGATGACGAAGCGCGAAATCTCCGGGATGATCGATCAGGTCTACCGCCACTGCGGTCAGAAAGAGACGGTTATTTTCTGCGATCGCATCATGTCGCTCGGATTTTACCACGCGTTCAAGGCCGGCATCTCGTTCGGCAAGGACGATATGGTGGTGCCGCACTCGAAGTGGAAATCGGTCGAGAACACGCGCGAACTCGCAAAGGAGTTCGAGCAGCAATACAACGACGGCCTCATCACGCAGGGCGAGAAGTACAACAAGGTGGTCGACGCCTGGTCGAAGTGCACCGAGGCGATCGCCGATGCCATGATGAAGGAAATCTCGTCGGTCAAGAAAGACAAGGAAGGACGCGACGAGCAGGTCAACTCGATCTACATGATGGCGCACTCCGGCGCGCGCGGTTCGCCCGCGCAGATGCGCCAACTCGCCGGCATGCGCGGCCTGATGGCCAAACCGTCGGGCGAGATCATCGAGACCCCGATCATCTCGAACTTCAAGGAAGGCCTCTCGGTGCTCGAGTACTTCAACTCGACGCACGGCGCCCGTAAGGGTCTCGCCGATACCGCCTTGAAGACGGCGAACTCTGGCTACCTGACGCGGCGTCTGGTCGACGTGGCGCAGGATTGCATCATCACCTCGTACGATTGCGGCACCAAGAACGGCATCAAGGTGCGCGCCATCATCGACGCCGGCACCGTTGTGGCGCCGTTGGCCATTCGAATCCTCGGCCGCACCACGGCGGAGGATGTCAAGGACCCGGCCAGCAACAAGATGGTGGTCAAGCGCGGCACTCTGCTCACCGAGCCGGAGGTCGAGATGATCACCAATGCGGCTGTTCAGGAAATGAAGATCCGCTCGGTGCTCACCTGCGAATCCAAGAATGGCGTCTGCGGCGCTTGCTACGGACGCGATCTTGCCCGCGGCACACCGGTCAATATGGGCGAGGCGGTGGGTGTCATCGCCGCGCAGTCGATCGGCGAGCCGGGCACGCAACTCACCATGCGCACGTTCCACATCGGTGGCGCGGCGCAGATTTCGGAGCAGTCGTTCATCGAGTCAAACTTCGACGGCAAGATCAAGATCAAGGGCAAGAACATCGCCACCAATTCGGATGGCGATAACGTGGCCATGGTCCGCAACATGGTCGTCGCGGTGCTCGATCAGGACGGCACGGAACGCGCGCATAACCGTATCCCTTACGGCGCGCGCATGAAGATCGCCGACGGCGACAAGATCAAGCGCGGCCAGCGCATCGCCGAGTGGGATCCCTACACGCGGCCCATCCTTACCGAAGTCGAAGGCTCGATTGCCTTCGAGGACATGGTGGACGGTCTGTCGATGTCGGAAGCGCTCGACGAATCGACCGGCATCGCCAAGCGCGTGGTTATCGACTGGCGCACGGGCTCGTCCCGTAACCAGGCCGACCTGCGACCGGCGATTGTGATCAAGTCGGGCAACAAGTTGCTCAAGCTCGCCCGTGGTGGTGATGCCCGATACATCCTCGCGGTCGACGCGATCATCTCGGTCGATCCTGGCGGCCACGTGAAGGCGGGCGACGTGATCGCGCGCATTCCGACCGAAAGCGCCAAGACACGCGACATCACCGGTGGTCTGCCGCGTGTGGCGGAACTGTTCGAAGCACGCAAGCCGAAGGATGCGGCGATTATCGCCGAGATCAGCGGCACCGTGCGCTTCGGCAAGGACTACAAGAACAAGCGTCGCTTGACGCTGGAGCCGACGACCAAGGGCGACGAGCCCAAGGAATATCTGATCCCCAAGGGCAAGCACATCCATCTGCAGGATGGCGACGTTATCGAGAAGGGCGATTATATCGTCGAAGGCAATCCCGCCCCGCACGATATTCTCGCCATCAAGGGCGTCGAGGAACTTGCGTCTTATCTGACGAACGAGATCCAGGAGGTCTACCGCCTGCAGGGCGTGAACATCAACGATAAGCACATCGAGGTGATCGTTCGCCAGATGCTGCAGAAGGTCGAGATCGACGACACGGGCGAAACCGAGTTGCTGCAAGGCGAGCAGCTCGACAAGACCGAGCTCGACGAAATCAACGCGCGTGCAGCGCTCGACAACAAGAAGCCGGCGAGCGGACATCCCGTTCTGCTCGGCATCACCAAGGCGAGCCTGCAGACGCGTTCGTTCATCTCGGCGGCGTCGTTCCAGGAGACCACGCGCGTGCTCACCGAGGCCGCGGTCAACGGCAAGGCGGATACGCTCGATGGGCTCAAGGAAAACGTCATCGTTGGCCGCCTGATCCCGGCCGGTACCGGTGCAATGATGGACGAGTTGCGCGAAGTCGCGGTCAAACGCGACGCCCTCATCCTCGAGGAACGCGAGAAGGACGCAGCCAAAGCCGCGGCCAAGGCGGAAGCCGAGGCGGCCCCTGCGCTGCCGGCGGCGGAGTAGGCCGCAGCTTCAACCGACAATCGAAAGGGCCGCCCGGTTGGCGGCCCTTTTGCTTTGGTGTTTTCTTGGCATTTCCCACCTTGGTAACTACATGAGGGGGAACGCCGGCGAAGGGCCTGAAACCTTCGATTTTCCGGCCCTTTTCGCCTTGACTTGACCGAGTCGGGCCGATACACACGCGACACTTTACGGCAGGCGGTGAGCTTCGCTTGCTCGGAACGGCCGCCCGGCTAACCCTTTGAGATTGTTTCGTTATTCTCGAAGCTTGGCCGGCGCATCGCCTCGACGGATGAAGCTCAAACGCTGCCACTGACAGCCACTGTCAGACTTGAGGGTGAACGTCCGCGCTGCCTTGCGCATCGTGGTCGTCCGGAACGAAAGAGCGCCCCCGCTATCTCGGCGGATGGCGCGATTTCGTTTTGCGCGTGGAAAGACGCGCGGAAATGCCGGAGCGATAAGCCCATTCGACGGGCGGACCGCTGTCCGCGTGAAGTGCGAAGGCGAAAGCCTTTAACGATTCCGGGCAGGTTTTGCCCAAACGAGAGTAGCGAAGCAACGATGCCGACGATCAACCAGTTGATTGCCAAGCCGCGCAAGCCCCTGCGGGTGCGTGTGACGGCGCCGGCGCTCGAGTCATCGCCGCAAAAGCGCGGCGTCTGCACGCGCGTCTACACCACGACGCCGAAGAAGCCGAATTCGGCGCTGCGCAAGGTGGCCAAGGTACGTCTGACCAACGGCTTCGAGGTGATCGGCTATATCCCGGGCGAAGGCCACAATCTGCAGGAACATTCGGTGGTGATGATCCGCGGCGGTCGCGTGAAGGATCTGCCGGGCGTTCGTTATCACATCCTGCGCGGCGTGCTCGATACCCAGGGCGTCAAGAACCGCAAGCAGCGCCGTTCGAAATACGGCGCCAAGCGCCCCAAATAATCGGAAACGAACATGTCCCGCCGCCACGCAGCAGAAAAGCGCGAAGTCATCCCGGACCCGAAGTTCGGCAACGTCGTCGTCAGCAAGTTCATGAATGCCGTGATGTATGCCGGCAAGAAATCGGTCGCTGAAGGCATCGTCTACGGCGCGCTCGAAATGATCGAGAGCAAGACCAAAGCGAGCCCGCTCACCGTGTTCCAGCAGGCGCTCGACAACGTGATGCCGTCAATCGAAGTGCGTTCGCGCCGCGTCGGCGGCGCCACCTACCAGGTGCCGGTGGAAGTGCGCACCTCGCGCCGTCAGGCGCTCGGCATTCGCTGGATCATCATTGCCGCGCGCGAGCGCAACGAAAAGACCATGACCGAGCGGCTCTCGGCTGAGCTGCTCGACGCATCAAATAACAGGGGAAACGCCGTCAAAAAGCGCGAGGACACCCACAAGATGGCGGAAGCCAACCGGGCCTTCTCGCATTACCGCTGGTGATGGCGAACAACCTCAAGGAATTGAACTGACATGCCCCGCGTCCACCCTATCGAGGACTACCGCAATTTCGGCATCATGGCTCACATCGATGCCGGGAAAACCACGACTACGGAGCGGATCCTCTATTATACCGGCAAGAGCCATAAGATCGGCGAGGTGCATGAAGGCGCCGCGACGATGGATTGGATGGAGCAGGAGCAGGAACGCGGCATCACCATCACCTCGGCCGCGACCACCGCGTTCTGGAAAGAAAAGCGCCTCAACATCATCGACACGCCAGGCCACGTCGATTTCACCATCGAAGTGGAGCGTAGCTTACGCGTGCTCGACGGCGCCGTCGTGGTGCTCGACAGCAATCAGGGCGTCGAGCCGCAGACCGAAACGGTTTGGCGCCAAGGCGACAAATACAAAGTGCCGCGCATCGTGTTTGCCAACAAGATGGACAAGATCGGCGCCGACTACTTCAAGTGCATGGACGACATCAAGACTCGCCTCGGCGCCAAGCCCGTGGCGATCCAGCTTCCGATCGGTAGCGAGCAGAATTTCAAAGGTCTCATCGACCTGGTGCGCATGAAGGGCGTGGTCTGGGCCGACGAAAACCTCGGCGCCGACTATCACGACATCGATATTCCGGCCGACATGCTCGATCAGGCCAACGAATACCGCGACAAGATGATTGAGGCTGCCTGCGAACTCGACGATGACGCGGCCACCGCTTACCTCGAAGGCAAGATGCCGGACGAGGCGACTCTCAAGAAACTCATCCGTAAAGCCGTGATCACCGGCGCTTTCTTCCCGGTGCTGTGCGGCTCGGCGTTCAAGAACAAGGGCGTGCAGCCGCTGCTCGACGCCGTCGTCGATTACCTGCCGAGCCCGCTCGACGTGCCGCCGATCCACGGCATCAATCCCGACAATGGCGAAGACGTCATTCGTGAGCCAAAGGACACCGCCCCGCTGGCGCTGCTCGCCTTCAAGATCATGGACGATCCCTTTGTCGGCACCATCACCTTCTGCCGCATCTATTCCGGCACGCTGACCAGTGGCACCGGCGTCATTAACTCGACCAAAGAGCGCAAAGAGCGCATCGGCCGCATGCTGTTGATGCATGCGAACAACCGCGAAGACATCAAGGAAGCCTTTGCCGGCGACATCGTCGCGCTGGCCGGCCTCAAGGAGGTGCGCACCGGCGACACGCTGTGCGATGCCAAGCAGCCGGTGATCCTGGAAAAGATGGAATTCCCAGATCCGGTGATCGAGATCGCGATCGAGCCGAAGTCGAAGGCCGATCAGGAAAAGCTCGGCGTCGCGCTGGCCAAGCTGGCCGCCGAGGACCCGTCGTTCCGCGTCTCCACCGACCACGAGAGCGGCCAGACCATCCTCAAGGGCATGGGCGAACTGCATCTCGACATCAAGGTCGACATTCTCAAGCGCACCTACAAGGTCGATGCCAATATCGGCGCGCCGCAGGTGGCCTTCCGCGAGAAGATCACCCAGAAGGTCGAGCACGATTACACCCACAAGAAGCAGACGGGCGGTTCGGGTCAGTTCGCGGCGATCAAGATCATTGTCGAGCCGACGCCTCCCGGCACGCCGTTCGAATTCGAGAACGAAGTGGTTGGCGGCACCGTGCCGAAGGAATACATCCCGGGCGTCGAGAAGGGCTTGGAGTCGGTGCTCGGCTCGGGCGTGCTCGCCGGTTTCCCGGTGGTGGACCTCAAAGTGACGCTGATCGACGGCAAGTACCATGACGTCGACTCTTCGGCGCTGGCGTTCGAAATCTGCGCGCGCCAATGCCTGAAGGAAGCGATGCAAAGGGCGCGTCCCGTCCTGCTCGAGCCGATCATGAAGGTCGAATGCGTGACGCCGGAGGATTACACCGGTTCCGTCATCGGCGATCTCAATTCGCGGCGCGGGCAAATCCAGGGACAGGACATGCGCGGCAACGCCAACGTCATCAATGCAATGGTGCCGCTGATGAACATGTTCGGTTACGTCAATACGTTGCGGTCGATGTCACAGGGCCGCGCCACCTTCACAATGCAATTCGATCACTACGCCGAGCTGCCGGCCGCCGTATCGGCGGAAGTCCAGAAAAAGTTCGCGTGATAGCGATCGCAACCTTACGGATCTGAACGGAGAGTTACATGGCAAAAGAGAAATTTCTTCGCAATAAGCCGCATTGCAATATCGGTACGATCGGTCACGTCGACCACGGCAAGACTACATTGACCGCGGCGATCACCAAGGTGCTGTCGGAAACCGGCGGCGCCACCTTCACCGCCTACGAC
>Ga0207933_1001488_pt1 | contig 17520 bp, 9 predicted proteins | sample NGESurdeep092012_4_FD_184488 | JGI IMG/M metagenome (GOLD analysis project Ga0207933, IMG submission 184488) | Arctic peat soil microbial communities from Barrow, Alaska - NGEE Surface sample F53-3 deep-092012 (SPAdes) | ecosystem: Environmental > Terrestrial > Soil > Wetlands > Peat ...
GGCCGCCATAGGCGCAGTGGGGAGCGTACAGATCCACGCCGTCATAGCCCCACCCGCGATCGCCGGCAAAGGTCGCCACCGGCATCAACTCGATATGCGTGATCCCCAGATCGGCCAGATACTCAAGACGAGATTCCGCCGCTTCCAGTGTTCCCTCGGGAGTAAATGTGCCCAGGTGCAGCTCATAGAGGATGGCCTTGTCCAGCGATGGCGGCCGCCAGCCATCATCGGTCCATTTCCCGTCGCTCGCTTTCCCGTCATTCCATGCGGCTAGGTCGAAGAGGCGCGACGGGCCGTGAACACCTTTCGGCTGCCACGGTGAGCGCGGATCGGGTAGCGCCGGCTCCTCGCCGTTGACCACAAAAGCGTAGTCCGTCCCCGGGCCGGCCGTGGCCACCTCCGCCATCCACCAGCCGCCCTCTCGTTTTGTGAGGGGAAAGCTCTTCTCGGCAATCTTGACCTCAACCGTGCGAGCCTCCGGGGCCCAGATCTCAAACGTATGCATGTGGTTGCTCCTTTCGCGGCGATGGTCTCTGGCGGCGCGGGCCGGGCGGATCCTGCCGTCCCGGAATGCGCCAGTCGCCAGACCCGCTCCTCCGTCATTGCATAGAGGCAGTGCGGGTCTTCAATTTGCTGCGAGCGTCGCAGCCCAATACCTGCGTGAGGCTCTCTCCTGTTTGCTTTCCTTCATGTCCCCAGTGGCTTGCGATTGACGCGTTGGCGCGACGATCCTTCTTTCCTGGCCAGATCAAAGGCGGCATTGGCCAGCGCAATGTGGGAGAAAGCCTGCGGAAAGTTTCCCACTAAGCGCTTGCTCGCCGTGTCGTATTCCTCCGACAGCAGGCCGACGTCGTTGGTCAGGGATATCGCACGCTCAAAGATCTTTTTTGCGTCCTCGTCCCTTCCCATGAGCTTTAAGTTGCTCACCAGCCAAAAGCTGCACGCAAGAAAGACGCCTTCCCCTGGCGGCAATCCGTCTTCAGACGTCGCGGTGTTGTAGCGCATCACCAAGCCGTCGCGCATCAAGTCCCGTTCAATCGCCAGGATGGTGCTCTTCACGCGCGGATCATCATGCGGTAAAAAGCCCACCAGCGGCATCAGGAGCAGCGAAGCGTCAAGCTGGCTGGAGCCATAAGCCTGCACAAAACTGCCCATCTTTTTGTTGTAGGCGCGCGCGCAGACTTGTTTATGAATGGCGGTCCGCACCTTCTTCCAGCGTGCCACCGGAGCCTTGATGCGGAGCTTGGTTGCCACGCGAATGGCGCGATCGAAGGCTACCCATGCCATCACTTTCGAATAGGTGAACTGCTGCGGGCCGCCCCGCGTTTCCCAAATGCCTTCGTCGGGCTTGTCCCAAATCGTCTCCAGGTGCTCCACCAGGCCGGTGATCATCTGGAAGTCCAGCCCCCGCTGTTTGCCCAGCCGCCCGATGGCGTGATAGAAGGCGTCGAGAATCTCGCCATAGATGTCCAGCTGCGTTTGCGTGGAGGCGGCGTTGCCGATGCGCACCGGCCGGGAGCCCTGATATCCCTCCAGCCAGTCCGCTTCCCATTCCTGCAGATAACGCTGGCCTCCGATGCCGTAGAGAATTCGTGCATGGTCGGGGCTTCCGGCAATCGCCCGCAGCAGCCAACCCTGCCAGCGCCGGGCCTCCTCGTAGTAGCCGCCATTCATCAGAGCCAGCAGCGAGAAGGTCGCGTCGCGCAGCCAGCAGTAGCGATAGTCCCAATTGCGCACTCCGCCCAACTGCTCCGGCAGGGAGGTCGTAACGGCCGCCACAATTCCGCCTGTCGGCTCATAGGTCAGCGCCTTGAGCGTGATCAGCGAACGCTCCACGATCTGCGCGTAGGTGCCGCGATAGGTGCCGCGCGCGCTCCATTCTTCCCAGAACTGCTGCGTGGCGTGCAATGCGGCCTCCGGGTCGATGGGCCGCGGCGCGTGCTGATGCGATGCGCCGTAGGTCAGCACGAACGGCACGCTCTGGCCCGCGCGCACCGTAAAGCGGCTGATGGTTTTAAGATCTTTTCCGGTGAGTTTCGCGGCGGTGCGCAGCATTGCCAGGTCCGGTCCGGCGATCGCCTTCCACCCTTCTTCTGCCTGCGTCACCCATGGCACCGAGCGCCCATAGCCAAAGCGCAGGGTAAGTTCCATGTACATCGGCACCCGTCCGCGAACCCCCGTCACGATGCGCACGATATCGGAATTGGCTCCGCGAACCGGCATGAAGTCGGTAAGCTTTACCGCGCCATCTTTGGTCTCGAATGTTGTTTCCAGAATCAGGGTGTGGTCGCGGTACTTGCGCGAGGTCTTGGTGATTTTGCCGGCGGGAGCAAGCAGCCAACGGCCGTTGTCTTCATTGCCGATCAACCGCGCAAAGCATGCGTCCGAGTCAAAGTTGGGCCAGCAGAGCCAATCGATCGATCCGTCCAGGCAGACCAGCGCGCCTGTTTGGCAGTCGCCGATCAGCGCATAACTCTCAATCGGAGCCGTCGTTGTATTTTTTTTCATCTTGGTGCGTTCATGGCTGTGCGCCTTCTTTCGCATTCTGTGCGTTCCTCGAAAAAGCTCTTGGTTCTACCCCAAGCATCGCCGCGTTCATCTCCGGATGGGGATTCTGGTGGACCAGGCTGTACAGGCTGTCGCTGCGAAACGGCATCTTCAATCCCGCGGCCTCGCCGGTGCGAAGCGCGGTATAAAGCAACCGCCACGGAACGGGAAGGAATCGAGGCCTGCTGCCTTGCGCCACCCCCAGCTCCGCAAGCAGGCTCCGGAAGGGCCAAGCGCGTGGATGGGCCACAGTAACGGGGACCACGGGCGGGTCGTCCATGGCCAGAGCCTGCAGCGCCGCCGCCGCCAAGTCATCCTGATGCACGAAATATTGCGGATAGCTGCCGTTCCCGGGCAGGAGAATCATGGAGTGCGCCGCCTGCCGCTGCAATGCGGCGAACATTGCTCCAGGCGGCTCGCCAAAGACCATGCCCGGGCGGATGACAACGCCGCCGGCCACCAGCGCAGCCCGCTCCACCGCCAGCTTGGTTTGCCCATAGAGGGAAGACACTCCTTCGTATGCACTGATGCTAGAGATGAAGATGATGCGCCGAAGGTTGGCAGCGCGGGCCCCGGCGAGCAGCCGGATCGAGCCCAGCACGTTGATTCGTTCCATATCGCGGCGCCGGACCAGGCTCATATCCCAGGCTGCGTGAACCAGCGCGGAGACACCCCGCTCCCGAAACGTCTCGGCGACCGGGGCCGCGGCTGGGTCGGAACTGTCGCTTCCCGGCATCTCCAGCGACCAGGGAATCTCGTTCGAGCCGGGCGCCGGATGCCGCACCAGAGAGAGCACGCTCCACCCGTTCGCTTCCAGAGCGCGGCGAAGCACGGAACCGACATAGCCATGCGCTCCCGTGAGGGCGCAGACTCCCTTTGGGGATGTCATGCGTAGAGCTCCAGTTCATCGGCGATGCGGTGTGCATTGGCCATGGCAGACAACGTGATGGTAGTTGCGGGAACGGAAGGGAAGATCGACGAATCGACTGCATGGATCCGCGTAAGCCCCGAGGGACGCCCGAAAACATCCGTCTCGCCATCCTGGGGACGCTCACGCATGGGAAAGCTTCCGCCGCTGTGGAAGCCCCGCCCCGGAGCGGAGAGGCGCAGCAGGGGAGAGAGCGGCAGCGCGCCAATCCCCCTATAGGAACGCGCCAATTTGCCGATCACCGCGCGGACAATCTTGTCGCCGGCCGTCGGTGTTTCTCCCGAGATCTGCATCTCCTCTTCGCCCGACGGCTTCCGCCGAAGCTCCATTCGGATGCGTGGCGAGTGCGCGGAGTGCAGATAGCCCTGAAATAGAAGCAGGCGCGAGATCAGCGCGTTGCCCGAGACGGCCGGGGCCAGAGGCCCAAGCGCGGAGCGCAACGCCTGCTCAAAAAGATCGTTATAGGTGTAGGTCTGCAGGTGGATGGTATAGGGACTGATTGCCGGGTCCTCAATCTCAAGGAAGATCTGCGCCAGAGTATGCAGCGCCTCCGCGCGCACGCCGGACGTGCCGCGAAAGCGAAGGATGGGAAGAAGGAAGTATTTGGAATCTGCCGCCCACGCCGGAGAGTCGTATCTCTCCAGCGAGCGCAGGAGCAGCGTTGTGGTCGCCAGGACGCCGCAGGCCAAATAGACGCGCTCCCCTTCGAAAGCGGTAGTAGCCCCATTTATGTTTGAAGCGCTCGCCGATCCGGCGGGATTCGCCGGATCGGTGGGAACGGCCGGCTGAGTGACGATTCGCACCCGGCCACCCCCCTCCGAGACGCGCGTCACCTGCAGGCCCGGCAGATAGTGAAATCGTTCGTGCCGTTGTAAATCATGCAGTGTGTCGGCAGAGGAGTAGATCAGCCGATGCGGGCAGCCGTACATACAGAGTCCGCAACGGACGCAATCTCGCCCATCGCGGTGCGCAGCAACGGCGATGCGAGCGGAACCGAAGCGAATTCCGCGGCTGCGCAGGCTCTCCCTGTGCGCTTCCAGATCGCCAAGCATTGCTCGCGCCTGGCGGCTCGTCTCCAGCGATTCGTACTGCTCCGAATAGAGTGGAAACTGCTCTTCTAACTCATCGCGGCGGCCCGAGAGAGGCATGAACTCAAATACCGAACGATAGTGCTTCGCCAGACGTTCCGCGGGGAAGGGCCAACCGGTGAGGTCGCTCTGGCGATACGGAAGAACGGCGGCGCCCCAGACGTTGCTCAGTCCTCCCTGGGCATAGGAGGCCGAGATGCTCGCGCCCTGCAGCACCAAATCGGCTGTTCCGGCGAGGGTGCGGTAGGCGAAGTCCGATCCGTAGGCCATCTTAAGCGGGACGCCCGCGCTGCCGGCACTCATGCCATCGCGCAGGAATCCGCCCCGCTCGCCGCGCCACTCCGAAGGAGAAGTCTCTTGCAGACTCTCGAGCGCCCGCTGGCGCGGCTCCTCCAGTTGCAGCCCCGCATCGATCAGCGTGACTTCGAGGCCCTTGCCCAACAGGCCAGTCGCGCAAGCCACGCCGGCGGGGCCGGATCCGATTACGTAGTGCACATCCGCTCCCACTCGCCGTGCTTTCCGCAAGGGGCGAGCGCATCGGCTTCTATACTAATCGGGAACCGCCGGCGGCCCGGCTTTCGGCCGTGCGGTGCGTCGCGAATGTGTGAGATGCAGGCAGTTGAGCAAAACCCGGTGGATGCGGTCGACTCCTGCGAACTCAGCGTGGTAATTCCATGTCTGAATGAAGCCGCGACGCTGGCCGTCTGCATCGTGAAGGCGCAGCAGGCCATGGAGCAGGCCGGTATTCATGGCGAAGTGATTGTCGCCGACAACGGAAGCACGGATGGGTCGCAAGCGATTGCCGTGGAGCATGGCGCGCGGGTGCTCTCCATCCCTCGGCGCGGGTATGGCGCTGCTCTCCAGGGCGGCTTTCGGGAGGCGCGCGGCCGCTACCTTATGATGGCCGACGGCGACGATAGCTATAACTTCGCTCACATTCCGCGCTTCCTCGAACGCCTGCGCACCGGCGCCGATCTGGTTATCGGCAATCGCTTCCAAGGCGGCATCGAGCCGGGAGCCATGCCGTTCCTCCACCGCTATCTCGGCAACCCAGTGCTTACCTTTCTCGGCCGCATGATCTATCAAGCTGACTGCGGAGACTTTCATTGCGGCATGCGCGGGCTCAGCAAGAGCGCCTTCGAACGCATGCATCTGGCCGCTCCGGGCATGGAGTTTGCCAGCGAGATGGTGGTAAAGGCTGCGCTGGCCGGCATGCGCATTGAGGAGATTCCGACCACGCTCTCCCCCGACGGCCGTAATCGCCGCCCGCATCTTCGCACCTGGCGCGATGGCTGGCGGCATCTGCGCTTCCTCTTTCTCTACAGCCCAAACTGGCTCTTCCTCTATCCCGGCTTGGTGCTGATGGCGTTGGGACTCGCCGCGACCATCTGGCTGCTGCCACACCGGCGCTCCATAGGCGCCGTCTCCTTCGATGTCGACTCGCTGGCTTATGCCCTCAGCGCAATTCTGGGCGGCTTTCAGACCATTCTCTTCGCGCTGTTCGCCAAGTTTTTCGGAGTCATCGCGGGATTGTTGCCGCGGCCGCGATGGATGCAACGTTGGCTGCCGCGCATCACCTTTGAGCGCGGTCTCCTCCTGGGATTCCTCTTGTTCGCCGGGGGATTGACCGCCACGATCTATGGCGTCCGGTTGTGGGGAGCCTTTGGCTTTGGCGAGTTGAATCCGGCGACGATGCTGCGCGTGACCCTGCCTTCGGCTTGCGCCATGCTGCTCGGCGTGGAGATTGTCTTTGCCAGTTGCTTCCTAAGCGTTCTTCGCCTGGGAGAGCCAGAGAGCGAGAGAGGATGATCTCGCCGCACCATGCACGTTAGAGCTCACCAGTTTCTGGAACTGGAATTGTTGCTGACCCTGCTTAGCCTGCTTTTTGCCTTTCGTGCTCCGCAGCTCAGCCTCCCCGCCTTTCGCTTGCTCCTGCGCCAACTGCGCCGGTTGGCAACTCGGCCCATCCTTTCCGGCGTATTGGTGGCTGCCCTTCCCTTGGCGCTGCGCGCGGCTCTGCTCCCTTGGATTCCCATACCGCAGCCTCAGATCCAGGAGGAGTTCAGCTATCTATTGGGTGCGGACACCTTCGCGCATGGGCATCTGGCCAACCCCCAGCATCCGATGGCCGTCTTCTTCGACAACATTCAGCTGATTCAGACTCCGCATTACGCCTCCGCGCGTCTGCCCGGCCACGCGTTGTTCCTGGCCGCCGGCGAAGCCCTCTTCCACCTGCCGTGGATGGGGGTCTTCCTGAGCGTCGGCCTGATGTGCGCAGCTTTTTACTGGATGCTGCGCGCCTGGACGCCGCCGGCCTGGGCGCTATTCGCATCCCTGCTCTTCGCCATCCGATTTGGAGTTTTTACCTACTGGATGAATTCCTATTGGGGCGGCTCAGTCATCGCGCTCGGCGGCGCGCTGGTCCTCGGCGCGTTACCGCGCATTCTGCGCCGGCAGCGGCTGAGCGACGCGATTCTTTATGCCCTCGGATGCTGTCTGCTCGCGGCGAATCGTCCTTATGAAGGCGTCTTCTTTGTCTTGCCTACCGTGGTAGTGATTGCCCATCGCTGGTGGAAGGCGCCCTCCGGCGGAAAGCTGCGATTTCTTCCGCCATTTGCTGCCGCAGCCTGCGTGCTCTGCGCCTATCTGGGATGGTTTGCCTACTACAATTACGCGACCACCGGCCATCCGCTCCAGACAGCATACGACCTATGGAGAAAGCAGCAGAGCATCGTACCCGCCTTTTGGTGGCAGCCTTTGCGGCGAGTGCTGCCTGTCTACTACTCCGCTCAAACCTACCAGTTCAATGCGGTCTGGGAGGTTGGTATCTACCGCGAGTTGCATCGCAGCCTATTCGCCGGGGTATCCACCATGGTATGGCGGCTGATGCAATTTCTTCAGTTGTATCTCCGTCCACTGCTCCTGTTGCCGCTCCTGGTAGGGGCGGCACGAGTGGATTCGTGGATCGCTAAACGGAGATCCCCGGCGCGCTTCCCCCTATTGCTGAATGGATTGTGGCTGGCCATCGCGCTGGCCGCCCTGCTGATCGGCCACTCTCTGGTGCTCACGGCAATCTTTCTCATCTGGGGCTTATTTCGCATCCTGCCCCGGCGACCGCATCATCGCGTCTCTCGCGCCGGCGAGAGTTGGGCGCGCGGAATCCCCATCGTGCTCTTGATGGCGGGGGCGTTGTGCGCCGTGCTGACCAACTTCAGCATGCCGACCTACTACGCGCACTTCACCGCCCCGGCCTTCGTGTTGGTGGCAGCAGGCTTGGTTTCGCTTGCCTCCTGGCGGCGGCGCGAAGGCGTTGGTCCCGCGATCGTTCTGAATTTAGCTCTCTCCTGCTGCCTGATCTTTCTTTTCTCCGCCGCACTCGCGATCGCGCACATCCACGCCGTTCACGAATCGCCCTTCAACTGGTCCACATACGAGAATCGCCTTGAAGACCGAGCCGCTGCGCAGCGCTTTCTTGCAAAGCAGCCCGGCAAGCAGTTGGCGATTGTCCGCTACAGTCCGCAGCACAATGTGCTCGATGAATGGGTGTGGAACTTAGCCGATATCGATGCGCAGAAGGTGGTCTGGGCGCGCGAGTTAAAACCGGAATGGACGGCGCAACTCGTGAACTACTATCGAGGCCGCAAGATCTGGCTGGTCGAGCCGGACTCGGGCCGCATCGTGCCCTATCCCGTCGGCGCCCTTCCCGCCTCCGGCGAGCCGCTGCCGGCGCTGACCTATGGACAATAAGCGAGCTTCACGCCCGGACGGACTCGGGCCGCACGCCCATTCCAAGGATGCGGCCGACCAAGCGGCGTATACCGGGCACTCTTAACGCCAGCTTCAGCTGCCATGGCGCTTTCGCCGGCCCGGGGTTCGCAAAGATCTTCGCCATGCCGTTGTGCGCCCTTACCTGAAGAGCCTGGATGACGCGGGTAGGGAAAGTCCGTCGCCGCTCGATCTGCTCCAGATGCGCCTCTGTTACGTTTCCCTCGCGCAGCAGCCCGGCCAGCAGGTTTGCCGTCGCAACCGCATCCTGCACGGCGAGGTTGATGCCCACTCCTCCGGCGGGCGACATGGCATGCGCGGCGTCTCCAATGCATAGGAGTCCTGGCCGGTGCCATCGGCGCAGCCGGTTGATCTGCACCGATAGCAGCTTGATCTGATCCCAGCCTTGCAACCCGGAGACACGGTCCTTCAAATAAGGAGCGATCTCCGCAATATCTCGCTGAAAGGCATCCAATCCGCGGCCCTGAATCCGTTCAAACGATCCTTTGGCGATGATGAGTCCGGCCTGATAGTAGTCGCCTCGATTGATCAAAATGAGAATCTTGCCGTAATTGATGTTGCCCAGCGACTGCTCGGGATCGTTGCTATTGCGCTGGAGGTGGAACCAGAGCACATCGATGGGCACGCCGAACTCCCGCACCTCCAAACCGGCCGCCTGCCGGGTAGTGGAGTGCCGTCCGTCGCAGCCAATCACCAGCTTCGCCCGAATCTCGACGTTCCCCTCCGGCGTGCGCGCCTCAACACCGGCAATCTTGCCCTGCTCTTCTAGTAAGCGCGTGACCTCGTGTTCCATACATAGCCGGAAGTTTGGGAAGACTCGCGCGCGCCCCGCCACAAAGTTCAAAAGGTCCCATTGTGGCATCAGTGCAATAAAGCGGTTGTGTACCGGAAGGTGACTGAAATCCACCGCGCGAAAAGCAAAGCCCCCGACCCTCCCTCCGACGGAAGCGAGCTCCTGGTGGGGAAGCTTGAGAAATTCTTCCAGCAGCCCAAGCTGATAGATAACCTCCATCGTCGAGGGGTGCACGGTGTCGCCGCGGAAGTCGCGGTTGAAGTCCGGGTGCTTCTCCAGCACGGTGACCGGAACGCCCGCGCGGGCCAGCATGTAGCCGAGCATCATTCCCGCCGGGCCGCCGCCAACAATGCAACATGTGGTCTCGAAGCTCGCTATCATGTGGGTCCAGTCATACTCGGGGTTGATTGGATTTTATGATGGCAACGGGGGATTGGGGGGCGCGGCGAATGAAAAATCTCGCCTCCGGCGGCAACTCCGCGCTTTTCGCTTCCCCAGAAATCTTTATGAAATCCTCATGGCCCGGCCGCTAGCCTGAAGCTCGCTATCTCATTTTTAGAGCGTTGCCCTGGAGGGATGATTCATGCCGAACGATTACCGCAACTTTCTCGCCCTGAGCTATGACGAGCTGGAAGAGTTGAATTTAAAGGCCAAGAGAGACCGCCTCAACCGCGTAGCGCCGGACAAGATCCGCGAAGACCGGCTGAAGTACCTCGCCGACGAGAAACGGATCAAGGCGGTAACCGTCCTGTTTTCCGACCTCGAAGGCCGGCTGCATCTGCTGGATTACGACAAGAAGTTCCTGCTGGGCAGCCATGACAACTTAACCTTTGATGGCTCCTCCATCCGCGGATTCACCGCGCAGAAGGAGAGCGACTTGCGCCTGGAAGTCGACTGGAGCTCCTTTTATTGGGTTCCGGCAGATGTCTTCGGCAACGGCAAAGTTCTTGTCTTTGGCTCGGTCATCGACAAAGACGGCCGCCCCTATGCCGGCGATTTGCGCGGCGTGTTGCAGGGCTATTCCAACAAGCTCTTTCGCGAGAAGGGCTACACGCTGAATGCCGCCAATGAGATTGAGGGCTTTCTCTTTGCCGGAACGGACGCAGAGAGAAGCTTCCACGAGAAGAACAAATTCGACTTCGTGAACACCGGCGGCTACTACCACTCTCTTCCTCTCGATCCTCTGCGCACCTTCATCGACACCGCTGCGGAAGTGCAGCGTGCGATGGGATTTCAGAATGAGAAAGACCATCCCGAGGTTGCTCCCAGTCAGTTCGAAATCAACTATGGATATGGGGAAGTGGTGGCTGCGGCGGATCAGATTCAGCTCTATAAGCTGCTTGCTCGCCAGATTGCTGCGAACATGGGATTCACTGCTTCATTCTTGCCCAAGCCGGTGGTCGGCGTGAACGGTAGCGGGATGCACACCAACCTATCCGTGTCGAAAGATAAGACCAATCTGATGTGGGATCCGCAAGGGGTGGAGAAGGTTTCAACCTTCGGATGGGAGTTTGTGGACCGCATCCTGAGCCACGCTCTGGACCTGTGTCTCATATTGAATTCAAGCGTGAATGCATATCGCCGCCTTGACCCTCATTTTGAAGCGCCGAATCAGATCAAGGCCTCGGCCACCGACCGCGGCTCCATGATCCGCATCCCCATCGGGAACTCTAAGTCGTCGCGTGTGGAGCTCCGCTCCGTAGCTCCGGACGCGAACCCCTACCTCGCGCTTTACTCCGTCTTCAAGACCGGCTTGGAGGGAACAACATTGGAGATGGAGGGGCTGCGCCAGGCACAGCGATATCTTCCCAGTAATATCTATTCCGCAATCGAGGAGTTTCGCGCCTCCGATTGGATCACAACCATCCTGGGCGAGGACGTAAAAAGCCGTTTCGCAGACTTGAAGCTGGCTGCCGCCGATCGCGCTCCGCGCCAACTGGGAACCTTCGTGAAGCCGTCGGAAGTTCAGTACCACCACGAAGTCTACAACCAGGCATTATGGAATCTGTTCTAAAAACTCACCGGTAAATCGCTGTCCATCCTCCGCATGAAAGCAGCGCGTAGGATGCATCGGCGTCTACCGGTACCAACCCCAAGGCTTGTTCATTGGGGCGCACGAAGGGGCTAATATCCGAAAGACATGCTCCGTTCTACTTCAACCGTTGGTTCCGAGCTCGAAGAATGTACGCCAACTCCGAGAGCATTTCCAAAACCTCGGAATCCGGAGCTCGACGCGGCCGAACCGAATACCACGCCACGCGGTTGATCCAAACCATGGTTTATCAGGGCAAACTAGAATAGAACTAATGAGCGAGCCTCTTGATCCCAATTTGCGCGACGCGAAGCCGAAGTTTGACGAGGAGCTACTCCAAATAACAGGCGACCTCGCAAAGGGAAGTGTTGATCGTATCTTCCGTCATCTACGAGACGCGCGGGAAGCGGCACGACATGCCGATTACCCTATGTTTGCGAGAATTACGGTGATACTGGCGGCTGCATCGCTTGAATCAAACCTCTCGCACCTGACTGCCCGTGCGTTAGCAATCGCCGCGGCCAGGCCGGCGATGTACTCGAGAGAGCAAATGGAGTACCTTCGGAGCACTAAGACAGTTGTGACCGAACGCGGCGCCTTGAAGGACGTCCCGATGAGACAAGGCTTGGAGGAGAGACTCCAGCTTGTACCGGATCTGTTGGCACGAGCCTTTAATCGTCGTTACGAACTGCCAAGCACCTGTGCGGCGATTCGGAAATTACACCGCACGATCGAGCTGAGAGATGCCATCATTCATCCTCGCTGGGACCGGTATGTACCCGTGATTACTCCGGGCGAGGCTGCCCAAGCGATTGACGCGGTTGAACTTTACCTCGAGTCCGTCCAGACACAGTTGCATCCTTACCTTGTCGGCTACCTACCAGCCTTGCTGACTATTCGCGGCTGGGACAAGCATGATGTGGGAATCGGTCACCGAACTGAAGGTAAGCGTGTCCGGAAGAGCGAGTTTAAAGCCCTGCTTGACGACGGTCTGTTCGAGGTAATCGCAAGAGAGTGGTTCAACATTGTGATGATCTGCAGATTCGCACTGGACAGTGGGACGGATGCCGGTGAACCTGGAAGTCTACTGACTCGTGCTGCCATTGTCTTGCTTTTCGCCGGCCTGGACGCGCAGCTTTCGATTGTGGCACAGTGGAGTCTTCATGACCCATCGATCGCATTTGATCCAGCCGAACGGCTCTTCCTCGAAGAGAACATCGTGCAGTTGGGCCACGACGGAGGCGTGGAAGTCCTAGAAGATCGCCAAGCGTTCAAACAACGAATCATTGCGGTGCCGACCATCTTGGCTCGTCGAGTCGAGGGCAATGAGATCAACGTGGACATTGGAACTCCTTGGGGCGAGCAACTACAGAAGTCATATCTTCTTAGAAATCAAGTGGTGCACGCCCCTTCCAATAAGCCGCTCGCGCAGATCAGCCACGATGAGCTGTACGACGCTTGCCTAGCTGCCCAGCTGTACCTTGTGGCTGTGGCAAAGCTAGCGCCTAAGGTCTTCGAGCCTCAAGTGATGTTGCTCAGGACAAAGCCTTTGGTAGATTCGAACAGCCGTCCCAGCGTCGCGATTACACCGTTGCCACCGGGATGGCAAGAGCCGGAATAGTGGGTGCTGTATTTGGTGTGGAGGCTTCTCTCACTAGCCCGACGCCCCGATGAATTAGCCGACAATCTTGGCGAGGAACAACTGTCCTGATAAGCCGGCCAGTGTTTCCGAATCTGCTTGTCGTGCGAACATATGCGGAATGTCAGCTGGCGGTAACAGGCCTTAGCACTCTTCCAGAACGGCAGCCCCTGGAAACGCGCATTGGCGACGTGGCATGACCCTAGACTCCGGAATGATAAATCTAGTGGATTTCTGGAGCAGAGCCCGATTCACGAGAGTAATCGTGTTCCATTTCCCACGGCGTGAATTCTGCGGTCTCGCAGGTTCCCAAACGCGAGTGACCCCGGACATCTAGGTTCGGTGGGCGAGATTTCTCCCCTGCACCTGGTTCGCCTGCCGCTGGCTTATAAGCACGCGCAACGCGCTGCGACGGCGAACAAGTAAAATCATCACCCGTCCTGCGAAGCGCATCGAAAAGCTGCATTTTCCCTTGAGTGATTCTGTATAGAATGGTTACACGATCTCGGTCCTCTGACTTGAGGTATGCTGTTTAACGTCAAATGCTGGAAAAATACTTGGACGGCGAGGGAGCGTCGTGGATGGCAGCTTCTGGTTCTGCTGTTGTGGATTTGCCTTTAGGCTTGAGACAAGCACTGGAAAGTGGTGATTGTGTCCTCTTCTTGGGGGCGGGAGTTGGCTGTCACTACACCAGGTCCACCGGGAAACCGGCACCAGACGGAAAGGCATTGGCAGAAGACCTAATCTCGCATTTCAAATTGGATATTCCGACTACCACGGATCTCGCCCGCACAGCGTCGGTCGTTGAATTGAGGCGCGGCCGGAAAGAGCTCGACGATCTCGTAAAGAACTCTTTGAAAGGGCTAGAGCCGGATGAGCACATCAAATGGCTGACGTCATTTCGATGGAGGGCAATCTACACAACGAACTACGATATGGGACTGGAAAGGGCGTATGAGCTGAACACGCAACCTTTGCAGAATCCGAAGCCGATCTCGATTACCGCCGATCTGGTTTACACGGATACACATGTTGACGTGCCCATTTTTCACCTGCATGGCACGCCGTTTGAACCGTGTCCATCCCCGATGGTAATCACTGTCAATGATTATACGAAGTATCAACAGGATCGGAAAATGGTGTGGGACAGGCTGCGCAATGACTGCGCGACCTCGGTCATGCTTTACATCGGATATTCCGGAAGAGACCCAAATTGGAACTTGGTTCTTGAAGAAGTAGCGCGTGAGTTTTCGCCAAGCCTGCCGCCAGCGGGATATCGCATTGATCTTAACGCGGATAAGGTAGATTCGGAAATCCTCCTTGGCAGCAGGCGGATCGAGACGTTGGTCGTAGATCTTCCGCAATTTCATGATTTAGTTGATCAGCAAATTGGGGATTATAGGCCCCTTCCCGATGTTGTCAGCAAATACAAGGACAAAGTTCCTCCTCATCTTCGCGAGGACTTTGAGAAAACCCCTGCTGCAATGAGGAGGCTGCTCGATTCTTGGATCTATGTGAACAACGAACCCACAACGCTCGACCCCAACATCAAGGACTTTCTTCTTGGAACAAAACCGAACTGGTCGTTAATCGCTCAGAAGCGTCGCTTCATTCGCGATATTGAGGAGCCGCTTTGGTTCAAAACGCTGAGTTTCATTACGAATCCCAAAGCGAAGAGTACATCAATCCTCGTTACTGGTTCGGCAGGTTACGGAATTACGACAATTCTTATGTCCTTGGCCCTGCAAATAGTCGCAGCAAAGAACGGCCCTGTGTTCCTCTTAAAGGAGGGTGCGGAAATCCGGAAGGGGGACATTGGATATGCTGCGTCGCTTTATCCGGACGTCCCTTGCTATTTTGTGGTTGATCAAGCTCAGGAACATGCAGCGGAACTGCTAGCGGTGATCACAGATCATCGAAAGAGTAAGGAGAATTGTCTTTTTCTACTAGGAAGCCGCAGAAACGAATGGTTCTCTACGGGAGTGTCGGTTCCGGGAGACATTTTAGAAATCGATCCTCTTTCAGACGAAGAGATCGAGCGATTGCTTACGTTTCTTGAAGCTGAAAACGCCTTGGGTGATTTGAGGCACCTCGACCTCGCATTTCGCTTCACAATTGTTAAGAAGAAGCACGAGCAGCAACTGCTTGTTGCGATGAGAGAGGCAACCGAGGGCAATGGGGTTGGTTTCGATGCCATTATTGAGAGCGAGTTTCGGCACATACCTGACGCTGGAGGCTCCGCCGCAGCGCGGCAATTTTATCTACTGGTATGTTGCTTCTATCAACATGGTATTTTGATCCGTGACAAGCTATGCGAAAACGTGTTGGGGATCAAGCTGGAAAAGCTCTACGAGGACATTGGATCGTCGCTCGAGGGATTGATCGAGTATTTTGAAGAAAAATTCGCGAGCGGCGAGTTTGCGGTGCGTGCACGCCATAGGATTATCGCTGAAATTGTCTGGAAGAAATGTGGGACACCCGATCTCAAAGAGCAAACATTGCAAAAAGCAATTGAAAGAATCAACTTCACCTACCGACTCGACAAGACTGCCTTCGATCTCTTCATCCGCTCAGACGAAATCGTAAATACGTTTAGAACGCTAGAGGGCAAAACAAAGTTCTTCGAAGCCGCCGTGCGACAAGACCCCGAGAACGTTTATGTATTGCAACACTTTGCTCGGATGCTTCTAAGAGCAGGCCAATTGACGCTGGCCCTATCGCAAATAGACAATGCGATTACCAAGGATGGTAATCGATCAACTCGTTCTTTGCACCACACGCGGGGGTTGATACTTGAGGAACTAGCGGTGACGGCTGAAAGCGTGGATGTCGGAAGGAACTGGCTGCTAAAAAGCGAATATGAGTTCAAGTTCTGTATAGCGTCGAATCAATCGGACGATTACGGTCACACAGGTTTAGCTAACCTATATTTGGCGTGGGCGCAGCGAACGAAATTGCAGGAAGTTGAAGCAACGGAGTATCTGCAGAAGGCAGAACAAGTTGTGGCAAATGGATTGAAGGTTGTGAGAGATCGCTCCTCGCTTTTGATTACATCGGCAAACATTAATGAAGAGCTTGGGAACAAGCCTGTTCAATTGGAAAAATTGAGGGAAGCTGTTGCTTCCAATTCCGCCAATGCCGTTGGTAGATATTTACTAGGAAGAGCGTATAGAGATCAGGGTCTGCCAGCTAAGGCAATTGAAGCCTTAGAGCCTATAGTGAGAAATGATTTCAAGAACGTACGTTCGTACCTTGAATATGTCCGCGCGATGATTGCGCTTGGAGAGCCATTGCAAAAGTGTGCGTCAACGCTCGTGCAATGTAAATTGGATGGCGAATCTGATCCCGCCTATGTTGGACTCTACGCGAGTTTGCTCTATATGGATGGACGGCATGCTGAAGCGAGCGTGGTTTGGGACGCTGCCAAGAATCAACATTTTTCATTCGAAGAATCTACCCGATCGCGTTTCAGGCCCATGGACCCGAGTGATCCGAAGGTCGTGAGAACTTTCGAAGGCGTGGTTAAATTCACGAAACAGAATTTCGTCGTGATACAGCCAGCTTCGGGTGGCCCCACGGTAATGAGCCCAACCACAATCGTGGGAGGGAGACTCATCACGAAGGGAATGACATTGCAATTTGAACTAAGCTTTTCTGCGCGAAACGTCATTGCCGATCGATTGCAGATTGTGTCTTGACAACGCCGACACGGTTATAGAGGGTGGCCCATGAGTCGGTCAGTATCCTGCGATCCAACCGTTTGAATTGTCAACTGGTGACTTCAGGTCAATGCACTCATCCACTCCGGTTTGCGACCGCTAATTTGGTCAGATGAGGTTCAGTGCCGAAAGACGGGTGCTTCCGCAGGAGATCGGGTCAGGACAACGTGATACCCGGAAACGTGCAACTCCAACCATTGCCGGCCTAAGAATGAGATTTTGTTTCTTGTCAGAAAAGCCACACTTCTCGCACCCGCGCCCCATCGCAAACTCCGGTATCCCCGCAGGCAATCTCCTGTATATTGGGCGCGTGCACAAGTCCCTTGCATTGCTGAGTTTGCTGTTTTCGCTCTCCGCCTCCGCTCAGACGGCTGCCAATCCCGGCGCGCAGATCTACCAACAGCATTGCGCCATCTGCCATGACAGCGGGGCTGCGCGCGTACCGACACGCCAGGTGCTGCAGCAGCAAACCCGCGCCGCCATTGAAAAGATCCTCACCTCGGGCGTGATGCGGCAACAGGGTTCGATGCTTACCCCGGGGCAGCGCACCACAGTCGCAGTCTGGCTGAGCCGCGCGCCTGCCGCGGAGCCAAGCAACACGTCCGGCCTGTGTGAGACCGCGCCACTGGGCAGCCAGGCCGAGCCTTCCTGGCCTTCCCAGGCTCGCTGGATTTCCTGGGGCAATGGCGTCGAGAACCTTCGCTTCCAGCCCGCGCAGGCCGCGGGACTGAGCGCCGCGAATGTGCCGCATCTGCGGCTGAAATGGGCCTTTGCGGCGCCCGGCGTCACTTTGATGCGCTCCCAGCCCGCGATCTTTGGCGCGCGCTTGATCTTCGGCGCCGGATCGGCAGTCTACGCTCTGAATCCCCTCTCTGGTTGCACCTACTGGAGGACCGATATTTCTTCCCCGGTGCGCAGCGCGATCGCGGTTGGCTCGCCCGCCGGAGTGCCGCTCGCTTTCTTCGGCGACACGGGCGGCATCGTGCAT
>Ga0207933_1001489_pt1 | contig 17513 bp, 15 predicted proteins | sample NGESurdeep092012_4_FD_184488 | JGI IMG/M metagenome (GOLD analysis project Ga0207933, IMG submission 184488) | Arctic peat soil microbial communities from Barrow, Alaska - NGEE Surface sample F53-3 deep-092012 (SPAdes) | ecosystem: Environmental > Terrestrial > Soil > Wetlands > Peat ...
TCGCGCACAGCGGCCGGCGGTACCGCGATGATCGCGAGGTCGACCGGCTCAGGAAGCGAAAAAAGCGACGAGAACGCCGGAACGCCGCTGATTGACGGAGCGTGCGGGTTGACTGGGTATACAGCGCCGGCAAAATCGCCTGCCAGGAGGGATCGGACAAGTTCATGGCCAACCGTGCCGGGCCTTCGTCCCGCCCCGACGACGGCAATCGAACGGGGGCGCAGAAAGCTCGCGACGCTTGCTGCCTCGGCGATCGCCTCGCGCTCATCACACACAGCGGCGTACTCAGGCGTCGGTTGCAGGGCGATGCCTACCCGCACGGTGTCACCTTCCTCAATACGTTCGTACCCAAGACCCGTCGCACCGAGCACCTCGAGCATGTTCGCGTTGTTACGTTGCACCTCCGCGACGAAGCGCTCGATTCCGACGCTGCGAGCGTAGGCAGCAAGGCTCTCGAACAACAGCGTCGCCACACCGTGGTGCTGGACCTCATCCGCGACAAGGAATGCGATCTCGGCAATAGAGGTTGACGGAACGTTCTCGTAGCTCGCGAATCCGAGGAGTTGCTCCGACACAACCACAACGAAGGCCATACGGCTCCGGTAATCAATGACCGCATCGTGCAGCGCCTCTTCGTGCGTAAGTGTGGGATGGGCTCCGAAGTACCGCCGGTAGATGCTTTCGGGCGAGAGCCTTGCGTGAAAGGACACAAGAAGCCCCGCGTCCGATTGCTGGATCGGCCGGACACAGACCGCGGTGCCATCGGTGAGAAGCCCATCGAACTCCCAGGCACTCGGATAGGTAGCTTCGGGTACTTCGGCCGTCTGAACATCATCAACCATCTGGACCACTGCCTCCTCGTCTGCTCCATGTTCGGTCGAAGCGCCGGGAAGCTGTAGGGCCGGATGACCCCATTCAAAACCTCGATTCGGGACCTTCGACCCTGGTAGGTACCGGGTCGGATCCACGAGCCTGATGGCAGGAGCGGAAGTGAAAGGACCTGCGATGCGAATCGGGGTGTTAACCGGAGGAGGAGATTGCCCCGGACTAAACGCCGCCATTCGCGCCGTAGTGCGCGTCGCGACTGCCGCCGACGATGAGATCGTCGGCTTCCACCACGGTTGGCGCGGCGTAGTCGAGGGCGACTCAGGGGTGCTCACCACGGCAGAGACCAAAGGCATTCTGCAAAGCGGTGGGACCATCCTCCGAACGGCCCGATACCACCCCGACGAGAATGAGGGCGGGACCGCGGCTGTGCTTTCGACGTTCGAACGAGACCGACTTGACGCGCTGATCGTGGTCGGCGGGGATGGGACCCTCGGGTCCGCGAACACGCTCGCACACTTGGGGGTGCCGATTGTCGGTATCCCTAAGACGATCGATAATGACGTCTCAGGCACAACGCGCTGCATCGGCTTCGACACCGCTGTTGCCACCGCCGCTGACGCGATCGATCGCGTCCACACCACCGGAGAGAGCCACGATCGGGTCATGGTGGTCGAAGTCATGGGCCGCACGACCGGTTGGCTCGCGCTCTCTGCCGGCATCGCGTCGGGCGCAGACGCGATCTGTCTGCCCGAGGAGATCACCGACCTCGACGCGTTGGCAAAGGCTATTCGCGAGCGGCACGACACTGGTTCCAGCTCGTCGGTAGTGGTGGTCGCCGAAGGTGCCCACTTCCTCGGCGCGATCGAACGGCCGAGTGACTCGATGGGAGCCTTGGTGTCGACCGAACTCGCCAATCGCACCGGCTACGAAACGCGCCTCACTGTGCTCGGTCACGTTCAGCGCGGCGGAGCGCCGACGGCTGCGGACCGATTGCTCGCGACAACTTTCGGGGTCACCGCCGTCGAAGCGGTTCACGCGCGGTCATTCAACTCCATGGTCTGCTTGCTCAATGAGCAGACCGAGCTGACCTCCCTCGATAGCGTCGCGCGAGGTCCGCGCCCGGTGCCAGAGGCACTTCTCGATGTCGCACGAAAACTGACGGTGGCCTGCTGAGCGAACTGTCCTCCTCCGACGTCGGATCCGAACTCGGGGCGCGACTGCCCCTCCCTGCGCTTAGGGATCTGCTCCACTCGCGGGGCGCGGTGTCCTCGTGTGCGCGGACCTCAACATGCCGCTCAGCGCTCAGAGCGAGCGTCGGTGGAGAGTGCCGCACTCCGAGCGAGTGCGTTACAACAGCTGCAACGCCGTTAGGCGCGAGCCCTCGATGCTCTCAGCGGCTGCTACCTAGGGCCGTGTCGTCCAGTCGGGTTCTCGAATTGGAAATCTGGGCGAAGCAATCAACATGAGATGGGACCTTCGCCCCTGGTTGCTCGAAGCGCGATCCGTGAGCCTGACTAGCACGATGTTGCACGCGCGAGCGGTGCGCATCCGAGATCCCTCGAAGATCGGAGGTAGACAAGTGCTCGAGGTCATCTGGCTCTCTGCTCGTGAGGTCCTCGACTCTCGGGGTCATCCCACCCTCGAGGTTGGCGTCGAGCTCCTCACCGGCGACAGAGGTCACGCTGGCGTTCCTGCCGGTGCTTCCACCGGATCGATGGAAGCACGAGAGCTCCGCGACAACGACCCCGACCGTTATGGAGAACTGGGAGTACAGCACGCGATCGAGAACGTTTCAGGCGAGATCGCCCATTTGCTACGCGGTCACAAGTTTGTCGACCTTGCCGAACTAGACGAGTCACTCATCCATCTCGACGGCACCTTGAACAAGGAACGTCTGTGAGCGAATGCCATCGTCGGCGTCTCGATGATCCCGACCTCGACAACTAGTCGGGGCGAAATCGCTGTTCTGCGATTGTCGACGGCTATCGATTCGCCGATCCGGGCCAACCAACTGGACGGCGTCCGCGAAGGCCGGAGCGAAGGTCACAAAGGCCCGACAGGTGTCGTGCTCTCTCGAGTAACGAAGCGCCTGCGTTTTCTGCTTCGTCGTTCCATTCGGACTAGCGATGAAAATGGCACCCGCCCACGATCCCGGTTGCGATCGTGGGCGGGTGGGTGAGGAGCCGAGGATCCTGCTTTCTTTTTGAGATTCGACTCTTGGTTGCGTTAGTTCGTCGGTGTGAGAACGACTTTTAGCGCTCCGGTCTCTCCCGCGTTGCGGAATATGTCGTAAGCCTCCATGAACTGGTCGAGCCCGAAGTGATGCGTTACAAAGGGGCGCGCGTCGAGCTGGCCGGAGGTCACGAGCTTCAACAACGTCGGTGTCGAGTACGTGTCGACGAGCCCAGTCGTGATCGTGACGTCCTTCGTCCAGAGCTCTTCGAGGTGCAGCGTCGCCGGTTCCCCGTGAACGCCGATATTCGCGACGTGTCCTCCGGGACGGACGAGCTTTGTCGCGAGCTCAAAAGTCGCGGGCACACCCACGGCCTCGATCGCCACATCGACGCCAAGACCACCCGTTATCGACGCAATCGCCGCGACGGGGTCCTCGACGCCATTGTTGATCGTGATGTCCGCGCCGAATTGCTTAGCGGCCTCGAGGCGACTGTCCGCGAGGTCAATGGCGACCACATGACCGGGGCTGTACAGCCGTGCGCCAAGGATCGCGGAGAGCCCGATCGGGCCAGCACCGACAACGGCGACCACATCACCGGGCCGGACCGTGCCGTTCAAAACACCCACCTCGTAGGATGTCGGCAGGATATCGGCGAGCATCAGGATCACTTCATCGGACGCTCCCGAAGGAACCGGATAGGTCGACGTGTCGGCGAAGGGGACGCGAACGAACTCGGCTTGGGTACCGTCAATGTTGTGACCGAGGATCCATCCTCCGCCACCGAGGCACTGCCCGTAACGGCCCTCGCGGCAGTAGCGGCAAGCGCCGCACGCGGTGATGCACGAGACCAAGACTCGATCCCCCACACGGACGTTCTTCACGCCAGATCCGACCGACTCGACAGTACCGACGGCCTCGTGGCCGAGGATCCGACCATCCGTAACCTCAGGTACGTCGCCCTTCCAGATGTGAAGGTCCGTTCCGCAGATGGTGACCGAATCGACTCGGACGATGGCATCGGTATCCGCGATGATCGTCGGCTTTGCAACTTCCTCCCAGGCGATGGCGCCTGGCCCGTGGTAAACGACTGCTTTCAAGGCTCCTTCTTTCTCGAGTCTTCGCTCACCCACGGTAAGGGGGAGCCACGGATTCATCTAGAGGCGAAGGTCCCAATTAGGCCCCCAAGGAGTGGCGCGCCACCCAATAGAGTCTTTCGGCCCTAGAGGCTGCCAAGTCAGCCGAGCAAAATGACACGATGTCCGCAGCTCGATTTGGAGGTACCAGATGACCCGCGTCTTCTTGCTAGATGACCATGAGGTGGTGCGACGCGGCGTTCGAGAACTCATCGAAGAAGAGGATGACCTCGAGGTCGTCGGCGAGGCAGCAACTGCCGCCGAGGCGCTTACCCGGATTCCCCTCACCCAGCCTGATGTCGCGATTCTCGACGTTCGTCTCCCCGATGGCGACGGAATCGAAGTCTGCCGTGAGGTGCGGTCGGAGACTCCCGACGTCGCATGTCTGATGCTCACGTCTTTTGCCGACGACGAAGCACTGCTTGGAGCAGTTATCGCCGGTGCATCGGGCTACGTCTTGAAGCAGATACGAGGCAGTGATCTCGTCGGATCGATCCGCCGAGTCGCAAAAGGCGAGTCGCTCCTCGACCCGCGGCTAGTCGCGCTCGCGAAAGCACGCCTCGGCCGCCACGAAGAGGACGAGCGATTGGGCCGACTTTCGCCACAAGAGCGTCGGATTCTCGATCTCATCGCGGAGGGCAAGACCAACCGTGAGATCGCTGGCGCTCTCTATCTCGCAGAGAAAACAGTCAAGAACTACGTCTCCAACGTGCTAGTCAAACTCGGGATGAAGCGACGCACCGAAGCAGCGGTGTTCGCCGTGCGCGTCGACCAGCACGAACACCGCTCCTTCGCCGGACCCGAGTAGTCCCCAAGCCCCACACCACTGTCGCCGCCCTGCTCTCTAGTGAGCGTGGTGCATGGAGAGTGGCGTAACGATCAGTGTGCGATTGATCCTCAGGCCATCAGCAGATGGCGCGGCGCTGCGCGAATTTACTAGGCCTCATGGGTCGTAGTGTTCGACCTATGAGCCCCCTCGCGCCGGAAGAACTTCGTCAGATCGACGCCTATTGGCGCGCGGCAAACTATCTCTCCATTGGCCAGATCTATCTTCTCGACAATGCGCTCCTTAGAGAGCCACTCCGACCCGAGCACATCAAGCCTCGGCTCCTTGGACACTGGGGTACCACACCGGGGCTCAATCTCGTTTACGCACACCTCAACCGGGTGATTCGAAACTGGGACCTCAATGCGGTATTCGTCGCCGGGCCCGGACACGGCGGTCCAGGAATCGTCGCCAACGCCTATCTCGAAGGGACCTATTCGGAGATTTACCCAGGCATCACCCGCGACGCCGAGGGAATGCATCGACTGTTCCGCCAGTTTTCCTTTCCCGGAGGCATTCCGAGCCACGCATCGCCTGAGACTCCCGGATCCTTCAGCGAGGGTGGAGAGCTCGGCTATTCGCTCGCCCACGCGTACGGAGCGGCGTTCGACAATCCCGACCTACTCGTTTGCTGCGTCGTCGGCGACGGCGAAGCCGAGACGGGCCCGCTTGCGACGAGCTGGCACTCGAATAAGTTCCTCGATCCGGCACAAGACGGCGCCGTACTTCCGATCCTGCACCTGAACGGCTACAAGATCGCGAACCCGACGGTGCTCGCTCGAATTCCCGACGAGGAGCTCGTCTCGCTCTTCGAAGGGTACGGCCACCGCGTCCACCTCGTTGTCGGAGATGTCCCCGAGGAAGTTCACCAACTGCTCGCGACGACGTTGGACGAGGTCGTCGAGGAGATCCAACAAATCCAACGTGAGGCACGAGAGCAGGACGTGTCGTTACGACCCCGGTGGCCGATGATTATCCTTCGCACGCCAAAGGGCTGGACCGGGCCAAAGATCGTCGACGGGCTCCAGATCGAGGGCACATTTCGTGCGCATCAGGTGCCTATAGCGGAGGTACGAGAGAACCCGGCCCACCTTGCGCAGCTCGAGGAGTGGCTTCGAAGCTATAGACCTGAAGCGCTCTTCGATCAAAACGGCACGCTCGTCGACGAGCTTGCGGCGCTCGCACCGAAGAGTTACCGGCGCATGAGCGCGAATCCCCACGCGAACGGCGGTCTTCTGCTCAGTGATCTCAACCTCCCGGACTTTTGCGACTACGGGGTGGAACTCACGCGACGAGGCGGCGGCGCGACAGAGGCAACGCGGGTTCTCGGGACGTGGTTGCGAGACATCATCGCGGCCAACCCGAGTACCTTTCGCCTCTTCGGACCCGACGAGACCGCCTCCAACAGGCTCCAGGCAGTCTTTGAGGTGACGAACCGAGCATTCGACGCGACGATCGTCGCGAACGACGACCATCTCGCACCCGATGGTCGGGTGATGGAGGTGCTCTCCGAGCACCTGTGCGAGGGATGGCTCGAGGGCTACCTTCTCACCGGCCGACATGGGATGTTCAACTGCTATGAGGCGTTCATCCACATCATCGACTCGATGTTCAACCAGCACGCGAAGTGGCTAAAGGTCAGCAACGGCATCCCCTGGCGGCGTCCGATCGCTTCGCTCAACTACCTCCTCTCCTCCCACGTCTGGCGCCAAGACCACAACGGCTTCTCCCATCAAGACCCCGGATTCGTCGATCACGTCATGAACAAGAAGGCCGAGATCATCCGCGTCTACTTCCCGCCGGACGCCAACTGCCTCTTGTCGGTAGCCGACCATTGCCTTCGGAGTCGTAACTACGTGAATGTCATCGTTGCCGGCAAGCAGCCCGCACCAGATTGGCTGTCGATGGACGAGGCAGTGATCCACTGCACGAGAGGGCTCGGCATCTGGGAGTGGGCGAGCAACGACGGCGGCGCCGAGCCCGACGTCGTCATGGCGAGCTGCGGCGATGTGCCAACGCTCGAGATCCTCGCCGCGATCGAGCTGATCCGCGAGCATCTACCCGAGCTCAAAATACGGATGGTCAACGTCGTCGATCCGATGCGACTCCAGCCCGAGAGCGAGCACCCACACGGGCTTTCTGACGCGGAGTTCGACGCGCTCTTCACCACCGCCCGCCCGGTCGTGTTCGCCTACCACGGCTATCCCTGGCTCATCCACCGCCTCGCCTATCGACGCCGCAACCATCCGAACTTCCACGTGCGCGGCTACAAAGAAGAGGGTACGACCACGACCCCCTTCGACATGGTGATGCTCAACGATCTCGACCGCTTCCATCTCGTAATGGACGTCATCGATCGGGTGCCCGGCCTCGCGCCTCGCGCCGGTCATGTCCGCCAGCTGATGGTGGATCGTCGACTTGAATGCCGTTTACACACTCGTGAGTACGGCGAGGATTCACCCGAGATCCAGGAGTGGGTGTGGAAGGGATAATGCAGCCAGCGTGCTGATCCTCATCGTCAATGCCGGATCGAGCAGCCTCAAGCTTCGCGTCCTCAATGATGAGGATGAGATCGTGGAGTCGGCCGACGTCGCTGCGATCCAAGGCGGCGTCGACTGGTCAACGATCGAGACAACGATCGCAGCGTGGGAGGGCATCGACGCAGTGGGTCATCGCATCGTTCACGGGGGCACGCGGTTCGTCGCCCCGGTTCGCGTCGATGCATCCGTGCGAGCGACGCTCGAGACGTTCTCGGACCTTGCTCCGCTGCATCAGCCGAAGTCACTCGCGGCACTTGGTGCCGTCACTGCGCTGCTCCCTGAAGTACCTGCCATCGCCTGCTTCGACACCGCTTTCCACGCGTCGCTACCGCCTGCCGCTTCGACCTATGCGCTCCCAGCGGAGTGGCGCAAGCGATGGACCCTTCGCCGCTACGGTTTTCACGGGCTCTCCCACGCCTATATCGCAAGACGTGCCGGCACCCTCCTCGACGTTGAGACGACCGCTCTCCGCATCGTGTCGTGTCATCTCGGTGCTGGCGCTTCGCTCGCGGCGATTGCGAATGGATCGTCGGTCGACACGACCATGGGCTTTACGCCGCTCGAGGGCCTGGTGATGGCGACGCGTTCAGGAAGCCTTGATCCTGGCCTGATGCTTTGGCTCGAAGAGCACGCCCACATGCCACCGGGGGCGCTTGCCGAGACGCTCGAGCACCGTTCAGGTCTACTCGGGCTCTCGGGCACCGCCGACATGGCGGAGGTGCTCGTACGGATGGTGAAGGGAGACGAAGCTGCTGAACTCGCGTTCGGGGTGTATCAGCACCGACTTCGGTCAGCGATCGCTTCGATGGTCGCGTCGATGGGTGGCATCGATGCGCTCGTCTTTACTGGTGGCGTCGGAGAGCACGCTCCGATAGTCCGGAGCAAGGCAGCAGAAGACCTCCGCTTTCTCGGCATCGAACTCGACGAGGCCTCAAACATTGCGGCCGTGCCGGACTGCGAGATCGGATCGATCGGAGCCGACGTCCGCTCGCTAGTGATCGCTGCGCGTGAGGATCTCCAGATCGCAAGCGAGGTCCGTCAGGTATTGCGTCGTGAATGAGCGCGACGAGGCCAACAAACGCAGCGAGTTTGCCGGGTACAGGGTCAGCCTCCAAGGGGATGCACGAGCTCTTCGCCCGGGACGAGCACGTACGGGCGCTTCGCTACCACGACGTTGCAAGGACCTGGCGAGCCGTCGGCCATGCGAATACGAACGTCCTTTTCGTCGACGACGATCGAAAGCGCGCGATCGCGGTACGTGAGGTCGAAGGCCAGCCGGCGGATCTGCTCGGGGAGCTCCGGATTCAGCCACAACGCGTCGGCGCGGACCTCGAGGCCCGTATAGCACCGTCCGGCGATATCGACAGTTCCCGCCATTGCGCCGAGGTGGATCCCCTCGCGGGTTGTTCCACTCTGCGTGTCCGCTACGTCAGCAGACAGCGCTTCGCGGAAATATTGCCACGAGGAGGCTCGATCGAGGCGGGCAAGCACCCATGCATGGACCACTCGCGAGAGCGATGAGCCATGGGTGACCCTGCTCGCGTAGTACCCGACCGTCTTTCGGATCATCGAGGGTGTGAGGTCATAGCCGAGCGACTCGAATACCTCTCGGAGCTCTTCGGCAGAGAACAGATAGAAGAGCATGAGCGCGTCGGCTTGCTTGCCAACCTGGTAGCGCCGCACCGTGTCACCTTCGGCATCGAGGATCAGCTCGAGGCGACTGATGTCGCCGTAGCGAGCCCGGTATGCGTCGAGATCGATGGGTTCCAATCGCTCGTACCCGTCAAACTGCGCGATGACCTCCCCCACGAACGGCACGTGCAGATGCTGCGCGACCTCCGCGAACTGCACGCGCTCGTCATCGGACCAGCCGATGCGGTCAAGGACGTCGTCACGTCCATGGAGATAGATGAGGTCGATCAGATCATTCGCGCGTGCAAGCACCCAAGCTGTCATCACGTTCGTGTACGCGTTGTCGTCTACGCCCGGAGTCTCTCGCCATGGGTAGCCGTCGTGGAACTCATCGGGACCCATGACCGCCTCGATTCGATAACGACCGATCGGCGCGTCGAACCGAGCAAGGCTCGCGAAGAATCGAGCCACCTCGAGGATCAGCTCGGCGCCGCTCTCAAAGAGCCAGGCCAAGTCCGCCGTCGACTGGAAGTAGCGCCACGAGTTGTAGGCCACGGCAAGGCCGACATGGCGCTGATTATTGGAGCGATCGGGTATCCAGCTCCTAGTGCGGGAGTTGTAGAGGATTGCTGGTGTCTCGTCTCGCCCGTCACTGCCGCTCTGCCAGGGGAACATCGCGCCGCGGTGGCCGGCACCGGCGGCCGCGGTCCGCGCAGCGTCGAGTCGGCGCGACCGATAGCCGAGAAAGGCCTTCGCGATCTCGGGGAAGCGCTCAGATAGTACCGGGAGCACGAAAAGCTCGTCCCAGAAGAGTGACCGAGATAGCCCTCGCCATGAAGCCCCCGTGGCGGAAGTCCGACATCGAGATCGCGCACGTGTGGCGCGGCGACCTGCAGGAGATGAAACAGATGGAGGTCGAGCGTTCGCTCCACCTCTGGATCGTCACAGTCGATCTCGAAGCCCGCTCTTCGCCAAAGCCGCGCCCAGGCTCGTTCGTGCTCGTCAAGAAGCGCCGAAAAGCTTGGAGCTCTTGACGCACCGTGGCGCGCCGCAACCACCGGCTCAGAGATCGCACGATCGTGCGACGTATAAATGGCGACCACCTTCTCGAGCGTGATCCGCCCGAGCGCTTTGAGGTCAACCTCGAAACGATGCTCGACATGTCCATCGTCGGCTTCATAGCTGCGTTCTGCCGGCACGTCCGTCAGCCGCGTTCGCGATGCCTCAGCAATCACGACATGAGACTGCGCTGTCCGAGTCGCGAGCCACGCGACTTCTGGCACCTCCTCTCCACGCTCAACTAGTTCGAGGTGCTGGTTCATCAGCAGCTGCTCTTCGATGGTTTGGTCGTCGCGGATCGACGCATCGAGTCCTGAACTCACCTCGAGATGCCCCGACCAGTTCTCCGCAATAAGAACAGTCTCGGTTGCGAGAATATGGGGGTTGGCCATCGAGACGATTCGACGCTCGATGATGCTCGTTTGGCGATCGAGCTCGTCGCGCACCCGGTACGCCGTAGTCAAAAGACCACGCCGCAGGTCGAGACGGGACGAACGCGAGATGACCTCGATGCCAGGCGTGCCGAGAGTCGACCCACCGTCAATCGAGAATCCGAACGAGAGCCAGTTCGGACCGTTGACGATCGACTCCTGCTCGGTGGGCCCGCCGGCGACCTCGTTCGAAAGACGGTCGTAGACGCCAGCGAGGTATGTCCCGGGATAGTGCGTTCCATCGTCGCGAACGAAGGCCGGCGCACCCCTCGTCGCGACGTAACCGTTCGCCAGTGTGAGCAGCGTCTCGTGCACACCTTCGTCGTTCTTTGTTGGGGATCCACCAACACGATCCACGCGCACCCGCCGCGTCACTTCGCGCTCCCCTGCGAGGGTGAGCTCACCGAGATCAGCAACGACAATGTTGGCTCCGGCCGCCGCGAGATCGCTCGCGTGATGTCGTCGGTCGACGCCGATTACAACACGAAATCCGCCCTCGTGGCCAGCGCGGACTCCGGAGACGGCATCTTCGATCACTGCTGAAGCCCGCGCTTCGACCCCAGTACGGATCAGTGCTTCCAAAAAGGTGTCCGGTGCCGGCTTGCCTCGGAGCTTCATCGCCGCTGCACGGCGTCCGTCGATCACCACATCGAAAAGCTCAGAGATCGAAGCGCGCCGCAACACCTCCTCGCAATGGAGGCTCGCGGAGACGACCGCCGTGACGAGCCCAAGAGATCGGAGCGCTCGAACGAGCTCGATCGAGGACGGAAAGATGCCCGGACCGTTTGTGTCGAGCAGCTCGACGAATCGCTCGTCCTTCGCTTGCGCGACCGCCGCCACCGACGTGGTGCCCGGCGAGTCAACGTCGCCACCCTCCTCGAGCGAGATGCGGCGATCGGAGAACACATTTCGGGCGCCGTCCAAGCGAAGCTCCCCGTCAACTAAGCGCTCGTAGTCCTCATCAGTAAAGGATCGGATCTGTTGTCCGCTTTCGGCTTCAAGCGACCCGAAAAGCTCGTTAAAGGTCTCGGACCAAGCCTGCTCGTGGAGAGCCGCCGTGTTGCAGAGGACACCGTCGAGATCGAACACCACCGCGTCGAGGGATCCGACATCGAGAACCGCTTGTTTGGGCGAGGCCAGACCTTCGATCGTCATTCCCGCGGTGCTCGTCGTTTCGTCCTCGTAGCCTCGATGCGACGATCCTCCCACGTCGGACGCCACCGGCTCCGCGCGACCGCCCTGAGCCCGGCGGACGCGCTAGCGCCGTGATGTTGCGGTAGAGGTGCGTGACAACGAGAAAGACGTGATCCTACGAAAGCGACTCAGACACACTTGTAAGTGATCGATGGGACGGCGCCTCTCGGCGCCTCTCGGTCCCCCGCTCCCGGTAGGCTGACGACGGCCCACCCAGGGAGGCGAGCGAGGCATGACTGATGGACGTAACGCCTGAGAAGACACCGGGACGACTTCTCGGAGCGATCTTTTCTGCCAGTCCTGATGCTGTCATCGTCATCGACGAATCCGGAAAAATTCTGCTCTCGAGTCCGGCGATCACCGCCTTGTTCGGGTACTACCCCGAAGAGCTCGTCGGTGAGTCGGTAGAGATACTCATTCCGTCAGACCGCCGCACCCCTCACGCTGCGCACCTCAAACACTTCTTCAACTCGCCGCGGGCTCGCACGATGGGGGCAGGACTCGAACTGTCGGGTCTTCATCGAGACGGCGCAGAATTTCCCGTCGAAATCAGCCTCACACCCGTCGAGATAAGCGGCGACCGTTATGCGGCGGCATTCGTGCGAGATGGGCGCGAACGCCAGCGAGGGATCGACCGCCTCCATGCAATCAACGAGATCACGCAGCGACTCCTCGCCGGAGACGAAACGCGCGAAATCCTCCCCTTCATCACCGAGCGCGCCAGAGATCTCTGCCGTGCCGACGCCGTCTGGATCGTCGCGCCTGCGCCGTCGGGCGAGCTCGAGGTCACGGCGGTAAATGGACCGGGGACCGATGTACTCCTCGGCGTTGCACTCTCTGCAAAAACGAGCAGATCCGCGGAAGCAATGCGAACCGGCCACTCGGAGGTCATCTCGGACCTCTCGGAAGCGACGAACGTCCCCGAAGCGGTGGTCGGTCTCGATCTCGGGCCTGGTGTCTACGTGCCACTCATTGCTGACGAGCGTCCCCTCGGCACGCTCGTGCTCGGACGGATTCACGGACGTCAGGAGTTCGGACCGATCGACGTCGCATTTGCGGAGGTATTTGCCAGTGCCACGGCGACAGCTATCGAGCTCGGTGAGGTGCGTTCCGAAGTCGAGCGGCTTGGGATCATCAACGAGGACGAGCGAATCGCTCGGGATCTTCACGACACCGTGATCCAACACCTCTTCGCTATCGGCATGTCGCTTCAGGCAGCCCAGCGCGTAGCTACCCGCCCCGTCAGCGAGCGAATCGACGCTGCGATTACCAATCTTGACGGCGTCATCCACGAGATTCGCAACACGATTTTCCGACTCCCTGGGCGCACTGAAGCAGCAACAGGACTTCGCGACGAGATGTTGCGAATCGCCGACAAGTTCGCTGAGGAACTTGGGTTCACGCCGCGGGTCGGCTTTCATGGGCCGGTTGATATCTCGGTCCCCGAGCTCGTCCGTACCGAGCTGGTGCAGGTGTTAGCAGAGGCCTTCTCGAACACCGCTCGCCACGCCCGAGCATCCTCGGTCGAAGCGATCGTCGCGGTCGAAGAGGGTTGGCTCTGTTTCTCCCTCGTTGACGACGGCGTCGGGATCTCGGGCGAACCGAGCGCCGGCCAGGGGTTGCGGAACATGTCCACTCGTGCGGCAAACCTCGGCGGGACTTTCAACGTCTCGCGCCGTGAGCCGACGGGTACCGTAGTGGAGTGGCGCGTCCCGATCTAAGTTGTCCCAGATCGTCGCGGGATCGGGCCTTCTGGCCCTAGTCAGCTCGTCGGGAACCTGTGACCATGAAGGAATGAACACACGCCTGGAGGTCGAGTTCAGAGAACTCTCCGTACCGGAATGCCTCGCCCTGCTCGCGACTGCAACCGTCGGCCATCTCGCCATCACGCATATGGCACTTCCACTAGTCATCCCAGTACGAGTCGATCTCGTTGGAAGTGAGCTGAGAGTCACATCGCTACTCGGCAAGGCGGTCCCCCTCCCAAGCGGGTCAGTTGTTGCATTGGAAGCGGGCGAGATTGGCGATGACTCACCATTGGACTGGACGGTTGAGGTTCGTGGTTTTCTCACCAGAGCAAGCGGTGAGGTGATGCTGACTACACGGCACCAGTTCCCCGTAGCCGATGGGCAGTTTCACCTGTCGACCGAGGAAGTAACTGGCTGGTGTCCTGTCGAAGACACTTTCTGACAACATGATCCGGCGGCACCTCCGTTGACTTCCACTTCACTGCTGCTCAGGCAGGGGGCCTCGACCGCAACCGAAATCGGTGGCTCCTGGACGCCAGCATGGATCGGTGGCTGGCTACCGGGTCGAAGAGGTCATGCTGTTTCAACAGATGACATGGCCGGCCGAACGAAGGACGTTTCGGGATCGATGGTGATCGATGGCAGTACAGCGACGCGAGCTTCGTTCACCCTAAACGTGGCGAGTGTCGCCACGAGTGAAGACGAACGCAGCGTCACACGGTCCGATCGCGCTTGGCGCCGCCGCAGCGGTCACTGGAAAACCCGATATCGCTCGGCCGTAGGAACGCTTACCGTGCGCGGAGTCACCAGGATGGTCACGGCGCAACTCTCAGGCGAGTATTCCGGCAACTCGATCTGCGTGTTCGCCGATATTCCGATCACATACGCCGCTTGGAACATCTAAATTGCCGGCGCCCGAGCGTTTGGCGGAATCAAGAGCCCCTCGACCCTCGAAGCGCTCTGCACTTGACCCGCGTTTCGTAAGTTGTTCACCGATCGGAGTGTTCCAGTGAACGACCAACTGTCTCCAACCGGCATGCGCCAAGACCGTCGCGACAAAATCCGCCTACCGTCTGAATCGTCGAGCTTTCGACGAGCAGTGCAAGACCGAGGTGGATCGGTCGATGCGCCACGGACGTCCGCTCGTCGTTCAGCATCCTCCGATCCCTCGGAATCAAGGGCGCCTGATTTGTAACAAACGTTGGGCGAAGCAAAGAAGTAGTGGGCGGCCTCGGTTCGTTTCTCCCTCAGGGTGACCCGAGGTCGAGCATGACTGAGCATGATGTCTGCGCTGGGCTATTACCGAACGGCTCGTCGATCCCGTAATAACCCTTCGAGTTCCTCAACGAACCAAACGTAGATATCGCGCACATCTCGAAGTCGGGCGTCGGCCTCGTCGCCGGCCGACAAGAGTCCACGTTCGGTGACCTCTCGGATCCGAACTAACAGACGAAGGCGCGCATCGAGAACGCCATCCCAGGTCCCTGAGCGCAGACGGTAATAGATGCGGCGTTCACCGGCTCGAGCGGTGCGCTCCAAGATCCCAGCACCGATCAGCATCCGGGCCTCCGCGCTCACGGCGGCCGGAGAAAGGCGCAACGCGTCTTGAATGTCCTTGGAGGACTGCTCGGGCGGATCACAGACGAGCATCCAGGCGATGATGCGCGACATGGCCCTCGAGGTTCCCATCTCCATCGATACAACGCCGAACTCCTCGACGAAGGTCTCGCGCCAGATCGGGTCGGGCTGCCGAGGTGCAACTCGTTGCGCCATCACGCGCTCGCCAGGTCACGACGCTTGAAGAAAAGACCGCCCACAACCGCGGCCGCCATGCCGAGCGCGACGAGCGCCGCGTCCGTCGTCCAGTTGACGGACACGCCAGGAGCGGGTGCCATCTGACGAAAAACCGAGGTGTCGAGGAACCAGTGATTTGAACTAAGGAGCGAGCCGATGAGATCGACGAGGAATGACCAAACGAGCACGCCGTAGGCGACGATGCTCGTCCAGCGTGGGTACGCGCCGAACGCGAGCGCTCCGATGCCGAGAATGAAAAGCGCAGGAGGAACGAGGTTCAATCCCGCGGCTACAAGGCTCGGGATGCCAACCCCAGAGTGCTGGCTCGCTGCACCAATCCACGTAGACAAGCCGGCAACAATCCCACTTCCGACTACGATCGCCACGCTCAGCAACCACCGCCCGCCGAGCCAGCGCCAGCGAGAGACCGGTCGGACAAGGAAGTGCTCGAGGTGGCCGTCGGATTCCTCGCCTCGCGCCGCAGTTATCTGGCCGATCGCAACGAAGGCCACGAGTACCGCCACGATCAGAAATGACAAGCCGAGATAGGACTGAGCGCCCCCGCCGTGTAACCCGAGCTTGTGAAGGATCTTCTCGATGCTCGGTGTCGTTGTGAACGAGCTTCCTGCTTGCTTCGCGACGAAGCCCAAGAGGAGCGCGGTCGCGGCAATGGCGAAGATCCAGGCGAGCGCGGTTCCACGTCCGAGCCGGACGGCCAAGCCCAATGGACGATGCAACAAGCGTGTGCGTGCTTTCGCGCTCGAGCGGTCGGAAAGGATGCCCTCGCCGAGGTCTCGTTTTCCTGAAAGGTGTACCGCGGCCACAACCAAGCCCGCCGTGAGCGCCAGGATCGGCAGAAGTGCCAGCGGCCGAGGAAACGTGAGCGGTTGGAGTTCCTCGACCCAGCCGAGAGGGGTTGTCCATCGCAACCACGCAAGCCCCGTTCCGGAATCGGCAACCATCCGCAGTGCATACGAGATCCCGAGTGCCGCGCCCGCGTAGCCAGCAGCTTGCCGTCGAGTCGCCGCCAGCTGGCTCGTCAACGCCCCCGCGGCGAGAAACAAGGCTGCACTCGAGACGATTGCCACAGCGAAAAGGGCCATCGAACCAACGCCGATGTGCACCTTCGATTGTCGCCCGATCACGGCGGAGATCACTGCCGTGAGGAGGAACAGGACCGCTAAGCCCGAGCCCAGCCCGGCGAGGACCTGCCCCGTCGCGCGACGTTTCGTCGTCTGGCCAGCAAGCAACAGTTCGAAGCGGCCGGCGTCTTCTTCACCACGGAGCAGCCTCGTCGCGATCAAGAGCCCCCAGACGCCTCCGAGGACACTCAAGAACGCGAGTGACTTCCACTCGGTGTAGCCGCCTACGGATTGCAAGTCGTTGGAGGGACCAGTAATTGCGTCGAGTCCCGCATTCCCGCCGAACGTCGCCGCGAACTTCATCCGATCAGCGAGCGTCGGGTAGGCCGAGACGTAGCCGAGGGCTGAGGACGCGACCGTTAGGCCGAAGATATAGCCCCACATCACCCCGGAGCGAATCGCTTTGCGCGAGGTGAAACGAGCAGCAACCAGACCCGGAAAATGACCGACGCGAGCGGCTGACCAAAGAGCGACGTCAGCTCGGGACATGTGAGTATTCCTCGTCGTCGCCGGCGCCGTAGTGAGAGAGGAAGAGCTCTTCGAGTGAAGGCTCGCGGCTCAATAACTCGTGTACCCCTGAAGAGGCGAGGACCTTCAACAATGGCTCGATCGATCCCTGGACCTGGCAGCGGATGGTCTGCCCTTCGACCACGACAGACCGCACCCCAGGAACCTGGGAGAGGTCGGGTACTGAGCCGTCGAATGTCGCCTCGACCGTCAGCGCCGAAAGGTGACGCATCTCGGCGAGCGTGCCCATCTCGACGAGCGATCCTCGTCGGAGGATGCCGACCCGATCACAGAGGGCCTCGACTTCGCTCAAGATATGCGAGGAGAGGAAGACCGCCTGGCCCCGCTCTCTCGCTTCGTGCACGCAATGACGGAAGGCCTGTTCCATTAGCGGATCGAGGCCACTCGTCGGCTCGTCGAGGAGCAATAGCTGGGGTCGGCACATGAGTGCAGCAATCAGGACGACCTTCTGGCGATTCCCTTTGGAGTACGTGCGCACCTTC
>Ga0207933_1001492_pt1 | contig 17469 bp, 17 predicted proteins | sample NGESurdeep092012_4_FD_184488 | JGI IMG/M metagenome (GOLD analysis project Ga0207933, IMG submission 184488) | Arctic peat soil microbial communities from Barrow, Alaska - NGEE Surface sample F53-3 deep-092012 (SPAdes) | ecosystem: Environmental > Terrestrial > Soil > Wetlands > Peat ...
TCAATCAAAAGCAGTGAGAACATTCCTATTAAAAAAGTTAAACTCATTTTTCCCCGGTGATTTGCATGTAGATAAAACTCCTGTCGGTTACCCGGTCATACTAAAGGGTATCCAAAATATGCATATCCCTGTTTCACTGGCGCATCATGGTCATTTCGTTGCGTATTCATTTATATTAAATCCCGCGCATAAAAAAATATAGTTATTAGACATCAAAGTTCTTTGAAAGCTCAAAGCTATTTCTGCAATTCAAAATCCGGTTAAACTACCATGAAAATAAAAGCTCTTGCAAATTTAAAAACAGGGAATCATTCTTTTTAATTTAAATCACAAAAGCAGGTGGCATGAAAAAAAATACTTTGGTCCTTTAAAAAATTTTGAAAAACAGACTTAGATGAAACTGAAAATATTTCAATATTAATTTGTAATAATTGCGCTTATTAGATACATTTTTTTTAGGAATACAGTAATAACGATGTATTATTTTAAAAAGATAGACTTCTTTTTAAAAGGTATCTCATGATTTTAAAAATAATACGTATTCATAGGCAGCTAGTATATCTAAGTAGATGATGGATTTGATTTGGCACAAGGAAAGTTCGCAGAAAAATTAAAACTTGATTTTTCCTTGCATCGCAAATTAATTCCTGATGGAACCCCATTCAAAATATTTGGAATACCAATACATCAGTATTGGAAGGCCGAGTTCCAATGGCCTGTAGTGCAACATGGCCAGGGGATTATGGCAGTAAATGAAGTAGAGTCGGGCTACGAATGGGAACGGACTTATAAACCTAATGTAATAGGTGCGATAAAAAAGTTAATTGATTCTTACGAAGATCCTATTAAATTTAATAAGGCTAAATTGCAGTATGTTGACGTTTGGGATGTAGCGGTTGAAAATATAAAGACATTTATAGAAGAGAATTTAGGAACTATTATTCAATCAAACTACCACTACCTGGTTCCTTCAAAACTTTAAATCTGTTTCAAGTTTTTGATTTGGAGGATGGTTCAGAAATGCAGTTGTCAATTACAAATGGTGCCAATAATCAATCTCAAAAATCTTCTGTAATCTGGACAACCACTATAGAAAAAAGATACAATTTTAACCAGGAAGAAATTGTAGATTGGCTTGAAAAAGCACATACTGCAGCTTCTGATAAAAAAATGCTAAATTCTGATTTTTATGCCAGCCTTGATAAATAATTATTCCGCATATGCTCAAAGTAATTCGCGAAATTCAGCTTTGACTCTTCAAGAACTTTATACCGACGAAAGAACATCATTGTCAGCGAGCATTATTTTAGTGTCTCTCGATGAGCCTAACTTAAATAGCAGAATTACACATCTAATAAAGAATTTTCCTATTTACAGAATAATTGGGACGAAGATGGTGCAATAGCCCCAGCAAGGGAAACTATTGAAAAATCAATGGCTTTAGCAATTCTTTTGAGCAAACACGGTCAACCTATCTTTCACGCTGCACTTGGCCCGAATGGTGAAATAATTCTGGATATTAGAAGCAAAAATAAAAGTAAATCAATTGAGATTATTTTATATGAAGAGAAATCTATTGCAGTAATGTTTCGGGAAAATGACACTCCAAATCAGCAAAATTTTAATACGGAGTATCTGGGAGAGATGCTACGCTGGTTAAACCAAAAATAACTTTTAATGCCTGATAGAAAGAAGGTAATTGCACAGGAATGGCTTTACAGGCGTGGATTTAGTACCCCTGAAAAAAAGTATATGAATCCTGATGGGACAGCAACTTCCAGAGTTTTTAAATTAAGAGCTAAAGATAATGGAGAGTGATCTGTTGAAGTCAAATCAATGACAACACCTGAAAAAGCTGTTGGTGATTCTAACAAATTTTTTTTATTTGAATTAGCCAATGAAGATGTTGAGAAATTAGAACTACAATCGTATCATGACCGTTTGCCTGATGGAAGCAACGGTGCACACGCAGTAATTATTGGGATGACAATAGATGATGAAATTAAGCCAGGCTTACTGGCAAGAAAAAGTAAACGTGTTTATTTGTAACGTTATATCAAGGGAATAGATATACTCATTTAGCTCCTTTAGATATTAAGTTTACAATATTTTAAACTTTTCTTTTCAAAGAATATGAAGTTCTTTTAATAACCGAAAATCCCGTCAACTTATCAGTTATCTCCACTAGGTTTTTCAATCCTAACAACCCTATATATTTTTCTGTAGAGGTTATTGTTGAGTGACCCCATTTGTGATTTTAAAGTGGTTAAAGGCATATTATTTTGAATCATTATAGTTGCGTATGTATGCAGGCTACATAAGTAGTTAATAGAATTTTGAAGCCCAGATCTTCTTTGATAATTTTTTGTCCTTTATTTATCTTTTTGTTCAGGTCTTTTTCCCTTCTCCTCTCTTCGATGGACTTTTTATATAAACCTGTAAATAGATTAGGCATCCGGGATCCCTCCACATGCTAAATCTCAAAGATTTTAAAGATTGTTTTAAAGATTTTAAATCGTTTAGAGTGAGAAAAAGATTCGATGGATTTTAAGACTGGTTTTGAATAATACGCGCACTTCTGTGTGCAAATTGTGTGCAAATAAAAAAAAGTTATGAGATTTTATTTCATAACTTCTTAATTATCAAGTGGGCCCACCAGGTTCAACAGTTTCTTTACTGGTTTTTACAATTCTTTACTGGTTTTTATTAAGACCCAGTGTAAAATTTTCTCCAAAATAAATTTTCCTGTCAAAAAGTAGTAAAATTTCTAAATTTCAATTTACTTGCGAGGACAACAAATAAGACAACTAAATAATTAATAATCAATTATTTATAATAAATATTTTATTAAAAATAATAATATGCAAATCCCAGAACCAAGGTTTTATCTTAAAAACACAAAAAGCACAGAATCAACATTAATATGTATGCAAGTTAAATATTATGGTGAAAGAGTTTTTATAAGTACAGGTGAAAAAGTTATTCCTACAGATTGGGATTTTAATAGGCAAAGAGCTATTGTTTCTCGTAAAAACTTATCATCATCCACAACTAATTTTTTTTTGGATAGAATAGTTACTCAATTCAAAGATGTATTTCGAGAGTTACTTGTTTTACACGATTTGCCAAAAGCAACTACTGTAACAGATAAGTTACTTCAAAAGATAGATGAATCATACAAACCGAAAATTGATACTATTAAGGAAAAAATTACTTTTTATAAATTCATCGAAAGTTATATTGAAGAAAGCAAAGCACTAAAAACTTATGGAACAGTGCAAACTTACGTATCAACATTCAATCATTTAAAGCAATATTCAGTTCTTAATAATAAGGAGTTTGATTTTGAAGAAATTACTATTCAATGGCGAAGTGGATTTATTAAATATCTACAAAATTTAGGTGTTGCAAAAAACACAGAAGGGAAACACATAAAGAATGTAAAAGTATTTTTGAACGAGGCAACAGAGAGAAATTTAAATACCAATTTAGAATTTAGGAGCAGGAGTTTTAGTAAGCCCGCAGAAGATGTAGAAAAAGTATTTCTAACAAATGATGAAATACAAAAAATAGTGAATTTGGATTTATCCAATAAAAAGCAAATGGACATTGTTAGGGATTATTATATAATAAGTTGCTTTACCTCTTTAAGGTATTCTGATTTTTCCATTATTCGACCTGAAAATATTAAAGGGAATAATATTGAAATAAATACAACTAAAACAAAAGAAGGTGTAATAATTCCCATAGCCCCACTAGTTAGAAATATTTTGGATAAATACAATAATGATTTACCAAAGGCACCATGTAATCAAATTTTCAATTTAGTACTAAAAGATATTTGCAGGTTAGCGGGTTTAACAGAAAAAGTAACTATTACAAAAACAATAGCCGGAATTAGGCAAAGTATAACCTATGAAAAATATGAATTAATTTCTTGCCATACTGCCCGCCGCAGTATGATCAGCAACTGCATTTTGGAAGGAATATCAACTTCATCAATTATGCTAATGTCTGCACATAAATCTTTGAAAGTTTTCCAGAAATATGTAAGAATAACTAAGCAGCAAAATGCTGAGGCTTTAGCTAATCATTCGTTTTTCAATTAATTATTTTTCAATTTTTATTTCTACGTGTTCATAATTCTTAGATTTCACAGACTTTTGTTTTTTATTGTCAATCTAAAGAGAAGGTTAGACGAACTGGCATTAAGATCGTAAAGAAAGTATCCTTCCGCTTTTAAAAAAAATCGTGACGCTTTTACATTTTGTAAGAGTGTAAACTATAATTTTTTTACAAGTGGGAAAACGTTTTTCTTTATTGACCGAATACAATGAATCAGATTTAAGACAAATCATATCAGAACTTCTTTCTGATCTACTGGAGAAATATCTTTCCAAAACTTCGCCATACCTTAATAATTCTCCGCCTCTTTCATCAATTGATCCTTTGCTTACCCGAAGTGATGTCTGTAAGATTTTACACATCACACTACCCACATTGTCAAAGCTACAAGATGAAGGAAAAATAAAAGCAACCATTGTCGGTGGCAGTTACAGGTATTCAAAAAAAAATATTACTGCATTTATAAGTGGAAAAGAATAAGGAAACATTGGTTAAAAATATTTAAAACTAATTAATTGAGGAAGGGAAATTTCAAAATTTCCTAAATCCTAAAAACTCTAAAAAAAGATGAAAAAAATATCTGGGTTTAATGCACCTATACAAAACATTACTAAAACATTCTTGATTGATTTACCAGAATTGTTTGAGAAAATAAGAAATGATAAGGAGATAAAAGGAATTGTGGAAGAGCTAAGAATGTTTGATGATAAAAAGAAGAGAGATGAATATAAAACGACGAGGCTCTATGTAGTTACATTTTCTGGGATTTTCTCTAAGAGAAGCAAAGAAGCATTGAAAGAACTGTCCGGGCTGATATGCATTGATATTGATAAATTAGATGAAAATGCTATGGCAAAAGTTAAGAATGCCTTAGAAAGAATGCAACATCTTGTAGTAGGATATTTTATCTCTCCCAGCGGAAATGGATATAAAATAATTATTAAAATTGATTGCAGTTACAATCATGCTGATAATTATATTGCCGCAATAGAGTTTTTAAAATCAGAAATTAATATTCCTGATTCTCATTTTGATAAGGTATGCAAAGATGTTGCGAGGGCGTGTTTTGTTTCGCATGATCCAGAGGCATATCTAAATGAAAGGGTATTGGTTGATACAGACTTTGAAAAAATACCAATTCTGGAAACAGTTAAGTGGTTAAAAGAAAAAAATACATCGAATATAGAATCACAGCCAGAAATTATTAATGACGTTTTCTCGCCACTCAATAGAAATTCAAAATTGGATTTTAATCATAAATCCAATGTGGGAAATTTTTACATACTGATATCTATTACTAAGCAAAAAAAAGGAGAATACAATAATGGGAACAGGCACAATTTTATTCAATTATTAGTTTCTTTCTCTAATCAATTCGGAATGGATAAGGATATTTTAAAGAGTTATTGCATACAATATTTTAAAAACCATCCTCAATCTTTAATCGAAGGAAACGAATTTAATATTGATAAAGAGTTATTACCGATTATTGATGATGTCTATAATAGATATAGCAACCAATTTGATACATGGATTGAAGAAGAAATTAAAGAAGAAATGGAAACGCCTTGTTTCCCAGAAGAGCTATATACTTCTTTGCCGAAACTCATTGCTAAACCTGCATCCTTATTTAATGAGCAAAGGGAAAAAGATCTTTTTTTATTAGGAATGTTAGGCGTATTAAGTACTTGGATGCCTAAGATACAGGGGGTGTATGATGGGAAACTATTGGGGGCTAATTTATTTATAGTAATCTCCGCTCCTGCATCGTCTGGAAAAGGCACATTACTTTGGGCGAGAAAATTATGTAAAACCATAATTGCAAACCTTAAATCAAAATTCGATAGGTTAATGGAGGAATATGAAATTGAGTTAAGAGAATATGAAGATGCTAAGAAGAACAATGAGCCTATGCAAAAACCTCAAAAACCTTTAAAACAAAAATTTATAATAGCCGGAAATGTTTCCAGTGCAGCGATGATTTCATGCATTCAAGCTAATACGCACTTTGGGCTTATATTCGAGACAGAAGCTGATACTTTGGTAAATACTCTTAATAATAATGACTGGGGCAATTGGAATGATATTCTTCGAAAATGTTTCCAACACGAACCTGTTAGCTTATTGCGCAAAAAGGATAATGAAGATGTTGAGATAGAAAACCCGCATTTATCAATGGTACTAAGCGGAACTCCTTCTCAAATATTAAGATTAGTATCAAGCATTGAAAACGGATTCTTTAGCCGGATTCTATTTTATGATTTTCCTAATAAAAATGTTTGGAAAAATGTTTTTGACAAAAACCAGAAGGATTTTGAAAATTATTTTGATGGTTATTCAGTAAAATTAGAGCAATTATTAGCTCCTTATTTTTATGAAAAGAACGATGATAACAAAGATGTTACATTTTTTGAATTTACACCAGAACAGGAAGTTCTTTTCAATGGATGGTTTGCGGATAAACAAACACAGCTATCTCATATTTACGGGAATGATATAATCGCCAGCATCAGACGATTAGCAATTTGTTTTTTTAGGGTTGCTTTGATTTTAAGTGTATTAAGGCATATTGAAACAATGAATGAAGACCCTAATGCATATACCAGAGCAAAAACAATTATCTGTAATGATACTGATTATAAGAATGCGGAATTGTTGATTAATACACTATTGTTTCACACCATAAAAATTTTCAATCAGGTTAAAGGCACTCAGCGAAATAAATTTAATAAAGGGAAAAGAGATATGTTACTTGATAAGTTGCCGGATGAATTTAATAGAGCTAAAGCAATGGAAATTGCAACATATATTGGCATAAAAGAAAAGACAGCAGAAAATTATATAGCTCAATTTATAAATAAAGGATGGTTAAATAGAGTAGAACATAATCAGTATAAAAAAAACTGATAGGCTTTTGAGGGTTTAGGAAATTTGAAATTTTTTAAAAACTAAAAATACATTACGATGGAAAAATATAAAATGTCGAACGGTTTTTTGGGATATGATATTCGGGTAGCTGTTAAAATTCTGAATCATAAAGAAATTGGAAGAAATAATTTCTTATGGCATTTAAGGGGATTAAAAATTCTTGATTCAAACAATTATCCAACCGAAAAATACAAAAGCATGTTTTTAATGGACAAAATATCTGTGGTAACTAAAAGTGGATTCCATTCTCAGAAAATCATTATTACTGATGCAGGATTAGAATATTTTGAAAAAAATAAAATCTATGATAAAGTAAGAGAGCAGGATAGAATTTATTGCAAGAATTTATGCAATTCCTCAATTTAATATAACCTCTTGTGCCACTAAAAAAATTCTTCGAGGAATTTGCCGAGGAATTTTTTTTCTTGGCCATACTGCTGCATAGTGGTCGTATGTGGAATTCTAAACAAGCAGAACAGGTCTCAAATTAAAATCTCTTTGGTCTTAGCAAAAGAAAAATTTACCTTTAATAAAAAATTAATACATGAAGAAATAAGGTTTGACACTCTATAAATAATTGCGTTTCGCAAACATACTCGCATCTTGAAAAGTCGAAAATTCGAAGTAGTACGAGGAGTTTAGCAAAACGCTCAGGCATGGCTTGGGCGTTGCTTTACTTTGTACTACAGGATTCGACTTCCTCAAGATGCAGGTAAATGACAATTGTTCAAGCCTATTTTTTTGCTCAAAACTATTTATATGAATTATGTTGTTACCAAGCAAATGAAAAGTAGGGGTATTGCTGCTTTACTTGTTTTTCTTTTTTGGCCAATCGGTATGTTTTACTCTACCTTGTCAGGTGCTTTAATTATGAGCTTTATTATTGGGCCGATTGTATTGTTAGTTACTCTTTCATCTCCATTTGGAATTATAGTATGTCCATTATTTTTTATTTTTTGCCTCATTTGGGCTATTCGAGCTGTTAATAGCTATAATCGAAAAATTTTAAAGGAAGCAACATCTTATAATAAGAATGCTTATGGAATGCCAATAAAAGATAATTTTTCTAATGAACCAATAAGAAATACCACTGAACAGGAAATAAAAGATTCATATCAGGATTTAGAGAGAATAAATTCATTGCGTTTTTCTAAAGTAATTACAGATGATCAGTATATTCAACAAAAGGAAAATATTCTAAATAAAATTGAAAAATTAAGACATACTAATGTATTGCCGGATGCCAATTCCTCATACGAACATACCACATCATATAATCGAAATTCAAAGCCTAAACTTTGGCTTTGGATATTGATTTTATTTCTTATTTTCTCACTTCTCTATGTCCTTTATGATAGTAAAACCAATAGTTTAAAACTTGATAAAATAACTTATTTATTTTCATCTCAATTTCCTACAGAAAGTATGGCTTTAAAAAAAATAGAATCGGAACAGTTTGATGATAAAACAAATAATTTTATTGAAATTGTTGCTTTTAAAAAAACTGACGGTGTTAAAACAAATATTTTTGGAGTTGAGGGATACTTGTTCTCTTATTCATTGAAAGTGAAATTGAAACAAAACATGCATACATGGGATTTGAATAATTTGAAGGACTTTGAGACTAATGAGGAATTTTATAAGGCATTGAAAGAAGGCCCAGAATTAAATAAATATGATGATAAAGATTTTTATGAAGAACATAAAAAAGGTGAAATAATAAATTATACAGGGTCCATAAATTTTGAAAAAACGGAAAACGGTTGGCATTAAGATATTTCCGGGAGGATATATAACCTGGTAGAATTAAAAATAAATTCCGGTTCATTCTTTAACTCAAAAATCAAAAGAAAATATATTTTTAAATAGGATACCAACCTGTACTATAATAAATAATATTTAAAAGGAATCATAGGTTTTAGGAATTCTGGCAATCTTTATAGAATCATTTTAGATAATGTTTATTTATGTTCGTTGAGAGCATATAATATAAAAGTAAAGAAAGAAGATTTCGAAAATCTCCCTCGAACCCCTTCGTACCTTTGCAGGACCAAAAGCTCTTTTCAAATGGTACAAACAGACTACAACAATGTATCAACTCTTCTACTTTCTTATCCTGAAAGATTTTATAATGGTTACGATGGATTAGTTCCATTTTATGATGAGCTTATTGCTCTAATTCCCAATGACTTTACAATTTGGATAATTACAAACAACAATCAAACAATCAGAAAATTAGAAGAGAAGTTTAAACATAAGAAACTTCAATTCTTAGGCCTAAAGGGATGGGATGAAATTTGGTTAAGAGATTGCATTGGTTTTAATGTTAATGGAAAAATTATTAAGCCAAAATACAATCCTTCTTATTGCAAAAGTTTCAGAGATGCAGGCTACTTAAAAAAAATTAATGGTTTATCAAAAACGATTGCAAAGGAATGTTTAAAAAAAGATGTAGTTGACATAGATTTAGTGATTGATGGAGGAAATTTTGTTTGTAATGATCATCAGGCGTTTCTTACTGATATAATTTATGAGCAAAATGGTTTTTTATCAGGGAAAGAAATTAATGATATAATTAACTGCGATATAGGTTTACAGCCAGTGATAATTGATAATAATAAAAATGATACAGTTGGGCATATAGATGCCTATTTAAATTTTATAGATAATGAAACTGCCATTATTCCTAACTATCCTTCATTTCCATACCTAAAGGATGATATTGACTTTATAAATTATTTGGATGAAGAATTAAAAGTCAATGATATAAATCGAATAACAATGTATGATAGACCTGTAGATGAAATTGGCTATTGTGGTTGTAATCAAAGTGGAAAAGCTTGTATTTATTCTGCAAGGGGTAATTTTATAAATTTTCTGCGTTTGAATAACACAATTATTTTACCGGAATATACATTACCTACAAAAAAAGAAACTCAGTACTACAATAAAACTAATCAGGAGATTTTAGAGAATTTAGGCTTTGAAGTATTGAGAATAAACTGTGATAAATTATCAAAATATGGAGGCGTTCTTCATTGTATCTCTTATACAGCGTAGATAATTTTTAAATTTTTAAATTCAAAATCGTGATTTTCCCTTCAATTTATTTCATAAGGTCAACCAAAAGCCAACCGCCTATTTTTATAAAGTCGAAAAGTGGAAATATAGTTTTATATGGATTTTGGGGACGACCAATAAGACAACTAATTAAGATAAAAAAAGAGAATGCGGTAAAATCCGCATTCTCTTTAAAATTTTGTGGGCCCACCAGGACTTGAACCTGGGACCACCTGATTATGAGTCATTCGTCCAGATAAAAAAAGCTTATAATATATCGGATTTTCTTAATTCCTCCGCGTAATTCTGCAATAGATCGATATAGGTTTTTATGCCTTGGCTTATTTCATTTAGATGAATAAATTCATTAGCCGTATGACTGCGGGCAGAATTGCCGGGGCCTATTTTTAACGAAGGAAAATTCATTAATGCCATATCCGATGAAGTAGGAGAGCCATAGGATGAGAAGCCCAATTTTGTTCCGGCTTTTACCAACGGATGGTTTGTATCGATGTATGACGACTTCAGCCTTATAGATCGTGGCTGGATTTCACTCTTGATATTTTTTTTGATGATAGAAATAATTTCTTCAAAAGAATATAATTCGTTTACTCTTACGTCTACAAGGAAACTACATTGTGATGGAACAATGTTGTGTGTTTTATTTTCTGTGTTAATAGCAGTAACGGCAAGATGGACAGGCCCTAACAACAAAGATACTTTTGGAAAATTATAAGTGCTTAACCATTCTATATCTTTCATCGCAATATACAATGCGTTCACGCCTTCATTTCTTGCAGCATGTCCTGCTTTGCCGTGAGCCACACAATCAAGCACCAATAAGCCTTTTTCTGCAACTGCCATGTCGAGTAAGGTTGGTTCTCCTACAATGGCAACATCAATTTTTGGTAAATGAGTCAACAAAATTTCCACACCGTTCTTACCCGAAATTTCTTCCTCTGCTGTGCCGGCAAAAATAATATTAAAAGGAAGTTCGGATTCATACAAATAAACAAATGCAGAGAGCAGTGAAACCAAAGGCCCACCGGCATCATTAGCCCCCAATCCAAATAATTGACCATCTTTTTCAAGAGGCTCAAAAGGATCTAAAGTATATCCCTTATTTGGTTTCACGGTATCATGATGGGAATTCAGTAAAATTGTTGGGTTACTATTATCGAAATTTTTATTGGTTGCCCACACATTATTCAGGTAACGGTTTGGCTTTATATTTTTTTGCAAAAGAAATTGTTCGAGACAGTCTGCAGTTTTATCTTCTTCTTTGCTGAATGAAGGAATCGAAATAAGTTGTTTTAAAAGATCAACAGCATCTGAATATAAATCTGCAATATTTATTTGTTTACTGTCCATTACATAGAGATTTTTGTTCCGCCTGTTCCACTTATTAATGAAATTAATTGAGTAGAATTTCCAATGATTACTTCCTTTACTCCTTTATTGATTGCGTCGAATGCATTATCAATTTTTGGCAGAATACCTTCGAAGAGTTTATTTGATTCTTTTAGAAATTTATATTTTTCATGATCCAATTGTTGAACAACAGAATCTCCATCATTTACATTCATTAGAACCCCGTTTTTTTCAAAACAGTAAACAAGACTGACTTCGTATATGTCCGATAGACTTACCGCAATTACTGATGCTATGGCGTCAGCGTTCGTGTTGAGAATATGCCCGGTACCGTCGTGGGTAAGCGGCGCGGCCACAGGGGTTAAGCCATTTTCTAAAAATAAGCGCCAGGTATTATTGTTGATGCTTTCAGGAGAAACGTCGCCAACCCATCCAAAATCAATTTCTTTTACCGGGCGTTTTTTTGCAGGCAATAAATTCGCGTCAGCACCTGTGATGCCAATTGCGTTGCACTGGATTGATTGCAGTTTGGCTACTATTTTTTTGTTCACCAAACCTCCATAAACCATCGTAACTAAATCTATGGTTTCATCATCGGTTATTCTACGCCCGTCAATATATTTTGATTGAATGTTTAATTTGTCACCGATTGCAGTTGCGATTTTTCCTCCGCCGTGAACTAATATTTTTTTATTTTGAATTTCCGAGAAATCGTCTAAGAATGAATCAAGATTTGCGTCTTTATCAATTACGTTTCCTCCGATTTTTATGACAAAGAGCTTTTCTTTATTTTGTACAATTTCACTCATAAGGGACCATTTAAAATATTCGACAATACAGCTTGTGCGGCCCACACACGATTTCCCGCTTCCTGCGTCACAATGCTGTTATTGCTGTCTAAAACTTCATCGCTTAATTCTACATTTCTTCTCACCGGAAGGCAATGCATTATTTTAGCATTATTAGTTACTTCCAGTTTTTTGTTCGTTAGCATCCAATCATCCTCAACCGGAATTACTTTTCCATAATCGTTATAGCTGCTCCAGTTTTTTACATAAACGAAGTCTGCGTCTTTTAGCGCATAAGCCTGATCTTTAGTAATCGTTGCGCCATTGGTAAATCGTTGGTCAAGATCGTAACCTTTGGGATTGGCAATTACAAAATCAGCATGCCCCCATGTATTTACCCATTCTGAAAAGCTATTGGCAACACACTGTGGCAATGGCTTTACGTGAGGCGCCCAGGTTAATACTACTTTTGGTTTTGTTTTATTTTTAACAGGAAGATGTTCTGAAATCGTAATAATGTCTGTTAAGCTTTGCAAAGGATGAACCGTTGCGCTCTCCAGACTTATGATTGGTATACGTGAATATTTTACAAACTGATTTAAAATTTTTTCGGAATAATCTTCTTCCCTGTTTTTTAAAGTGGGAAATGTGCGCACTCCCAAAACGTCAAAATAATTCCCCAATATCGGCGCCGCATCTTTTACATGCTCCACAGTTGTTCCATTCATTACTGCTCCATCCTCAAATTCCAGCGTCCATCCATCTTGTGACCCGTTAAAAACGATGGCTTCCATTCCAAGATTTTGGGCGGCTATTTGTGTGCTTAGTCTTGTTCGCATACTAGGATTTAAAAATATTAATCCCATGCGTTTTCCCTTTCCTAATATGTTTTGGGATAATGGATCTTTCTTAAATCCTAATGCCGTTTTTATCAAAAGATTGATATCGCCCGCGTCTTTTACCGAAAGGAAATTTTTCATTGAGATTCCAATATTTAAAGTTCCGCGTTCGCAGGAATGTTTTGTGATTGAGTAGAAAGAACGGATACCTCGTTTCTTAGAGCTTCTAAAAAATGATCCGCATCACTTTTAGATAAAGCTAATGAAGGGAGTAGCCTGATGACATTTGGTTTTGATGTTCCTGTAAATATTTTGTGCTTGTTCAAAAGATGACTTCTCAAATCTTGTAATTCTTCAGGCACATCAAAACCGATCATCAAACCTACACCACGTGGATTTTGCAGCTGTGGAATCTTTTTAATTTCAGATAATAAATAATCGCCAATCCTTGTTGCGTTCTCCATCAGTTGTTCCTTTTCGATAACCTCTAAAACAGCTATTGCCGCTACACACGCCAGGTGGTTACCGCCGAACGTAGTGCCCAGCATAAAATGTTTTGGAGCTATCTTAGGTGAAATAGCAATAGCCCCGATTGGAAAACCATTACCCATTCCTTTAGCCATTGAATAAATATCTGCGTCCACTCCGGCATAATCGTGTGAATAAAATTTACCTGTTCTGCCATAGCCACATTGAACAGAATCTGCAATGAAAACAGAGCCATATTCATCGCATAAATTGCGAATAAGTTGCAAAAAAGATTTTGAGGCAATTCTTATTCCTCCCACGCCTTGGATACCTTCAACAATCACAGCGCATATTTCTGTTCCATGTTCTTCGAAATACATTTTCAATGCTTCTTCATTGTTGAAAGGAAGAAAAATTATATTATCGGTTTCGTTCACGGGTGCTACTATTGAAGGATTGTCTGTAACTGCTACAGCCAGTGAGGTACGTCCGTGAAAAGCTTTTGTAAACGCAATAATTTTTTTTCTTCCATTATGAAAAGATGCAAGTTTTAATGCATTCTCATTGGCTTCCGCACCTGAATTACAGAGAAATAACTGGTAATTATTTTTGCCTGACAAGGCACCTAACTTATCAGCAAGTTCCTGTTGCAAAGGAATTTTAATAGAGTTAGAATAGAACGCGATTTTTTCTAACTGATCTTCAATTTTTTTTACCCAATGTGGATGCGTGTGCCCGATGCTAATTACAGCATGGCCACCATACATGTCAAGGTATTCATTTCCTTTATCATCCCAAACTCTTGAGCCGAGGGCTTTTACGATATTGATATCGCTTATGGGATAAACATCGAATAGTTTCATGTTTTGTGTTTTTAATATCGGATTGTAGAGACGCGATGCATCGCGTTTCTATGCTTAAAAATAGTTTGCCTTTAACTTCAACCCCTCCATTTCATCCACACCAAACATCAGGTTCATATTTTGTACGGCCTGTCCACTGGCGCCTTTTAGTAAATTATCAATGGCCGAATGGACTACGGCAATTCCGCCAACTTCCTCCAGGTTGATAAAACAATTGTTGGTATTCACAACCTGCTTTAAAAATATTGGCTCGCGGCTGATCTTGATAAATGGGTGCCCCTTATAAAATTCCTCGTAAATCTTGTACAGTTCAGGAAGTGTTTCCGAACATTTTAGTTGAGAAGTTATGAAAATTCCTCGTGTGAAATCTCCGCGCCATGGAATAAAGTGAATCGCCGGACCCGTCTTACCGGACAGCGAACTTAACGTCTCATTTATTTCATCGAGATGTTGATGTTTTAGAGATTTATATGCCTGCACATTGTTTTCGCGCCACGAAAAATGAGTGGTTTCACTTTTAGCCTGTCCGGCGCCTGTAGAACCCGTAATGCCTGTGCTATAAACATCGTCTGTCAATAATCCTTTCTTTGCCAGCGGCAATAATCCAAACTCGATGCAAGAAGCAAAACACCCCGGGTTAGAAATATTATCTGAAGATCTTATTTCTTCCCTATTGATTTCAGGAAGTCCATAAATAAATTCACGCCCTTTAATCACTGCGTTTTTTTTCAGCCTGAAGTCCCGCGAAAGTGAAATGATCTTAATGTGTTTTGGTATATCATTCTCTTCCATAAACTTCAATGAATCACCGTGGCCTACGCATAAAAACAGAACATCCACATCATTTTTTAAGTCATGGGAAAATACCAGCTCTGTTGCGCCTACCAGGTCCTGGTGTACCGAATGTAATGCTTTGCCTGCGTTGCTTTTGCTATGAATATAGACAATCTCTGCTGACGGATGATTTACGAGAAGCCTTAATAATTCACCACCCGTATAACCTGCTCCGCCCACAATTCCTATTCTTATTTTATTTTTCATTCACACTTTTTTTTACAGCATGATAAATCGCTGTCTGATTACCAAATATTTTGCTGAAGCCTCTTACGTCTTGACCACTCCAGCCAGTATTCATCTCTCCATATTTTCCAAATTTAGCACTCATTAAGTCATAAGGAGATTCGATGCCTGTAACCTGGAAGCGATAAGGCATTAATTGTAAGAATACCGTGCCTGTTACGTTCTGTTGTGAAGAAGTAAAAAATGCTTCTATGTCTCGCATCACGGGATCCAACAACTGGCCTTCATGCAACCAGTTTCCATAGAAATCCGCCAACTGGCTTTTGAGTGTCAATTGCCATTTGGTGAGTACATTTTTTTCCAATGCATGGTGCGCTTTGATGATGAGTATGGATGCAGCTGCTTCAAATCCTACTCTGCCCTTGATACCGATAACCGTATCGCCAACATGCACGTCGCGGCCAATAGCAAAGGGGCCTGCCAATTGTTGTAAATGTTGAATCGCTTTTACAGGATTGTCAAAATTAGTATCATTGATTCCTTTTAATTCTCCTTTCTCAAAATGTAATTCTATGTGTTCAGGCTCATGCTTACTCAATTGAGTAGGCCACGCTTCTTCCGGTAACATGCCGTTTGAAGATAACGTTTCTTTTCCTCCAACGCTTGTTCCCCAAAGCCCTTTGTTAATGGAATAAACTGATTTTTCGAAATTCATTTTTACTCCCTTCGATTTCAGGTAATCAATTTCTTCCTGTCTTGATAATTGCATGTCGCGAATTGGGGTGATAATTTCTACTCCGGGAATCATGATATGAAAGATCATATCAAATCTTACCTGGTCGTTTCCTGCGCCTGTGCTTCCGTGAGCCACCGCGTCAGCACCAACTTTTTTCACATGTTCTGCAATGTGCAAAGCCTGCGAAACCCTTTCTGCACTTACACTTAATGGGTAAGTGTTATTCTTTAATACATTTCCAAAAATAAGATATCTGATAATATTTTTGTAATAGCTTTCAGTAGCATCTACTGTAGTATGCGACGCTACACCAAGCGCTTTAGCATGTTGCTCTATTTGAACTAATTCTTCTTTGGAAAAACCACCCGTATTTACAATGATACTGTGAACCTCATAATTTAATTCGTCCGTAAAATATTTTACACAATAGGAAGTATCTAACCCTCCGCTAAAACCTATGACAACTTTTTTACTCATGTTTATTTATTTTTTTTCACTTGGTCTTTAACTTATTTAAATGCCTTTTTAAGGATCAATTATGAAAACAGAATTTAAAAATTAAAGAAAATATTAAAAAGAGATTTTGGATTCTTTTCTGTTTTTCTTTTTATATACCTGATAAGCTTGATTTTTTTCAGCCTCATAAATCTTTCATACAATTTTGATTTATTTTTAAAGTCCTTCGCCGTCTCAGCAGGTTCAAAATGGTCTTTGGGATCGTAGAGCATTGCGGTACACATACAATTTTTTCGGTTCTTACTCATTAAAATATCATAATTGACACAGCTTTTGCAGCCTGCCCAAAAATTATCATCATCTGTTAACTCAGAATAAGTCACCGGTTCATATCCCAGGTCACTGTTTATTTTCATAACTGCCAGACCTGTAGTAAGTCCGAATATTTTTGCTTCCGGATACTTTTTCCGCGATAGCGCGAATATTTTGTGCTTGATCGTTTTTGCAATTCCAGATTTTCTAAATTCCGGAGCTACGATCAGTCCACTGTTGGCTACGAATTTTTCATGGTCCCAGGCTTCAATGTAACAAAAGCCTACCCACTGATTTTCTTTAGTTAGCGCAATGACTGCTTTCCCTTCGGCCATTTTCTGTTTAATATACTCTGGTGATCGTTTGGCAATACCGGTACCCCGTGCCTGGGCAGAAGAAGCCATTTCGTCTGTAATGACAGTTGCGTAAATGACGTCTTCGGAAGTTGCAACACGAACAATAATATTTGATTGTTCCAATTTGCAGGAAATTTAAATTTTAAT
>Ga0207933_1001493_pt1 | contig 17460 bp, 12 predicted proteins | sample NGESurdeep092012_4_FD_184488 | JGI IMG/M metagenome (GOLD analysis project Ga0207933, IMG submission 184488) | Arctic peat soil microbial communities from Barrow, Alaska - NGEE Surface sample F53-3 deep-092012 (SPAdes) | ecosystem: Environmental > Terrestrial > Soil > Wetlands > Peat ...
AACCTTGATAGGCAAGCTCTTGCAAAGCTGAATTACCCCAGATCCTTCTGCCTCTTGATTTACTAGGATGTGGTCCTCGGTACACGAGGGTTGGGCGAGACGTATAACTTGGAGCCCTTTGGACCCCCTGCTGGCTCTTTGACTTATGCCCCTTGCCTAAGGCAGGGAGTTTCAGCGATTCAAGACCGCTAAGACAAACTGAAATCCCTTGGGCAGAAGCTGTAAAAGCAATTGCAAAGCAAGAAAAAACTGCAACTGCTCTTGCCGGACTGAAAAAGCTCAATGCTGTGCGCATTGCTTTTGCGATTCTAAGTCGCCTTGAGGAAGAAGTTGACCCATGATCGCTTACTGCTATTAGATTGCAAGAGTGAGAATTATCCAATACGGGGGGGGCAAAGATCGTTATTTTTAGAATTACCTAGAATTTTCATGTAAATAAACCACTGTCAAATCTATCATAACCGATGTTTCCTAAAAAACCAAATATTTCTGCCTGTTTTTTGAAGATCGTCTCCGCCATTGTAAAAAAGCTCTGATTTAGGCTCACTAATCGATCCTACTTCCACAACTTAGAAAAGATGCTCCGGTTTTTTAGACCGCGGCTCTATTTCCACAACCTAGTAAGATGCTCCAGGATTTAGTCCGCGATCCCAATTTCAGACCAGGAATGGAGGATGCCAGCTTCCGAGATGAGCCCATTTCTTCTGGGGAAGGCAAGGTTCCGGCGTTCCTAGTGCTTGAAAATCAAGAAACTCCGACCGCTAGATAAACGAACTCTGAAACCGTTGAACCGCTTCCGGATTGAGTGATATACTGGCCAACCGAAAGACCCGGATCCATATAAAACGGCTGCTCAAACAAAGCCGCCTTCTTTACGAATTCCTTGTTTACTCGACCTGTGGCGATATTCCTCGCCAATTTCTCATCCTTGCCTTCGTTAATCGCCCGTGAAATCTCAATTTCAATTTCCTTTTCAATGGCTTCTGCGGAAAGATGATCCTTAGACAACACCAGCGGCGGACTCGCTACAACTTGAATTGCAACCTTTCTGAAATGCTCGCCCGATTTGCCTTCAACAACTACTGCGGCCCCTTTCGATTTATCGTGATGAACATAAACCTCAATTTCCCCATCAGTCTCAAGGTGGACTGCTTTTGCTACTTTAATATTCTCGCGAATTCGTCCTACCGCTTCCTCAATTATTTCTTGAACAGATTTACCGCCATGAGAAACCGCTAATGGGTCTCCAGAAGGGTCTTGTTCAAGGTACATCTCAGCGATCTTTTGAGCGGTCGCAATAAATGATTCATTTTTGGCGACAAAATCGGTTTCGCTTTCAAGAACAACTCCACCAAGCTTTTTCTTATCGTCACTCACCGCAAACGCGACCACACCAGCCGATGTGACGCGATCAACTCGCTTTGCAGTTGCAGCCCGACCATTTTCACGCAAAATCTGTTTGGCACGCTCATAGTCTCCGTTCGCATCCACCAAAGCATTTTTTACTTCAAGAATAGGGGCATCGGTCTCATCTCTTAATTTTTTTATATCTACAGCAGAATATCCAGCCATTACTTTTCATCTCCTTCTTCATAGTCAACGTTAAATGCTTCGAGGAATTCCTTGTCGACTGTAATCGGGGCAAGTTCTTCTTCCAAGATTTCTTCGCCTGGCAATTCATCGCCAGTAATTTCCACGTCAAGCGGTCTTGCTTCTAGGATTGTTTCGCTCATTTTCTGAGTGACTAATCGTATCGCTCTAATTGCGTCATCGTTACCGGGGATGATCACGTCTGCCATGTCTGGGTCGCAGTTTGTATCCACCACCGCAATTACAGGAATTCCTAATTTTCTTGCTTCGCGCACAGCGATATTTTCTTTGTTCAAATCAATTACGAACATGCAACTTGGAAGCGATTTCATCTCTCTAATGCCTTCGAGATGGCGATTCAAATCGTCCCGTTCCTTGCGGCGCATCAACGCTTCTTTTTTCGGCAGGCGATCAAAAAATCCTTCTTCTTCCCAGGTATCAAGTTCTTTTAGCCGAGTCACGCGCTGCTGGATCGTGGCCCAGTTTGTGAGCAATCCTCCAAGCCAACGTTCTGATATCCAGTATTGACCCGAGCGCAAAGCCGCTTCGCGGATAGCTGATTGAGCCTGTTTTTTGGTTCCAACGAATAAAACGGTGCCGCCGTCTTCAACCTTTTTCTTAACGAAATTGAGGGCGTCTTCGAATAGTTTGATTGACTGATGAAGGTCAATGATGTAGATGCCGTTGCGCGCGCCATAGATGTAGCGCTTCATTTTTGGGTTCCACCGCCTGGTTTGATGTCCGAAATGAACACCAGACTCAAGCAGCTCTTTCATACTGAGCTGTGCCATATTATTTTCAGGTTCGTCCTCCGAAAGGTTGGCTTTTCTGCTTTTAGCTGCAGTTGCGGCGCACTTCTTTCAACTTTAAAACAAATCAATAGAAGACCTGGCACCGCCAAACCTCTCGTGTGAGATTCAAAAAGTATACCTTTTTCGCCTATATCCTAGGCGATCGCGCCCTACTTTACTACTTTCAAACCAAGCTCAGCCCATTGCTGGGGATCAATTATACTGGGCGCGTCCATCAATGGATCATATCCGCCGCCAACTTTCGGAAAAGCGATTACCTCTCGAACGTTATCAGTGTCAAACAAGCACATCAAAATCCGATCAATCCCTGGTGCGATACCCCCATGAGGTGGTGCTCCGTAAGTAAATGCTTCCAAAATGTGACCAAATCGCTCTTTCTGAGTGGCTTCATCAATTCCCAGCAAATCAAAAATTTTGGCTTGAATTTCTGAGTTATGAATCCGAATTGATCCGCTCGCCAGTTCCGATCCATTGCACACCATGTCGTAACAATCAGCTTTGATTCTCCCAGGGTTGGATTCCAAGTACTGGATATCTTCCGATTTGGGCATCGTAAACGGGTGATGGGTGGGGTCCCAACGCTGAGTCGCCTCGTCCCATTCCACTAAAGGAAAATCAAGTACCCAGCAAAACTTCAGTTTTCGAGGATCTCTTAATGCAAGGCGATCACCAATTTCCAGCCTTAATCGCGATAGGACTGGGAGCGCAATTTTTCGTGAATCGGCGATAAAACAAAGCAAATCGCCGCTTTCAGCTTGTGAAATTTCTAAAATCTTTGCAATCTCATTTTCGTCAAAAAATTTAGCAATTGAACCCTTGACGACAAGTTTTGAATCAATTTCTTCAACCGCAAGCGTTGCCATCCCTTTGGCCCCAAGCTCTTTGCCGATGTCTTCCAAGATGCCAACTTCCTTGCGAGAAAGAGCAGCACCGTGGGGATATCGGATGCCTTTTACGACCCCGCCAAGCTCAATCGCGTTCTTAAAAACTCCGAAATTGCTGGTCTTTGCGATGGTTGAAATGTCAAACAATTGCAGTTCAAATCGCAAATCTGGTTTGTCAGAACCATACAAATCCAATGCGTCTTCGTAAGTGATCCGTTCAAATGCATCGATCTCATCCTTTTCAAGTTGGAATTTGGTGACCACGTGATTAAGCACGGACCGGATCATCCCTTCTGTAAGCTGCAAAATATCTTCCTGGACGCAAAACGACATTTCAAGATCAAGTTGAGTAAATTCAGGTAGCCGATCCGCTCGCTGGCTCTCGTCCCGAAAGCATTTTGCGATTTGATAGTATTTTTCGATTCCGCCTACCATCAACAATTGTTTGTATTGCTGCGGACTTTGAGGCAACGCATACCAGAGGCCTGGCTGCAAGCGATAAGCAACTAAATAATCCCTGGCTCCTTCAGGCGTCGATTTCGTGATGATCGGAGTTTCAACTTCAATGAAATTTTGATCATCTAAATAAGCTCTTAGATTGTTCACGAGGCTCGATCTCACCGCCATTCGGCGATACATTTCCGGTCGCCGCAAATCCAGATATCTGTATTTAATCCGAAGTTCTTCGTTCACGGTTAGCATTTGTTCTTCGTCGCTAACCGGGAAAGGCAATGGCTTGGAAGTTCCCAGTACCTGGAAATCGGATACGATAATTTCAATATCCCCGGTTGCCATGCGCGGGTTTCTGGTTGCCTCGGATCGCATCTTCACAATGCCCGAAACGCTTAAGCATGCTTCCGGTCTGATTTCAGAGCGTTGGGTTAAAGTGCCCGGCTGAAAGAAAAGTTGAACAAGGCCGCTTCGGTCGCGCAAATCCACGAAAAACAACCCGCCAAGGTCCCTCACGCGATGCACCCAACCGTTAAGGATTACGTGCTCATCGGAGTTCTCTTCCCTCAAATCCCCGCAGGGATGAGTTCTTTGCGCAAACCTCATGAAAAGGCAGATTACCTTTGAACCTGGTTCATCTTTCTGAATTTGGTTCTTATTGGTTGCCTCGAGTTGCCGCTACTATTTTCTCGGCCGCTTCTTTCATCGTTGACGCGGGAATAATTTTTGAACCTGATAAGAGGGCTAGTCCTTCTTTCGCCCCGGTGCCCTCAATTCTTGCCACTACTGGCAGCTTCACGTTCAATTGTTCAAACGCCGAGAGAATTCCTTTTGCAACTTCCTCGCCTCTGGTAATGCCGCCAAAGATATTGATCATCAGTCCCTTCACGTTAGGATCCATAAGCACCAACTCAACGCAAGCTTTTACACGCTCTGATTGGGCTCCGCCGCCAACATCGAGAAAATTCGCCGGTTTTCCACCAGCCGCATTAACCTCATCCATCGAGCACATCACAAGACCGGCTCCATTTCCTAAAATTCCAATTTCTCCGCCTAAATGCACGTAGGCGATTCCTCTGCGAATCGCTTCTGCATCGAGAGGGTCTTCAGAGCTATCGGCACTAGTCGCAGCGAAATTTTTATACCTGAACAAAGCATTGTCATCAATCGAAACTTTTGCATCCGCTGCAATCAATTTGCCCTCAGGTGTAAGTGCACATGGATTGATTTCAATTAGTTCTGCATCGGATTCAATATAAGCCTTAACCAGTTGCTTGATCATTTGAACCATCTGGGCCTGGGCAGGTTTGGGAATCTTGGCCAATTTCATTGCGTTCCGTAGCGTGTAATCATCGAGCCCCCACTCCGGATCAACCGGAATTTTAATAATCGCTTCTGGTCTGGTCGCGGCAACCTCTTCAATTTCCATGCCACCCTCAAGTGAAAGCATCACCAAATTGCACTGATGATTTCGATCTAGCAACACTGAAACGTAAAATTCCTGGGCGATATCAATTTGTTCGGCAATTAGGACCTGCTCTACGATCATTCCGCTTGGATTTTGGTTACTCACCAACTTTTTACCGAGGAGATCGCCCGCAAATTTAGCCGCGGATTCGGCGTTATCAAAGAGTTTTACCCCTCCTGCCTTCCCTCGCCCGCCCATGAGAACCTGGGCTTTTACGACTACCTTGCCCGCTAATTCTTCCGCAATTTCCTTGGCTCCAGCGGCGTTGTTTGTAACCCGTCCTGCGGGGACTACCACCCCAAATTTGGCAAGCAAGTCTTTTGACTGGTACTCATGCAACTTCATCGATGCTTAAAGGCTACCCTTTAAGTCCGTAGACCAAATCCAAGTTATTTGGTGCTGAGGTTTAGAGTTGCCTGATCAATTGAAAATGTGTAAGGCGGCGGCGCAACTCCGGAAGATCCACCCGATTCAGAAGATTGAATCACTAGATTGATTGCGCCATTTCTCATGCATCGACTAAGCAAAAGCGTTAAGTCAAATGAAGCAAGCTGACCGCTGCTCGTCGTTACGACCAATTGTTCAACGAGGTCATATCTGCGCTTAAGATAATCGTAAATGAAAATTGAATCGATGCTTCCAGCTGGTCCGATTAAATCCCAAGTAGCGGTCAATGCGTGGATGCTCAAGAATGGAGTTGCAATGTTGTATGAAATCATTGCACTGGCGGTTTGGGTCAAAGCGGCCGGGCTGTTGGAACTTACTTCGTACGAATCGCCATCAGTTGAATTCAATGAACTCAAAGTTCCTGAAAAGTACGATCCATTATAAGGTCGGACGGCGGTGGCATCAATAGTAGTTTTCGCAGAAGCGGGTGCAACTTGAAGCATTGCTTGATAAAGATCAACCCTTCCATATTGGAGCCATGAACCAACCGGTACTGATGTATTTTCAAGAGCCGTAATCAAAGTCGTATTTGGAGTTCCCGAAGGTGCGTAAGATTTCAGCATCGCAAGGCATCCGGCAACAATTGGAGTGGCCATTGAGGTGCCGTCTAAATATGTATAAGAACCCATAGATCTTGGATAAGTGCTGTAAATTTGAACCCCCGGTGCGGCAAGATCGACCCAATTGCCAAAATTTGTGAAGCTAGCCTGTTGGTCGTGTTGGTCGGTCGCGCCTACCGAAACTACTCCTGGATAACCGGCTGGATAAAGCACCGTACTAACGCCGTCATTTCCAGCCGCAGCGACGAAAATTGAACCCTTGTTGAGGCAATAGTTCACCGCGTCAAGCTCTACCTGAGAAGACTGATATCCGCCCAGGCTCGCGTTAATGACATTTGCCCCATGATCGGTTGCGAACATGTATCCTTGTGAAATTGTCGAAGTTGGACCCGAGCCAGTTGAATCTAAAACCTTTACCGGCAAAATAGTTGCCGCCGGACAAATTCCAGCGATTCCAATGTCATTATTTGTATCTGCAGCCGCAATTCCTGATACATGAGTTCCGTGACCATTATCATCCTGTGGGGGCAACCCCGGGTTAATAAAATTTGCACCACTTATGACATCAATTTTCCACTTGAGGTCAGGATGGCCAATATCAACCCCTGAATCGGGAAAGCCGATGATGACAGATGGCAGCCCCAAGGAAAGATTCCAGGCATCTGGGCAGTCTATAAGTTGCGGCGCATATTGATTAGTTTGATATGCCGGATCGTTTGGTGAATAAAGAGCTTTTCGGATGTAATCTGGTTCGGCAGCAACTACCCCGCGCACCGATTCCAATTTTGAGATTGCTTGGGTTACGGTTGTTCGCGCTGAAATGCGAAGCACGCTCCAGTTAATTTGGGGAAGAACTTGTACTTCAGTTGCACCGATTTCGGCTGGAACTGCAATTCTGCTGAACGCCGCAGAACCTGATGCATATTTGACGCACACTAAGTTAGGCTCGAACTGCGAGACCTGAGCGAATACAAGGTTGCATATCAGCCAGGTACTTATACAAAATAAAATTTTGGAGAGCTTATTATTCAAGACAATCTGATTTACGAAACAAAGCACAAGGAACTCATCTGCTCGTTACTTAAAGAGACGCTTGAATGAATTGTAAAAGTCATTTGCGAGACGGATTCTGAATAAATTCTCCGCCACGACAAGCCTGTAGATATTGCAAGGCGTTAACTTGACCGGTCATTTCTAACTCATCCCGATATACCGGGTCGTGCCAGCCTTCAATATCAATCGCACCATGAAATCCATTCATCCTCAAAATGCTAATCACATCCGACCAATTTGTATCCCCAAAGCCAGGCGTTCGATGCCAAACAAAAGGGAGACCAGAACGGATACCTTCTGTTTCCACCACATCCCACGCAACCGTTGCATCTTTCCCGTGAACATGAACCACCCTATTCACCCATTTTCTAAGCTGAGGGACCGGGTCAATAAGCGAAATCATTTGATGGCATGGCTCCCATTCCAAACCTATCGCATCACTTGGGACTTCGTTGAACATCATTTCCCAAGCTCTTGGCGAATGAGCAATATTCCATTTCGGTAAATCCCATGTGCCGCCCATGTCGCAATTTTCAAATGCGATTTTGACTCCGTTATCCTCCGCAAGTTTTGCGAGGGGCCCGAAAACTTCTTTGAATTTCGACATGCTTTGATCCACCGGTCGGTCTTCAAGCGCACCCGCGAATCCGCACACAACTTTGGCGTCAAAGTAGGTCGCGCATTTAATCATGGTTTCCCAATCGTTTGCCGCTTGCTCATCTTGAAGTGGGTTCGCGTACATGCCAATTGAACTAATGATCGCTTTGCCCTGCAAAAAGTTTGTGACCTCTTTGCCGATTGCTTTTAGGTTTAAGGTTCCTACTGAACTGGTGGTCAGTTCAAATGACTCGAACCCGTGCTCAAGGATTTGACCAAGATATTCAACTCCCCGATCCATCGGTGCCAAGGTGCCTATTCGGATATCGGCGTGATCAATTTTGTCGCTGGTTTTTTTCATGATATGAAATTCAAGTTACCTGGAATCCAAACTCGGAGCGGTTATAATAATTTCGTGCTCAAATTGATCTCAAAGAAGTTGGTTTTGTTATTAAGTCTGACCGTAAGTGCTTTTGCAATAGGACAGTCGTCTCAAAGATACGATTTCACTATATTCGGCGCGAACGCAGGAAGCGACGTCGTCACGTTCTCACCCTACGGCAAGTTCGATTCAACTGCAAAATTTGCTGTCGGAACTGTTACAATTTCCGATCATTTAACCGGCATCAGAATTGGCAAAAAGATAACGTCATATCAGTTTGTCTCTGACCACGGCGGCGTCCACGCGACCATGTCCTGGGACGGTAAAACCTTAAAATTCGACGTCCCGGGAAGAAAGGGAAGCGTGCCTTACGATGGTACCGCGCTAAGTTGGTTTGCAAATTTCCATCCATGGATTCTCTCCCAACTATCTGATATTAAAATTTCAGGAGACACCAAGACTGCGAAAGGAGGAATTTACATCCTTGAATCAGGCTCGGTTATTCCAGGCACTGTGCAAAGCTTGCCGTCAAGGTCTTACAACTATAACGGAAAGTCACTAACTGCAACTGCGATGGAATTGAGCATTGGAAGTATTGCGATTGACGTCTATTTCGATTCAAATGGCGACTTCATTGGCGAAGAAGTTAAGGTCCAACATTTCAGAACATTAAAGCAAGGCGTAACCGGATTATTCACTGACCCCCTGAGTAAGTTCCCGGAACTCAGTCAAGCTACTTACAAAACAAAAGCATTAACCAACCTTAGTTGGAAAACAAGGGGTGGAGTATCGCTGATAGCCGATGCAGTTGTTCCCGACGCACCGGGCAAATTCCCAGTTATTCTGGAACGAACACCTTACGGGCGGCAAGTAGCGATTTTGGAAGGCTCGGATTATGCGAGTAGAGGTTATGCTTTTGTCGTACAAGACTGCCGAGGTACTGGAGATAGCCAAGGCGAATGGGATCCGTTTATTCACGAAGAAAATGATGGATACGATGCTGTTCAATCTGCTGCTGCTCAACCTTGGAGCAATGGCAAAGTTGGGATGATCGGGGGAAGCTATGGAGGGTCCGTTCAATGGGCAGCGGCCGTTAAAAGACCGCCAGCACTATTATGTATAGTCCCGCAAGTTTCTCCGCCAGATGCGTTTGAAAATCTGCCCTATGAATTCGGCACATTTATACTTTGGGGATCTCTTTGGTGGGCAAATATCATACCAAACGGTCAGGCCGATTTAACCCAAGCTACTAAACCAATAGCTCATCCGGAACAACTAATGGATTTACCTCTTTCCGTTCTGCCGGAAAAGGCTCTGGGGAAAGAGGTTCCGTTCTTTACCAAATGGTTGCAAAGGACTTCTTATTCAGACTGGAAAGGATTCGATTATGAAAAACAACTACAGAATGTAACCATACCCGTCTTAAACATTAGCGGATGGTGGGACGGCGATGGTATCGGAACAGATTTACATTGGCTAAAAATGCGAAGTGCTCATAGAAAAAATATGTGGCTGATTGAAGGACCCTGGGTACACGCATTTGACACCACTAGCAAATTAGGTGAGGACAATTATGGTCCCACTGCAATCATTGATTTAGATTCGATGTATCTAAAATGGTTCGATCACTGGCTCAAGGGTAAATCCGTTGGATTATCAAAGATCCCTAAAGTTCAATACTTCGCCATGGTCCAAAATCAATGGCACAAAACCAGCGATTTCCCGGATCCAAAAGCGATGAAATCTACCCTGTATCTATCTGACTCCGGTAGCTTGCAAAGCAAATCCGGCTCCGGCAAGGATTCTTACGTTTATGATCCATCCAAGGTGAAAATACCAAGCGAGATCAAGAACAATCCCATGAGCACCGACGTTTCAATTCGCATCCATATTTCAAAGGCGAAAGACCACTTGGTATTCAAATCTGCCGTGCTGACTAAACCAATGATTGTAGAAGGTCCTTACTCAGTTGATTTGACCTTTAAGATCAACACCGTAACCACAGATCTATATGCCCTATTAGCAGATATGGATGGTAAAGGTAACTTGATACCCCTCAGCGTTCCCGGCAAACTTAATCTGTCATACCTAACTCATTTCGATAGGCCCACTAACTTAGTACCTGGTCGCATTTATAAAGCTCATCTCATGCCTTGGATGTCGGCAAGAGAACTCAAAGTTGGTCACCGGTTAGTGCTTATTGTTTCAAGCCAAGCGTTTCCCGGCACTGCAAGGAACCTAAACACGGGTGAACCCATAGCGACTGGCACCAAGATGAAAACCGCAACTATAACGATTTATCATGATCAAAGCCATCCAAGTTCGATAAGCTTTTACAAGTTATAGGGCTACCAAGGTCGATCAAGGGAAGTTCCAAATTGAGAAATAGTGGCTTCATTGCCATTTAATTGGAACATTAATTCGTGATAAACTCGCTGCGTTTGACCCCATGGATCGATGTAGGTTTGTAACGCCAATACTCTTGCCCGATCTCCGCTGGTGCGAACGTTTAGTATCTCGTAACTTACGGTTCTAACGCTTTGACTATTATCGCGAAGCAACCCATAAAGATCGTTCGGCTGAATCGAATAGTTGTATTGATCGTTCAGGAACACAGCAATTGATCCTTGCTGCGGAACTATTCGATCTAGTGCATTTCCATCTTTGTTATCAAAGGTGCTAACTAAATCATTTAATGCGCGGTTTAGGGATGGATCATCGGTGGCGTTTCCATTGCTTTGTCCGTAGTTGGAAAAGTTATCGTTTGAACCGAAGTTACTAGGCTGGTAGTTGTATTCCAATCCCCCAAAATTACCCATCCAGGGAGTCTCAATAACAACAGTTCGAGAGTAATTTAAATACGGCGGCAGACATGGATAGTAATACCATGGTGAATAAACGCATGGTGACCCAAATATACTGAAATCGTAATATGGGTAATAGAAGAAGTTATCGTTCCATCCATTATAGTTGTAATAGTGATACCCGTTCCTCCAATTATAGTTAACCCGAATATTATTTCGATTATTAACCAGGTTGCTTAGAGATCCTAATCGCGGGTTTACATAAGGTGGATTAGTAATTCTAATTTGATTCCCCAATCCCGACCGTGAAGTTAAATTATTGTTCGACCTATACGATGTCTGATTTGGGCGAGGACTCCATTGAGTAGCTCGACCGCCTGGGCTGTAAGCACCCTGTGGAATAACTTCATTGCCTCGTCCCAGCGACCCAATACTTGAGTTATTGCTACTTGAGCCGTACGGGTAATGCGAGCCTTGTGATTGGCTCGTGCCCCCGCCGCCGTAACCGCCGCTTTGATTATTTCCACCCGAATTTCCCCGCCCAAGTCCGCCGTTTCCGCCGCCGCCGGAACTCCCATTGCCTTCCGAGTGGCTTCCGCCGCCGCCGCGACCCAAACCACCTGAATGATCGCCTCCGTTATTGCCTCCATTACCACCAGAATTGCCGCGGCCTAATCCGCCGTCGTCGCCGGTTGTTCCTCGGCTCTGAGTGAAAGCACCCACAGGAGTCATCATTGCCGCTCCGACTAAGACCATTCCGAGCGAAATCACCGACCACTTTAACCAACGTGAAATTAACATCTTTTATTATTATTACGCTATGTCCATGAAGTGAATAAGGATTTGAGCTTAAATTGTTTTCAACTATTGCTAGATTTTGCTATTTGTAGCCTTCCATTCAGCCGATAGCCATAATGTAGGTAATGGCGATGCATAAAATTGGAATTATTCCCGGCGATGGAATCGGACCGGAAATCATGGAGGCGACCCTTGGAATCTTAGACGAGTTAGGGTTTGAAGCCCACTATGAATTTTTAGAAGCTGGAATCCCCGCTCTTGAAAAAGGTCTTCCCGCAATGCCGCCAATTACGATTGAGCGCGTGAGGGATATCGGACTAGCTTTAAAAGGCCCAACCACTACGCCGATTGGCAAAGGACACGTTAGCGCAAATGTCACCTTGCGAAAAGCCCTCGATTTATTTGCAAACGTGCGTCCATCCAAAACTTTGCCCGGCCTGAAAGGACCGTTTGCCGACAAGAAAATTGACATCATAATTGTTCGAGAAAACACCGAGGATCTCTATGCAGGAATTGAATTTCAGCCGCATCCCGATATCGCTCAAGCGATCAAAGTCATAACCCGCCCGGGATGCAGGCGGTTATGTAAATATGCATTTGAAATGGTTCGGCGCCAGGGTCGAAAGAGACTCACCGCGGTTCATAAAGCCAATATCATGAAGCTAACTGATGGGATGTTTCTCGATGAATTTTATTTAGCCGCACGCGACTACCCAGACGTAATCGCCGATGAAATTATCGTCGATAACTGTTGCATGCAGCTTGTAACTAAACCCGAGCAATTCGATACGATGGTCACTGAGAACCTATACGGAGACATTGTGAGCGACCTTTGCGCTGGTCTAGTCGGTGGTCTGGGACTTGCCCCTGGAGCGAATATCGGAGAATCATGCGCCGTGTTTGAAGCAGTGCATGGATCCGCTCCTGACATCGCGGGCAAAGGCATCGCTAATCCAACTGCCTTGCTGTTTAGTGCCCTCATGATGCTACGTCATATCGGCCGCAATGAGCTGGCTGATACTCTTCAAGCTGCAGTTTTGAGAGTTTGTGAACTTGGTCTGCATTTGCCTGGCGATCTCGGCGGTCATGCAAGTACTAAGGAATACAAAGAAGAGGTAATCCGAGCCGCCAAAGAACTCTCAATACGTCCAGTAGCCTCTTAGCTATGGCATCTAGGATTAGTACTAACTTTCGATACAGAATTTCCACGCTTAGCGAAATTTAATGAGACTGATGAGTGGAAAGAGCAAGAGAGTATCTTAAAGAATAAGACCGAGTTTGAAGAATTTACAAAGGAATTTTCGATAGATGCAAAGCAAGCAAGGAAATATCTTAAGTATTTTCACGCTCCGGTAGAGCAATGGGCACGTAGTTACGCTCAGTTTATTGCAGAAGAAAGCGGGAATCAATTTGTTATAGACGGTTTGGCAGGTGGTATTGGAAGTCACAATAAGGGAGTATTATCGTATACATGCAAAAACGAAAAGCAATTCAAAAAGGTAAAGGAGGAAATCCGCAAACTCTTACAGAAGAAGAACTGGATAAAATAATGGATGACAGCGCCGAGCCAATGGATGAGCCAGGTTACGGGTTTATGAAGCCACCTGAGGGGTATAAACTCTTTCAGCCAGATTTGACCGTAGACGGGAAGCCCGCCACTAAAAGGCAACTGATTGCAATGGGATTCCGCCTTTAAGAGCGAAGATAAAGGAGCCTTCCCCACCCGAGCCAGAAAAACCTAAAAACTAACTAGAAAAATAAAAGATTAAAACCGCTTTTGAGCTTGTGCTCAGGGGCGGTTTTTTAATGCCTGAAATAAATAAAACAAATGAGCAACTTAGATACAAAACAAAGGGACGCATTGCCGGATTCGGCTTTGCCCAAAGATCGTTCGCTGCACCTGCTTTACCGAGATGATTACCACTGGTTCTAGAACGTTTCAGCTTTAGGTAATCAACTAACAGGCGATCCATGGTTCTTTGTCGCGAATGCATCAATGGGGTAATAAACCCTTCTTGAACAATAAACAATGACAATAGAAGGGTTACAAACAGAAGTGTCGGCAAGACAGCTCTCCTGCGAAATTCAGCTTTCTCGAGCTTTTCTAGTTTTAGTCTCGGAAAACTCAATTGTTAGGTCCCAACTGGGAATGGGTTCTACGTAAAGTGCTGATGTCTGCTTTCAGTCCGCCGATCTCGGCGTTCACCCGCCCGATCACATAAGCATCAAGGGTCAACGCGCCGCCCACAACTATAAATGAAAGCGCGAAGAGATACCAAATCCACCTCACTTGCTGATCAACTGAAATAAGTACTTCATGCCTAGTTTGATTCAATGTCTACACTCGCCTTCTCGCCCTCAACCCCCATTTCGTATGTCTTCTTCAAGCCGTCCCCGACAATCGGACCATTATTGATGTCTTCCAGCTCTTGCGCACGCTCTACTGGATCCGGATTAGTCGCCGCCTTGGCCCGTGCCTTATTTGCTTTGTCAACGTCAGACAGGGCGCCAAGCCCCAGTTCTATGAGGGATACAGCGGCTACTACGGCTACAACCACGCCACCAACAATAATGATGACGGGTGCCTCAATAACCACCCCGACTCCTACAGCAACAGCACCAGCTACACCAGCAACCCACTTAACACCGGTCCAAATGGAACCCCAAAAACCGAACCCGGTCGGATCAATCCAGTAGTTAGGATTATTTCCGCAATAGCCGTACCAATTTCTCCCATCTTTGACCGGATCACGGGTGAGGAAGCGGCCCGTGGAGCTATCATAATACCGATGTCCAAGAAGCATCAGACCGGAGTCAGAATCCTGCTGATATCCAGCGGCTCCGACGAATCCGAACGGGCTAGACGTCGAACCAGAAGAAGACTTTTGGATTCCAAAGGAGTCGTAACTCACCTGATAAGTCACTGCCGATGAAGAGTTAGTCTGCATTGTCTTAGATCCTAGTCTATCCATTCCGTAATAACTAGATACGCCAGAACGTGATTCAGAACTTCCTGGAGTGTAAGTTGCAGATGAATCAGATAAAACCGGACCGTGACCGATGCCCCATCTCTCAGAAAATTCTTTGTTCCGGCTGAATCTACTTTAGTTACTCTTCTGTCTAAGCCGTTTATAAGTAAACGAGTTAGTAGCCAGCGATGGATAAGTTATTCCAGTAACTCTTGACTCGTAGTCGTATGACAAATGTTTTGCTGGGATGCTTGGTCCATTGTAACGCACGTTTTCAGGTATACAGAATTCTTTAGTTAGTTTTTTCATGAAAAGGTCTAAAAAAATTCGCAATTTGGATGTAATAGGATTGCTAAGCCAACACTAACTGAACGCCGCCAATCTAAATTAGGTCGATTCCACCTGTGGGCCAAATGACCTCGCCAGTTTGACCCTGAATCAATTCGTCAACTGAGAGACGCCTTTCAACGAGGTTGTCCTGAATTTGCAAGTCATTCTTCGTTATAGTTCCCCCAAGGTTCATATGCCAAAAGGTAGTGACAACATAATGGGTAACAGGTCTCGGTCTCCTAAACAGTTCCCAACCAACTTTCAAGCAATGGTTCAGGGCAACCAACGTTTTCGGAAAGCTGAATGGTTCGGTCGAGCGACCCACGTGAAAATTCCACAAGAGTATCATCGGCGAAGTCTTCCTGCTACTCTCGCCCCTAAACTGATAACAAAGCGGGCTCCTTCGAGGGTAGGGCATCCGCTTAGTAAAATCTGAAACTGCAAGCTGAGCTTCGTCGAATCGTTTGAGGTTTTTTAAGCACTTAACTACTACTCGTTGGTCGAGGTAGTTTCCTGGGTAAATTTCCAAGTTTTTTCTTGCAAGTGATAGGGAGAGTTCGTATCCTGGTTCTCCGCAGAATAATAAATCGTGACATAAGATTCGCCGGACATCACAATGATCAAGGTTTTTCAGCAACCAATCTAGCTTTTGGAGAGTGTATCTCTTTGCTGAATCTTGCGCTTCTACAATCGGAAAATCAATATAGAGCGTTTTGCCGCAACTGTCGTCAGATATCCTTGCAACTTTCATAGCCGGTCTGATCAAAATATCGGCCACGTGTTTGAATGGGAACGGTCTTTTCTTCCCCCTAAACTGCCACATTGTGGGAAAACTTCCAAATTTGGAGTCGCAATACCATGAGATCAGACAAATGACGGGAAACATGCTTTCGAATCTGACTGCCTCTGCAGGCAGTTTAACCAGAAGTTTCAAGCAATCATCGTAATTTCCAGCCCAAAGGTTAAGTGCAACCGCATATGGGATATTCTCAAAACTATCGATGTTAGCCTTTTTGTTTTTTTCTAATATCCGCAGGGGTGCACGAATATCCGGAATATTAGGAACATAGGTTTGATCCTCGATGAGCCATTGCACGACGGTTTCAGTAGGTGACTGCACGTTGGTAATCCCTGTTCGAAGTCACAACAATTTGACTATGTAGAGCAATTAATTCCGCGAAGGTCACAACATTAAGGTTCTCCAATAAGTCGCTCTTCAATCTGTATTTCCGTGTCGGTGGTAACAGTGGTGTCAACGGGCAAGGTTATTTCACTAATGTCTACTGCTACTTCATCATTCCTTCCAATTGCGATCCATATGTTAATTGGCTTTCTAATCTCCACGCCTGCCCCGCCCAGGCTATGCAAGTTCTCGTCGATGGCGGCGATGCTGTCCGATATCCCCGTGGGCCAACCATCATACTCATTGACCGGTGGCGTCTGATTGTCGGGGGGTATAGATGAAATCGAAGTTCCTGGACCAGGCAAGTCAACCGGAAGTATAGGGCTAATGAGAGTATTTGTCCAGCTGTTTAGGAACGCTAAATACGCCATTATTGGACCGAGGTTTTCGCCCGACCGGTCTTCATCGCTTAGCGGATTATTCCCGACGTAATCGTACCAATTACTGCCATCCTTGACCGGATCTCTAGTGAGAAATCTTCCCGTAGAAGAATCGTAATACCTGTGCCCAAGAAGCATCAGACCGGAATCAGAATCCTGCTGATAACCCGGACCTCCGACAAATCCAAACGGACTTGCAGATGAGCCAGTGGAACTCTTGATTGCTCCAAAAGCATCGTAACTTGCTTTATAAGTTATAGAGCCAGATGAATTTGTTTGAAGAGTAACCGAACCTAACTGGTCTTGACCATAAAAAGTTGAAACTCCGCTTCTGGATTCAGAGATGCCAGGCGTGTAAGTCGCTGCTCCATCTGATAGAACCGGATCAGTCACCGAAGCTCCATCTCTTAAAAACCCTTTGGTTCCGCCAGAATCAGTTTTGCCGACTCTTGTATCAAGGCCATTATAGGTAAATGAATTAGTCGCCGTGGAAGGATACGTTATCCCAGTTACCCTTGACTGATAATCGTAAGCTAAACTTGTGGTTCCAGATGGAGTTGTAACCGAGGTGGTTCGCCCAGCCGCGTCATAGCCATAAGATTTTTTAGTAACCCCACCATTAATGATAGTTTGGAGCTTATCTCCATTATCATAAGTATAAGAATCTGTAGAACCATTCATGGTTTTACTCAGGCGATTGCCGTTGGAATCATAAGTATATCCGACCGCGTAACTGGGTGAAGATTCACTGAT
>Ga0207933_1001494_pt1 | contig 17440 bp, 21 predicted proteins | sample NGESurdeep092012_4_FD_184488 | JGI IMG/M metagenome (GOLD analysis project Ga0207933, IMG submission 184488) | Arctic peat soil microbial communities from Barrow, Alaska - NGEE Surface sample F53-3 deep-092012 (SPAdes) | ecosystem: Environmental > Terrestrial > Soil > Wetlands > Peat ...
GCACCACTTCCACGGTCACGACGAGCATGCGTCGTTCTTCGCCGAGCACTTCACCGTGAAGGGGGTCGAGGCGGCCCGGGCCTGCGCCCTGACCGTCGAGAGCCTGGCCCGACTGCCGGTCAAGGTCGTGGCGTAACCGCCGCTGACGCCAGGGCACGTCCGTCCTTTGGTCCCGGCGGCGGCTGCGTCGCTACGATGGCCGGGATCAGCGGACAAGTGAGGAGGCGACCATGGACGTTCGCTCAGTCGAGGACATGGCCCCGGTCATCGAGCACAACGGGACCACCCCGGTCTGGTGGTTGGTGCCGCCCCAGGAGCTCCGTCAGGCCACCGAAGGCGGCTTCCTCGAACTGGTCAGCGAGTGGGAGGTGGCCGGAGGGGGCGCCGTGGACGCCCACTCCCATCCGACCCACGAGTTCTATTACATCCTGTCCGGCCGGGGCATCATGAAGATCGGGGACGAGGAGCGAGAGGTGCAGACCGGCGACCTGGTCTATACGCCACCGGACACCACCCACAGCATCTGGCCCGTCAGCGAGCACGCTCCCCTGCGCGGCCTGGCCTTCGCCATCGGCACCCCCGGTGCGGGCACCGTCGACTACAGCTGAGTCACGGGGGCGGGGGAGGTCGGGTCGACGGTGATCGGGTCCGCGGGCCGCCGGCCCCGGCGGATCCGGGCCACCAGCAGATAGGCCCCGGCACACACCGCACAGCCCAGGACCACCGCCAGCAGGGTCCGCAACACGGGGACGGCCCGCTCGGCGGCCACCTCGACCCGCTCCGCCGTGGCCAGGCCCCTACCCACCTCGTCGAGCACGAGGCGGGCCGTGTCCACGCGGTGCTGGGCCTGGTGGAGTACTAAAGAGGTTCGCCTAATACCCCGCTAGCGCTCCATGGAGTGGAATAATTGGTGTATGCCCACTTCGACGTCATCAGCCGGAACAGCCAGCACGAACAAGGCACCACCCCGAGTCCGCCCACGTCGGGATTTCGCCGCTATGGAGGACACCCGGATGCGGGCTGCCGACCTCTTCACCAAGGGTGTGTCCCAGGCGGACATCGGCCGTGAGCTCGGGGTCTCCCACCAGACGGTCTCTGACTGGCACAAGCTCTGGAAGGTCGGAGGGAAGAAGGCCCTGAAACGCACCGGAGCGCCCGGCCGGCCTCGCCTTGTGACCGACGGCGACTTGGCCAAGGTGGAACGGGCCCTGCAGAAGGGGCCGAAGGCCAATGGCTATCCGACCGATCTGTGGACCCTGGCCCGGGTCGCCGAGGTGATCGAGAGGACCACCGGGGTGAAGTACCACCCCGGACACGTCTGGAAGGTCCTCCGCCGGATGGGCTGGAGCCGTCAACGGCCGGCCCGAAAGGCGATGGAGCGGGATGATGAGGCCATCGAGCGCTGGGTCAACGAACGCTGGCCCAAGGTAAAAAAAACGCCAGGGCCAGGAACGCCTGGATCGTCTTCCAGGACGAGAGCGGGTTCAGCCTCCTCCCCTCGGTGAGGGCCACCTGGGCACCGAAGGGCCAGACCCCGGTTCTCACCCACCACTTCAACTGGAAGCGCCTGTCGATGTCCGCCGCGCTGTGCTTCCGGCCCGACGCCAGCGAGGCATCCCTCGTCTTCGGCATGAAGGCGGGCAGCTACAACGACGAGTCGCTCACCGAATTCCTCACCCAGCTCCACCGCCACCTGGACGGCGACAAGGTCACCCTCATCTGGGACGGGCTCTCGTCCCACCGCAGTTTGACCATGCGGGCCTTCCTGAAGAAACAGCGCAAGTGGCTGGTGGTCGAACCGCTCCCGGCCTACACCCCCGACCTCAATCCGGTCGAACAGGTCTGGGGCAATCTGAAGGGCGGTGAGCTGGCCAACCTCTGTCCAGACACCATCGGCGCGGCCGAGGACATCGTCGACCAGGCGCTCTGCCGCATCGGCAATGAGACCACGTTGGCCTTTGCCTTCCTCCGACACTGCGGCCTCAAGCTATGAGCCAGGACGGCGCGGTATTACGCGAAGGTCTTTTTAGTGCACCTGGTGATTGCCATTGACGCCTTCGATCCGGTTTTGGTAACGCTCTGGTGTCCTGAAGACGAAGACAATGTGAAGCACTGGAAGCCGGGCGCCCTCGGACCAACGAGGCTGGGAGTGCAGATCAATCGACAGGGCACGAAGTGGGTTCTGCCGCCCGAATAGCCCCCCCTCCCTGCCGCCCTGCCCTCCCCGTTCGGGTGGCGCCCCTGCTCCCTCGGCCCCCCGCGCCGGCCGGCCTCCGGCTGCCCTGCTCCCGCCGCGCCGCCTCCCTGCTCCGCCCCTGGTCCTGGGGTTCCGGGCCCTGGGTGCGCGGCGGTTTTGGCCCGCCGCGTCGGGGTTCTCCCTCTCTCCCAATTTCACAGAATTTGGTGCCCACGGCAGGATTTGAACCTGCGACACCTCATTTAGGAAACGAGTGCTCTATCCCCTGAGCTACGTGGGCGGGAGTCTCACCTGTGCCTGCGAAGACGGGGCCTGGCGTGGAGAGACTGCTCAACCTTACGTCGCGTGGATCCGCCGGAGTCGGAGCAAGGACACAGCCACGGCCAGGAGCGGCCCCGTCTCATTCGGGCGTCAACCTCACTATCGGTCAGGTCCCGTCCTCCGACGCGTAGTCTCGGGTAACCGACCAGCCAGAGAAGCGACGTGAGAACACCATGAGCCAGAACGACGAGTGGTCACCCGACCAGCCATCAGGCTCCGACCCCTTCGAACAGGGGGACGAGGCCCTCGATGACAAGACCACCCTCGATCCGAGCTTCCTCGAAGCGGTAGAGCTGGACCCGTCCCTCGACCCCACCTTGCAGGCCGACGAGAAGGAACTCGAGGAAGCCGGGGCGGTGCTCGACGACCCCGAGACGATGGCCACCCTCGACGGGGGGATCGACGATCCCGACGGGGTGGGTCGGCCCACCGGTGTCGACGGCACCAGCGAGGAGGAGGGCTGGGACCTCGATGCCCCCATCACCGCCGGCGACGTGGATGCCGATCCCGACGCCACCTGAACGGGCGGCCTCTGTTCGAACCGCTTAACAGCGTCGGAACTTGTGACAGCTCATGGCCACCTCGATCACTTCGGTACTCGGCCCGGGCGGCAGCGCCCTGGTCTCCGATCGCTCGGCGGCCAACCCGTCGAGGACGATGCCCAGGTACCGGCGCCACAGCTCGGGGGCCACCGAGCTGCTGTAGGCCGATACCGAACTCAGCATCAACTCGATGATGGGGACATCGGTCGGTACGAAGTCCTGGCGGAGGTGGCCCTCCTGCTGGGCCCGCTCCACCAGACGCGTGACCACCGGGACGATGCTCCCCCGGGCCAGGGCCACCCGCTCGCGGCCGTAGCCGCTGTGGAGTACCACGTCACGCAGGCCAAGGTCCTCTGACTGCATCTCGGTGGCCCGCTCGAGGAACCAGACCAGGCCCTCCCACGAGTCCGCCATGGCCTCCGCCTGCTCGGCCAGGGCCACCACCTCCTGGACGGCCTGCTCGAACAGGGCCTCGATGAGCTCCCCTTTGCTCGGGAACCGTCGGTAGACGGTGCCGACACCCAGCCCGGCGTGGTGGGCGATGTCGTCGAGCGTGGCGTCCAGCCCCCGCTCGGCGAAGACCTCCCCGGCCGCCACCAGGATCCGTTCGCGGTTGCGGGCTGCGTCGGCCCGCAACGGGCGACACGCCTCGGGTTCCTTGCCCTTCATGTGGATGATCCCTCCATCGGCCGCTTCCCCCCGCTCGAACTAAGTGGAGTCATAGTCTCCGGATATGTGTATAGTAGTCGACTAAGCGGAGAGTGGAGCTCCACTTGAGATCGATGGAGGCCCCCACGTGAGCACGACGACCGACCTGGCGCCACCCGGCGGAGAGAACGAGGCCTTGAGCGAGGGAGCGTCCAACCACGCCATGCGGTGGTGGATCCTGGCCGTGCTCGGAGTGGCCCAGTTGATGGTGATCCTGGACAACACCATCGTGAACATCGCCCTCCCCACCGCTCAGCACGACCTGGGCTTCTCCAACGCCGACCGGCAGTGGATCGTCACCGCATACTCCCTGGCCTTCGGCAGCCTGCTGCTGCTCGGCGGCCGGATTGGCGACATCATCGGTCGCAAGCGGGCCCTCCTCATCGGCCTGATCGGCTTCGCCGTCGCCTCGGCCGCCGGTGGCGCCGCCGTCAACTTCACCATGCTGGTCGTCGCCCGCACCGTCCAGGGCGCCTTCGGTGCCCTGCTGGCCCCCTCGGTGCTGGCCCTCCTGACCACCACCTTCAGCGACCCCGGCGAGCGGGGCAAGGCCTTCGGGATCTACGGCGGCATTGCCGGAGCCGGCGGCGCCCTCGGCCTCCTGCTCGGCGGCATCCTCACCTCCTACGCCTCGTGGCGCTGGACCCTCTTCGTCAACCTGGCCTTCGCCGCCGTCGCCGCCGTCGGGGCCCTCCTGTGGCTGAAGAACGACAAGGCTGCCGACCACGACCCCTTGGACCTGTTCGGCCTGACGCTGGTCACCGGCGGGCTCTTCTCCCTCGTGTTCGGCCTGTCCCACGCCGAGACCACGGCTTGGAGCAATCCCTACACCATCGGATTCCTCATCCTCGGCGTGGCGCTGCTGGCCAGTTTCGCCTTCTTCGAGACACGGGCCACCTACCCGCTCCTCCCGCTCCGCATCGTGCTCAGCCGGACCCGTGGGGGCTCCATGCTGGCCATGCTGTTCGCCAGCATCGGTATCTTCGGCGTCTTCCTCTTCCTCACCTACTACCTGCAGGGGACGCTGGGCTACAGCCCGGTCAAGGCCGGCCTGGCCTTCCTGCCCATGGTGGCCGCTCTGGCCACCATGGCCCAGGTGTCCAACCGCTTCCTCCTGCCCCGGTTCGGACCCAAGCCCATCGTGCCCGTGGGACTGCTCTGCTCCGCCGTGGCCCTGTACGGACTCCATCTGGTCAGCCTGCACGGCTCCTACGCCGCCCATGTGCTGCCCTACATCATCCTGCTGGGATTCGGGTTCGGGCTCAGCCTGGCCCCGTCATTCAGCACCGGAACGCTGGGCCTGGCTCCGCACGACGCCGGGGTGGGCTCGGCCACGCTCAACACCGCCCAACAGGTCGGTGGCTCCATCGGCACGGCCCTGCTCAACACCCTGGCCGCCAGTGCCGCCACGGCCTACCTGGTGGGCCGGGCCGTGACGCCCGAGAATCTGAAGACGGCCGCCCTCCACAGCTACACCACGGCGTTCCTGTGGTCCTCCCTCATCTTCGTGGTCGGAGGCGTGGTGGCCGGACTGGTCCTGCGGCGCGGCAATCTGGCCGAGCTGGCCACCCCCGACCAGCACGTCGTCCACCTCTGACCGACGGGTCGGCCCCCCGCGTACCGACCTCAGCCGACGGAGGGACCAGGCACCAGCACGCACCGGGTGCCCGAGTAGATGGTCGGCATGCACTTGTTGCAGTGGATGCACAGGCCCTCGGCCCTCGAACCCTGCTCCCACCGGTTGACCAGGTCCGGCTCCCGCAACAGGGCCCGGGCCATGGCCACGAAAGCGAACCCCTCGGCCAGGGCGGACTCCACGGTGTCCAACCGGTTGATCCCACCCAGCAGAATGAGGGGTAGCGAGAGCGCGTCGAGGAACTGACGGGCGTAGGGCAGGAAGTACGCCTCCTCGAAGGGGTACTCCTGCATGAACCTGGCGCCCACCACTCGGAACCCGGCCCGCAGCGGGGCGGGCAGCGTGGCGGCGAACTCCACCCGTGGGGCCTCCCCCCGGAACAGGAACATCGGATTGGACAGTGAGCTACCACCGGTGAGCTCGAGGGCGTCGAGGGCCCCCTCGGACTCCAGCATGCGTCCGAACTCGATGCTCTCCTCGAGCCAGAACCCGCCGTCCACCCCGTCGGCCATGTTGAGCTTGGCCGTGACCGCGGCCCGGTCCCCCACCGCGTCCCGAACGGCGTTGACCACCTGCAACGGGAACCGGGCCCGGTTGACCAGGGACCCACCCCACCGGTCGGTCCGCCGGTTGAGCCTCGGGCTCAGGAAGGCGCTCAGCAGGTAGTTGTGCCCGAGATGGATCTCGACACAGTCGAACCCGGCCTCCACGGCCAGCGTGGCACCGTGACGGTACTCCTCGGTGATCCGGGCGATGTCCTGCTCGGTGACGGCCCTCGTGATACCCCCACTGGTGCTGAGCCGGCGGGTCGGAGCCAGGGACGGTGCCCCGTTGGAGCGGGGGTTGGCCACCGGACCGGCGTGCCCGATCTGGGCCGAGGCGGCGGCCCCGGCGGCGTGCACGGCGTCGGTGACCCGCGTGAGGTCGGCCACCACGTCGTCGGAGAGGAGCACGCAGTGGCGATCGGTCCGGCCCTCGGGAGACACGGCCAGATAGGCCACCGTCGTTATGGCCACGCCACCGGCGGCCACCCGCCGGTGGAAGTCCACGAGGTCGTCGGTGACCGCCCCCCTTGGGGTGATCCCCTCGAACGTGGCCGACTTGATGATCCGGTTCTTGAGGGTCAGCGGTCCGAGTCGGACCGGAGCGAAGACCGCCGGGTCCGTCACCGTCCGCCCTCCCGAGTCAGTGTCCATCGTCCTCCGCCCGGCCAGCCCACCGTCGACACCGGCTACCCCTCCCCCGCCACAGCGGCGTCGCCCAGTGCGGTCATGACGGCGTCGGCCAGGCTCGGGTGGCACACCACCAGATCGGGGAGCCACGGATCGGGTTGGGAGTAGCGCAGGGGTGAGCCGTCCAGGCGGGTGGCGTGGAGTCCCATGGCCAGGGCCACCGCTACGGGGGCGGCCGAGTCCCACTCGTACTGGCCACCGGCGTGGACGTAGACCTCGGCCTCACCCCGGATGACCGCAGCGATCTTGGCGCCGGCCGAGCCCATGGGGACGGTCTCCGCTCCCAGCCGCTCGGCCACGAAGGGCACGAACTCGGGCGGGCGGGTGCGGCTCACCACCATCCGGGGGACAGCGCGGGGCGGGGCCAGGTGCGGTGGGCTCCCGGTGTCGAGGACGATGCCCATGGCCGGCAGGGCCACCGCACCCACGATCGGCTCACCGTCGACGGCCAGGGCCACGTGGACCGCCCAGTCCTGGCGACCCTCCGAGTATTCGCGGGTCCCGTCCAGCGGGTCGACGATCCACACCCGCCCCGATGCCGCCCCGAGCACCTCGGACTGGTCGGCCTCCTCGGACCGCACCCGGTCGGCGGGGAACCGTTCGGCCAGCCGGGCCATCAGAAGCTGGTGTGACCGCCGGTCACCCTCATGGCCCAGCTCCTTGCCGGTCAGGGTGCCCGAGCGGAGGCCAGCCAGTTCGACCCCGGCCTCACCGGCCAGTTCCGCTGCGACCCGGTGCTCGTCGCCCAGGTCACGGGTCTCGTTCACCATCGGATCTCCCCTCGTTCGACCGCATGACCAACGGCCGGTAGGGACCCATTCTGCCCGACCACGGGAGTCTGGGGAGGAGATGGGCTCCGCAGGCCTGGCGGCCGGAGGCGACGACGTGGCCAGCCGACGCCACCGGCCCGCCCCCTCCCCAGCCCTTCCTCCCGGTCCTGGGCCACCCCGGGGGTGGATACGCTCCCCCCTCATGACCGATGCGCCCGAGACCCCCGATGTCCCCGATACTTCCGCCCACGTGCCCCGGCCGGCCATGACCGTGGCCGAGCTCCAGGCCATGATCGAGAGCTCCTTCCCCGGGACCAAGCTCCCCTACACCGTGGAGTCGGTCACGGCCACCACCGCCCGCCTCCGTCAGGAGATCGGTCGGTTCGACAGCCGTCCGGGCGGCACCGTCTCGGGTCCCACCCTGATGACCCTGGCGGACCTCGCAGCCTGGATGGTCATCGTGGCCCAGATCGGCCCGGTGGCCCTCTCGGTCACCACCAGCCTGCATATCGACTTCCTGCGCAAGCCGGACCTGGTCGACGTGGTGGCCGAGGCCACCCTGCTCAAGCTGGGCCAGCGGCTGGGCGTGGCCGAGGTGGCGCTGTACTCGGCCGGGAGTGACCAGATGGTGGCCAAGGCCCAGGTCACGTACTCCATACCTCCGCGGTAAGGGTTCGGAGAGAGCCGGCCATTGCGCACCCCGGGGCGTCCGTGCCAGCATCACGGGACAGCCATCCAAGGGGGAACCGAGCATGCATGACCTCGTCATCCGAGGAGGAACGGTCGTGGACGGCACCGGCGCACCGGCTCGGATAGCCGACGTCACCGTCGACCGGGGACGGATCACCGGGGTCGGCTCGTTCGCCGACGAGCCGGCCAGCCGCACCGTCGATGCCCACGGCCTGCTGGTCACCCCGGGCTGGGTGGACATCCACACCCACTACGACGGCCAGGTCACCTGGGACGAGGTACTCGCCCCGAGCAGCTGGCACGGGGTCACCACCATCGTCACCGGCAACTGCGGCGTGGGCTTCGCCCCGGCACGAGCGGACCGGCACGACTGGCTGATCGGCCTGATGGAGGGCGTGGAGGACATCCCCGGCACCGCCCTGTCCGAGGGGATGCGTTGGGAGTGGGAGAGCTTCCCCGAGTACCTCGACGCCCTCGAGCAGCGGAAGTGGACCATGGACGTGGGCACCCAGATCGCCCACGGGGCCGTGCGCTCCTACGTGATGGGCGACCGGGGGGCCCGCAACGAAGTGGCCACCCCCGAGGACATCGCCACCATGAAGGAGTTGGTCAAGGAGGCCATCAGTGCCGGCGCCCTGGGCTTCTCCACGTCACGCACCATCGCCCACATCGCCATCGACGGTGAGCCGGTGCCCGGCACCTTCGCCGCCGAGGACGAGCTGTTCGGCATCGGCAGCGCCCTCGGCGAACTGGATACCGGGGTGTTCGAGCTGGCTCCCATGGGATCGGCCGGTGAGGACATCGTCGGGCCCAAGAAAGAGGTGGACTGGATGCGGCGGCTCTCGGCCGCCATCCACCGGCCGGTGACCTTCGCCCTGCTGCAGGTGGACGCCGCCCCCGGTCTGTGGCGCGAGCTGATGGACGAATCGCTGCGGGCGGTGGACGAGGGAGCCGACCTCTGGCCACAGGTGGCCGGTCGGGCCACCGGGCTGCTGTCCGGGCACTTCACCACGTACAGCCTGTTCGACCTGATTCCGGCCTACCAGGCGCTCAAAGCCGAGAACCTGAGTCCCGAAGCCTTCGTCGCCGTCCTGCGCACGGCCGAGTTCCGGGACGCCATCGTGGGATGGGAGCCCCCGGCCGACGACGTGGCCCGGATGAAGCAGGCCTACGACACCACCTTCGCCCTGGGCAGCCCGCCCGAGTACGAGCCGGGGCCGGACCGTTCGCTGACCGGCATCGGGGCCGCCACCGGCCGCACTCCCCTGCAGGTGGCCTACGACGCCATGCTGGACAACGATGGTCAGGGCCTGCTCTACGTTCCCATTCTCAACTACTCGAACGGCGACCTCGAACCGGCACGCGAGATGCTGCTCCACCCCCGGGCCGCCGCCGGGCTGGCCGACGGAGGCGCCCACTGCGGAGTCATCTGCGACGCCGGACAGCCCACGTTCATGCTGACCCACTGGACGCGGGACCGCCAGCGGGGTGAGCGCCTCCCCCTCGAGTGGATGGTGAAGAAGCAGACCCACGACACCGCCCGCCTCTACGGCCTCACCGACCGGGGCACCATCGAGGTCGGGGCCGTCGCCGACATCAACGTTATCGACTACGACAAGCTCCAGCTGGGCGACCCCACGGTGGTCGACGACCTCCCGGCCCACGGTCGGCGCATCGTCCAGGACGCCACCGGCTACGTGGAGACCATCAAGTCCGGAGTGACCACCTTCGCCGACGGCAAGGAGACCGGTGCCCGTCCCGGGACCCTGCTCCGCGGGGCCCGCTGAGTCCGACGCTCAGCCCCGGTCGGTGGGCACGCCGTCGGGGACGCCGACCTCCACGTAGGTTCCCGCCGCGTCGATCGTCCACTCCTCCCGCATCTGCCGGTAGACCCGGTGCTCGACGACGAAGGCCAGGAACGGCACGAATCCGGACAGCACCACGGCCACGATGCGACCCAGGCGCCAGTGGGCCCGTCGGGCTACGTCCGCCGCGGTGAAGAGGTACACCAGATAGAGGTAGCCGTGGATCGTGCCCTCCACCTTGGCCACCACGTCGACGTGCGCCCACAGCTGCAGCGGCACGCCCAGGAAGACGAGGACGATGAGGGCGCTGCCCACGATGAACGTCATCACCCGGTAGCGCACCAGCGCGCCCTCCATGCTTCCCTTCACCAGGGCGGAGAGCGACGGCTTCCCCATCGGGACCCGGGGGGACGACGGTTCGGTCAACGTCGGGACTCGGGCTCGGCCGCGCTCAGGTCGGCCAGGTACCGGTTGTAGGCGGCCAGCCGCGCCGCCTCCTCCGGGGTCTGCTCGGTGAAGCGTTCCCCGTGGGCCGGGGCACCCTCGTCGACGGCCGACCGGGCGGCGATGGCCATGTTCTTCCTCCGTCCACCGCTGAGGGCCCAGCCAGGCTGGCTGTGGTCGGCCTCCGACCCGGGCTCGACGGCGGTGGAGGGGAGCACCCCTCGGGCGGCGGCGGCGGTCTGGTCGTGGACGAGCTGCCACCACACATAGACGGCATAGCCGGCGAACAGGGGCCACTCGAAGGTATAGGCCCAACTCAACGTGTTGCCATCCAGGGCCCGCGACAGCTGCCACCAGGTCAACCAGGCGAAGACCGGGAGCAGGATGAGCAGCGTGACGTGCATGCCGATGCACCGGGGTGTGAAGTAGCGGCCCACGGCTCCATCGTAGTGTCGGGCCATCCCTGCTCCCATTCGGGGCGGGGCCGGTGACCGGCCCCCCGTGGTGACCGTCAGCGGGTGTCCACGGACGCCTTCACGTGCCCGTCGATGAGCTCGGCCAGCAGTTCGGGCCGGTCCAGGGCGGCGAACGCCGCACAGTCGGGCAACGTGACCAGGCGGGAGTCGGGCAGGTACCGGTCGAGCCGCTCGGCCAGCCGTCGGGGGAACGCCCGGTCGTCCTCACCCCAGGCGATCAGTACCGGCCTCGGGAAGCTGCGGTTGGCCTCGCCGGCAGCCAGGGTGTAGCTGACGTTCATGTCGTGGAGCACCTTGCCCAGATCGTGCCGGATGGACCCCCGGCGCAGCGGCTCGGTCCACTGGCGCCGGGTGGCATCCTCCCGGCCCGGCCCTCGAGGCCATGGGGGTGGACGAGCCGAGCGCGACCGTCGTCCTCACCATCCGGGGGTGGATGCAGCTGGAACGGTCGGTATTCCTGCTGTGGCTGGAGCACAGAGACATCGAGCGGGCTGCCATCGAGGACCTCTGGTCAGCTCGTTCCTCGCCGCCCTCACCGCGGCGGCCCGTCACGACCCCGTCTCGGCCGCCGCACTGGCCCACGTGCTCTGACCCACCGCTCCCGACCCCGGTGGACCCGGGCGCAGTGAGTAGCGTCTCACCGTGCGCTCCCTCGCCCTGGCTGCTGCCGCCCTGGTGGCGGTGTCCGTGTTGACCAGTGCACTGGTGACGGCCAACGGCGCGGCGGCCACCGCCACCCGACCAGCCGGAACGCCGACCGCACACCACTTCGGCGGGACCCCGACGGTGGGTCCGCTCTTCCCCCCGGGGAGCCCGTCCCACACCTGCACCGCCAGCGTCGTGGACAGCCCGGCGGGCGACCTGCTGATCACCGCCACCCACTGCATCGCCGGTGACGCCCGGGGATACACCTTCGTGCCCGGGTACCACGAAGGGGTGGCACCGTTCGGATCGTGGACGGTGGTGGGGGCCTACGGCTCTCCCGCGTGGATCGCCCGACGGTCGGCCCAGCTGGACTTCGCCTTTCTGGTAGTGGCCCCCCGTCGGGTGCGGGGCCGCCTCCGACCGATCCAGTCGGTCACCGGGGCCAACCGGCTCGGGACCGCTCCGTCCCGCGGCACGCCGGTGACGGTGCCGGCGTACGCCGCCGGCCGCCACGACCTGCCCCTGACATGTACGGCCCGGGTCTACTACGCGGGCGTCTACCCGGCCTTTGACTGCAACCCCTATGTGGACGGCACCAGCGGCTCACCGTGGCTCCGGAAGGGCCCGCACGGCTGGGTGGTCGTCGGGGTCATCGGAGGCCTCCACCAGGGCGGGTGCGAGCCGTGGACCTCCTACAGCGCACCGTTCGGTGCCGACACCCTGCGCACCTACGGCGCAACCGTCCGGGGCGACCGGACGGCGGACTTCCCGGGGCCCGAGAGCGACGGCTGCACCACGGGGCTCTGATCCGGAGTCGGGCCGCCGGCCTCCGTGCGACATCCCCGACTCCGCCGACGGCGCTGCCTAGTATTTTTTCCGCCCGCCGGCACACGCCCTGGGTGCGGGAGTTGACGGCACGGATCTGCTCGCCACCGCCGACCGAAAGGACCAACATGGACGAGCGCCTGAGAATCGGCATCGCCGAGGCCATCGGGACGATGATCCTCATCGTCGGAGGACCGGGCACCGCCGTGCTGGCCACCGGGAACTTCTTCCCCAAGGGGTCCGTCGGCATCCTGGGTGTGGCCCTGGCCTTCGGGCTCAGCCTGCTGGTGGCGGCCTACGCCATCGGCTCCATCTCCGGCTGCCACATCAACCCGGCCGTGACCCTGGGCCTGTGGGTCATCGGCAAGACCAAGACCCGGGAGCTGCCCTTCTACATCGTCGGCCAGATCGTCGGGGGACTGATCGGGGCCCTGATCATCTTCATCATCGCCAAGTCCTCGGTGGTGACGTTCAGCGCCAAGACGTCGGGGTTCGCCTCCAACGGGTACGGGATCCACTCCCCCGGTGGCTTCAAGCTGGGTGCGGTGATGCTGGCCGAGGTGTTCTTCACCGCCGTGTTCGTCTTCATCGTCGCCTCGACCAGTCGCCTGTCCATGCCCGTCGGACTCACCGGAGTCACCGTGGGCCTGACCCTCACCGTCATCCACCTGATCTCCATCCCCATCGACAACACCTCGGTGAACCCGGCCCGGAGCCTGTCCACCTCGGTGTTCCAGGGGAGTTGGGCCCTCAGCCAGCTCTGGGTCTTCATCGTCTTCCCCATCGTCGGGGGCGTCCTCGGCGGCGCGGCCTGGCGGGCCCTCCGGCCGGCGTCGGACGAGACGCCGGAGGAGGTCTCCGAAGCCGGGGCACCGGCTCCCTACGGTCGTCGTCCCCAACCGGAGTAGCCCCGTGCGGGCCCTCCCACCGGGGCGTCCCCACCCCCGGTGGCCCGGCGACTAGACAGGGAGCGGTCCGATGCCGCCGATGCCGTCACAGCCCCGCCGTACCGTCCCCGCCATGCCCAAGTACACCACCCAGCCCCCCTCCCTCTTCCATCCTGACGTCGAGGTCCGGGTGTCCAAGCGGAGGAAGAAGACCGCCGGGGCCCACTGGGAGGGCGACCGCATGGTCATCGTGGTGCCGACCCATCTGAAGGGCGCCGCCCGAGACGAGATGGTGGAGACCCTGTCCCGCCGGCTCCTGCGCCACCGACCGCTGCTCCACGCCTCGGACGACGAGCTGGCCCAACGGGCCCGGGCGCTCGGCCATCGATACCTCGAGGGCGTCGAGGCGGCCTCCATCCGGTGGGCCACCAACCAGAACACGCGGTGGGGGTCGTGCACCATCGGGACCCGCGAGATACGCATCTCCCACCGACTCAAGATGGTTCCGGGCTGGGTGCTCGACGCCGTGATCGTCCATGAGCTGGCCCACCTGATCGAGCGCAATCACAACGCCCGCTTCCGGCAGTTGGAGAACCGCTTCCCCCGCCGGGCCGAGGCCGACACCTTCCTCGACGGCTACGCCCTGGGCATGCACATGAGCCAAGGGGGCACCGGTGGGCCGCCGGGGCCAGAGGACGGCTTCCACGATGATCTGATCGACGACGATGACGATGACGGGGCTGGATCCGGTCCCGTCGACACCGTGGCCGCGGATACCGGTGACGCCGCCGCGGCGGCCGGCTGAGCCCGGCCGTCGACCACCAGCCGCCGATTTCATATAAAACCGACTTGATTAGTCAGCTTTAGCTGTTTAGAGTGAGGGCATGGCGTTTGCCTACCTCGATCCGGCGGCAGTCCTTCGCACCACGTCCCTCAACCGCTCCGAGGGACTGCCCGCCGGAACGGGGTCCCCCCCTCCCGCTGCGGCCGGGCCCCGGAGGCTGCCGACCGGGCCGGGGGTACATGCTCCCGTCCCGCCCGGCCCGCGTCGTCAGGTGGACCTCCTGCCCATCGCCCAGGGATTCGCCGTTTCCGCCCCGGCCATCACCGGGCTGCACGACATCGCCGAACGGTCCTGGGTCCTGTTGGCCGTGACGGACCTGTTCGAGGCGTGGGCCATCGGCTGGCCGCCCGGTGGTCGCATCGAACTCCACGATCACGGCGAGTCCTCCGGTGCCGTGGTGGTGGCCACCGGCACCCTCACCGAGACCTCGGTGCGGCCCACCCGAGAGGACACCGCCCTCATCAGCACCCACCGGATGGCCGCCGGTGAGCACCGTTGCTTCGGGCCCCACTACGTCCACGACCTGATCAACGACGACGACCGGGTGGCCATCAGCGTCCACGTCTACGGGCCCCGGCTGACCACCATGGGCTACTACGAGCTGACCCCGGCCGGCCGGCTCGCCCAGCTGCGCACGGAGGCCGTCCCTCCTGTCGGGCCCTTCGACGTCACCAGCGACCACGACCCGTCGTGAGCCCGTCGGTCGACGACCTGGTGGTCCGGGCCCGTCGGCGCATCACCCGGACCCGGCCCGAGGACCTGGCCGGTGTGGTGTCCGCCGGAGGCCTCGTGGTCGACATCCGGCCGGCGGCCCAACGGGCTGAGGAGGGCGACCTGCCCGGGGCGCTGGTCATCGAGCGGAACGTGCTCGAGTGGCGCCTCGACCCCGACGGCTCCCACCGTGTGCCCGAGGCCACCGGTTTCGACCGACCGGTGGTCGTCGTCTGCTCCGAAGGGTATGCCTCGTCGCTGGCCGCCGAATCGCTCACCGACCTGGGCTACCGGGCCGCCGGGGACCTGGCCGGCGGGTACCGGGCCTGGTCCGCCTGGCGCCATACCCGGGGCTGACCCCCACCGGGCCGACATGGCCACCGGGTTCTGCGCTACAACAGGGCGTGGCCTACGTACTGGCAGCCAGCGCCGCCTTCGTCAACGCCCTGACCTCGGTCCTCCAGCGGATCGGCGTCGAGACGGCGCCCGAGTCGGACGCCATGCGGCTGTCCCTGATGAAGCACGCCATCAAGCGGGGCATCTGGCTGATCGGCTTCGCCCTCATGTTGGTGGTCTTCGCCCTGCAGGCCACGGCCCTGCGCTTCGGCCAGCTGAGCGTCGTCCAGCCGGTGCTCACCACCGAGTTGCTCTTCCTCCTGCTCATCCTGGGTGTGTGGTTCCGCTACCGGCTGGGGTGGAAGGAGTGGCTGGGGTCGCTCATCATCGTGGCCGGCCTGGGCAGCTTCTTCCTCGCCGCCGACCCCAAGGGTGGCAACGCCATCCCTTCCAACCACCAGTGGTTGGTGGCCACGGTCATCCTCCTCGCCGTCATCGCCGGATTCATCGTGGCCGCACTACGGGGACCCCGGTGGTGGCGGGCGGCCAGCTTCGGGGCCGCCACCGCGGTGACGGCGGCGTACACCGCCGCCCTGACCAAGGCCATCACCACTTACACCACCCAGGGGTGGGGCCACGTGCTCACCCACTTCCAGCCGTACATGCTGGCCGTCTGCGGTCTGGGCACTGTGTTCCTGCTGCAGAACGCCCTGCACGCCGGGCCCATCACCGCCTCGCGGACCACCCTCGTCACCGTGAACCCCCTCGTCAGCATCGTCCTCGGGATCACCCTGTTCCACGACAAGCTGCGGGGCGGTGTGGGGTGGGTCGCCCTCGAGTTGGCCGCCCTGGCGGTGCTGGTGGCCGGGGTGGTCATCCTGGCCCGGTCCCCCCTGGTGGCCGGGACCCACGAGGCGGGCGACCTGGACGAAATGCTGGGGAGTGCCCGCCACCGGGCCAGCGTCCCGGTGGCCGACGACGCGCCTGACACGGCACCCGGTGCGGCCCCGGACTCGGCTCCCGAGGCGCCGGAGACGGAGTCCGAGGCCGTTCCCTCGGTCGGCGGATCCACCACCTGAACCCACCCCGGGCAGGCCGGATGGCCGACGGATGGCCAGCGGCGGGGGTTAGCCGATCAAGGCGTCGGCCCGGACCCGGACGGCGGGTGGAATGTCGGATGCCCCGGGCCACACCGCCCTCTCTGCCGCCCCGAGGGCCCGGGCCAGATCGAGCACATCGTCCCCCAACCGACCCCGCACCGCCCCGAGCAGCGCCGCGGTGACCCGGGCATCGCCCAGGGCGTTGTGGTGGTCCTCCCAGCTCAGTCCGAAGTGGGTGCAGCAGTCCACCAGGGTGGCCCGGCCCCGCAGGCCCAGGTGGTCCTGGGCCGCTCGAAGGGTGTCGAGGGTGGGCAGGGATCCGGGAACGAGTCCGTCACCCCCACTCCGTCGACACTCGGCCCGGAGGAAGGGCAGATCGAACCGGTCCACGTTGTGACCCACCACGACCCGCCCCGAGAGCAGGTGGGCCAGGTAGGGCCGGATCCGCGAGAAGGTCGGCGCGCCGTCCACCATCGATCCGGTGATGCCGTGGATGTGGGTGGGCCCCGGGTCCCGGGCCGGGTCGACCAGGGTGCAGAACGAGCCCACCTCCTGACCAGAGGGGTCGAGCACCACCACCCCGACCTCCACGATCCGCTCCACGTCGGGGGCGAACCCGGTGGTCTCCACGTCGACCACGGCGAAACCGGGCCGGCGCTGGCGACGATGGTCCACGCCGCCCACCGTAGATCGTCGCTGTGACCACATGGTGTACGACCGGTCCCGTGAACCGGGGCATGGCCTAAGGCGGGGAGGCCCCCGACAGAACCAGGATGTCCCCGGTGTACACGGCCACCCACACGTTGCCGGTGGTGTCGTCGTAGGTCACCCCGATGGGGTGCACGCCGGTCGGAACGGTCTGCAGGGTGGACAGGTCGGCGCTCCGCAGGGCCTTCACGTTGTCGTCGTCGTAGTCCACCACGTAGAGGGTCAGTCCGTCGGTGGCGATGGCCAGTGATCGGGGCTCCGCGCCCACGGTCACCCGGCCCACCACCTGATTGGTGCCCAGGTCCACCCTGACCACCTCGCCGGCCTGGTTGAGCGTGGCGTACAGGTAGTGGCCGGCCGGGTCCATGACCAAGGCCCGGGGTCCCCGCCCGACGTCGATCTGGGCCACATCGGTGAGCGAGGCCAGATCGATCACGTGGAGGGCCGAGGCACCCATCTCTGCCACGTAGGCCGTCTTCGAATCGGGCGAGACCACGATGCCCCGGGGATAGGGGCCGATGGGGATCTCCTTCACTTCCTTGGCCGTGGCGATGTCCACCACG
>Ga0207933_1001495_pt1 | contig 17421 bp, 7 predicted proteins | sample NGESurdeep092012_4_FD_184488 | JGI IMG/M metagenome (GOLD analysis project Ga0207933, IMG submission 184488) | Arctic peat soil microbial communities from Barrow, Alaska - NGEE Surface sample F53-3 deep-092012 (SPAdes) | ecosystem: Environmental > Terrestrial > Soil > Wetlands > Peat ...
TGGTTGGTTCCTCCTGTTGGGCTGTTGCCCTTGCTGTTGCCGTGAATGGGCAAGTGGCAGGTACATACATGCCGAACGCCTCCTGGCGAAGAGCGGGGGTAGCAAGGTGCAATGGGGAGGGGTATCTCCCACCCGTAGGGCGAGAGAATCGAGTGATTTTTACGAAGGAAAAATTATGCGGGAAACCCCTTGCGCCGCGCGTGGGGCAGAGCCCCTAGCGGCTTTTGCTGTTGCTTTGTTTTGGCTTTTCAACCCATCAGGGCCGGCGTTGCGGGCAGGAACAGGCGTGCGACTTGAAGCTGTTTGAATGATCGTTCAACACGAAAGGAGTGAGCTGAACCTGCGGTTCCGTCCGCAGTAGCCTATCGACATCGGCGTAGCTGGTAACGGCTGGGTCGAAAGCTGTCGAGACAACGTACCTCTGTCTTCGGACAAGGAAGAATGCCGTGAGGCGTTCTCTGCCACTGCCAGCGTCAAGGCGGTGGGAGGGCCAGGCTGAGTGATATGTCCAACATAAGTGAACCGCCGAAGGCACCGTAACTGCCAAGGAGCCAAAGACGCTGACAGGCTCTAGCCAAAAGGCACGCAGCCGGATGCTCCACCGCCTGTTTGGAGCACACGGACATTAGGGCTGCCGGTGTAGAGGCGGGGACTACGTCACTCGTGTCATTCAAACGGAACAAGGTAAACCCGATGACCCGCCTCTTCGGAGGCAGGTGTTGCCGTAAGGCACGCTGCCGGGGCAGCGGGTAAAGGATGCTGGAGAAAGCGAATGCCGCTCTGTAATGGAGCGGATAGGAGTTGCGACATCACTCCGCTGCGAAAGCAGGCAGACTTCCAGTTGGTCGTGGCTGACGAAAGAACTTACAGAATCTTCGCAGGAGGAAATCGCAAATGAACGTGGAGCAATCTATGTGTGCAGCCTCCGGCCCGGAGGCTCAATGGGAACGGATCGACTGGTCTCAATGTGAGCAGAAGGTCAGGAGACTGCAAGCGCGTATCGTCAAGGCAACACAGGAAGGCCGTCACGGCAAGGTGAAAGCCCTGCAATGGCTGCTGACCCACTCGTTCTGCGGTCGAGCGTTGGCCGTGAAACGAGTGACGCACAATCAGGGCAAGAACACGCCGGGAGTGGACGGAGCGATCTGGAGCACACCGGCGTCCAGATACAAGGCCATCGACACACTGCGACGGCGCGGGTATTTTCCGCAACCGTTGCGGCGTGTCTATATCCCGAAGGCCAACGGGAAGCTGAGACCGCTGGGAATCCCCACGATGAAGGACCGCTCCATGCAGGCGCTCTACCTGCTGGCGCTGCTTCCAGTCGCGGAGACTACCGCCGATCCCCACTCCTATGGTTTTCGACCGAAACGCTCGACCGCCGATGCCATCGAGCAGTGCTTCAGTGTGCTGGCTCGCAAGGTCAGCCCTCAGTGGGTACTTGAAGGCGATATCCGTGGCTGTTTTGACAACATCAGTCACGCATGGATGCTCACTCATATCCCCACCGACAAAGAGGTGCTGAGGAAATGGTTGAAGGCGGGCTTCATGGAAAATCGAACGCTGTTTCCTACGGAGGCAGGCACACCGCAGGGCGGAATCATCTCGCCCACGCTGGCAAACCTGACGCTGGATGGGCTGGACCGGCTGCTTAAGGAGACCTTCCGTAAGAAGGAAATCCGAGGTAAGTGCTACAGGCCGAAAGTGAACTTCGTACGCTATGCCGATGACTTCATCATCACTGGCTGCTCGAAAGAGCTACTGGAGGATGAGGTCAAGCCCTTGGTCGAACAGTTCATGTCCGAACGAGGCTTGCAGCTCTCTCCGGAGAAAACCTGCATCACGCATATCGAACAGGGCTTCGACTTCCTGGGGCAGAACCTGCGTAAGTACGGCGGCAAGCTCCTGATTACACCTTCCAAGAAGAACATGCACGCCTTCCTGGAGAAGGTGCGTGGTGAAATTCGCTCGAATCGCGCCACGAAACAGGAGCAAATGATCAGGCTGCTCAACCCGATCATCCTTGGTTGGGCATACTATCACCGCCATATCGAAGCAGGCTCAGCGTATCGGAAAGTGAGAATGGCACTCTGGTACTCGCTCTGGCGGTGGGCAACGCGGAGACATCCGAACAAGTCTTCTAGCTGGATCCTATCTCGCTACTGGGACTGCTTCGGGCAACGCAAGTGGTACTTCACAGCGCTTGCTAGTTCTCACGCGCAACGGTCGCGTTCGGATGTCGTTCGGTTGGCTGATCCCACCGATATCGCCATCCGGCGCTATGCGAAGGTGAAGTCGGACGCCAACCCGTTCGACCCACTGTGGCGTGGCTACTTCGAGTCTCGAACGAGACTCAAGGGAGCCCGCCACCGTCGCCGGCCCCTTGTGTGATGTGTCCTGCCGGCTCCGTTCACGCGGGGCTTACACACGGCTTGAGCCGGATGACGGGAAACTGTCACGTCCGGTTCTTAGGGGAGGGAGCGGCAGCAATGCCGCTTCCTTACCCGACCCGCTGAGGAGGGTGGCGGAGGACCGCAGGGCCGAAGATAGGGAGGAAACCTCCCTCACCGGTCTATGATGGATGCACTTGTAAAACTTGCCTATGCAGAGCACGAAGATGGTAATACTCGAACTCGATGCCTTAGTACGCTCATTGGCGGTTAATCGTGGTAAATCGATAAGCCTGCTCTTGGGAGCTGGAGCGTCAATTTCCTCTGGGATGCCGTCTGCGGAACGGTGCATTTGGGAGTGGAAACAGGATATTTTTGCCACTAACAACCCAGCTCTTCGCGAGTCCGTTGGTGAGCTCTCGTTGCCGGGAACGAAAAGGCGAATTCAGGATTGGTTGGATCGGAGGGGAGGTTACCCACCGAATGCCGACGCAAGCGAGTACGCCGTTTATGCACAGGGGTGTTTTCCCACCTCAACTGATAGAAGAAGTTTTTTTCAGAACTATGTGCGAAGTGCTGCTCCATTTATCGGGTATCGCTTGCTTCCGCTACTATCGAAAATTGGCCTGATTCGCACCGTGTGGACCACTAATTTTGATGGGCTTGCTGCAAGAGCCTGCGCGGCGGGCAATGTCTCTTGTATTGAAGTGGGAATCGACACACAGCACCGCGTTGGTTTGGTTCCTGCGTTGGGCGATCTGCGCGTGGTATCCCTGCACGGAGACTACCGCTATGACGAGTTGAAGAATACGACAGCGGAGCTTCAGCAACAGGAAGCGGGATTACGGGATGAACTCGTGGTAGATCTTCGCGACCACGATCTTCTAGTAATTGGATATAGCGGCCGAGATCACTCCCTAATGTCTGCGCTGACGGCTGCTTACTCGACCGGATACGCGGGCCGACTCTACTGGTGTGGAATGCAGGGGACACCCTCTCCAGAAGTCAGAACATTGCAAGAGCTAGCAATCAAGGCGGGACGGGAAGCTTTCTATATTCCATCGCACGGCTTCGACGATCTAATGGAACGGATTGCCCTTCGACTCTTGGCCGACACTGACTTGCAATCCGCCAAAGAAATCTTAGTGGCAGCAAGCAAACTCCAAACTCGTAAAGGCCAATTCTTACCCCGCGCTGAGGCCGCCTCCACTTTGGCAAAGAGTAACGCTTATCCGCTGACCACACCCAGCGAGGTTATAAAAGTTGATCTCAGGTTTCCGGATCAAGCGACACCGCGCACTTGGCTCGACACGGAGATGAAAGATGTCGATGGCACTTGGGTAACGAATCCATCGGGCGCCTTTTTCCTAGCCTCGATATCGGCAATTCGTTCGTCTCTAGCGTCTTCCCTAGTGGGAACGCCCGTTGCTATCGCTATCGCTCCTGAGGAGTTAGCGCGAGACAACCGCATTCAGTCCCTAATGCGACGGGCGCTTGTCCGTAGCGTGGCGAAGAGTTGTCAGATTGAGACCGATGGTAGTCGTGTTTGGGAGGTCAATTCACACGAAAAGAGACCATACAACCAGCACAGTTTCGCTATTCACAGAGCACTTTCATTTCGATTAGCCATATTGAAGGGTAAAGCATACGTCTTGCTGACCCCCGAGATAATTGCGAAAACGGCAACCGGAGAGATTGCAGACGAGGAAGCGACAAAGGTGTTGCGTAACGCAGTTTATGGTTACCAACACAACGACATCTACGACGCCGACTTGAAGCGTTGGACAGCCAGAATTACCAACGTCGATATTCCTGATGCTGGGGGACAACACTTCTTCATCGGGAAAACTCCGTTGTATGCCGGACTGTTTCAGCCAGGGCGTCAGCCGCTAAGCCCTGAACTCCAGCGCCACTCAACATTCGGCGGTTTTGTTGTAGAGGATGCCAAGCTGATTTTCAGTTCCAAGTCTGGCAATAGCGAGGTAAAGGATCCAAACCCGCTGAAAGGTCTGGTTAACAATCGACCCTGGGATTATTCGGTGACAAGTGCAGGTCTATCGACTGCCTCCGAATTGGCGGCAATCTGTCCTGCAAACCATGCCCGCAATTTGGAACGGTTCATCTGTCAATTGGGCGAACGAAGCGAACCAACTAGAACTGAGCTTGACTATCTCCAACCTTTTCCCGGTTTCGCTGCTGGTTTTTCGCTGCCGCTGATACATGCTCGGCCCGGCGAAGCAACCTGGCAGGTTTTCACTGTGAATCCCTCGGGAAGCGCCTTGCAGTGTGCAAAGCAAATCGCTAGAGGTATCTGCTCTGCCTTGGACCGTATACGGAGTCTCAACCCATCAGCCATTTCGGTTATCTTTGTTCCAAATGAGTGGGCTCCCTATGAATTGGTAAACGAGAACAATGAACACTTTGATCTTCACGATTATGTGAAAGCCTATGCAGCACGCAACGGCCAGAGCACTCAATTTCTACGTGAACGTACTGTTGTTCCCAATCTGAGTTGTAGGGTGAAATGGTGGATATCTCTCGCGCTATACGCAAAGACAATGCGGACTCCGTGGCGGCTTGACTGCTTGGATGACGACAGCGCGTTCGTGGGAATCGGCTACAGTATTGACTCACAAGCCGCAACAGGCAGCCAGATTCTTTTAGGGTGCAGTCATATCTATAGTGCGCGTGGGGAGGGTCTGCAGTTCAGACTTGGCCGCATCGAACACCCCATCATTCGCGGGAGAAATCCATATATGTCCCTGGATGACGCGAGGCGTACTGGTGAAACAATCCGGCAACTCTTCTTCGACGCTAGAATGCGCCTACCTAAGCGCGTCGTCATTCATAAGCGGACCCGGTTCACCAAAGACGAACAGGATGGACTTTCGCAGGGGCTTGAGGGAGTTCCAAATGTCGAACTGATCGAAATTAATACTGAGGAGTCTATCCGCTTTCTTGCTTCACGAATGCAGAACGGTAAACCCATCATCGACAAATTTCCAATGCCACGAGGCGCAGCTATTGTGCTTGGAGATGATGCAGCATTGCTCTGGATTCACGGCCACGCGCCAAGCGTCCAAAACGAAAGATTCAAATACTATCAGGGTAAGCGACGCATTCCCGCGCCGCTGCTCATCAAACGTTATCGGGGCGAGTCGGAACTCGGCTTAGTAGCGTCCGAGATTTTGGGCTTGTCCAAGATGAATTGGAATCATTTCGACTATTACTCGCGGCTGCCGGCGAGTCTCGCCTCAGCAAGCACGATTGCAAGAGTGGGCATGTACCTCAATCATTTTGGTTCCGCACCATATGACTACCGCCTGCTCATCTGAACCAATTAGCAATCTATCTTTTATATCTTGCTCGACGGCACGCAAGAGCGGATTCGCTCCATAACCCGACATCAGAGTGTGAATCTTTGGGTCAAATTCCTAAAGGTCGAGCTTTGGCTGATTGCGTCGTGGGGGATAAGTAGGTAGTGCCACGGCTTTTCACTAACGGAACTCGCGTGTTGGCACCAAAGCGTCGCTGCCTTTGCTTTGAGCAGAACTAACTCATCGGTCATCTCACTCGCACGCTTCGGTTCGCAGAGATATCGAGCGGTTGCAGTCTCAACTACAAAGTCCGGCTGGTAGGCCTCTTCTTGGTAGTAGTAGATTCGCAGAACATCTTTTGGCGGCTTGAGCCATTTGAGAACTGAAGTTTCGTCTTCAAGAATAATGGCGAAGCGCCGTTCCGTGTCTGAGTCGAACTTTTGGGCGGGATACAGGCACTTCGAGAAACCACCAAAGAGCATCCCGCGAATCAGCAGCCGCTCCTCTACCGGCGCACGGAAGGGGAGGATTGCCTGGTCGGTCTGCATAGCGGCCATGCTGCTCGTGAGAGTCTGGAAGCCCTTGGAGACTGTGACTTCGTACTCGGTCGCCTTCTCGACGTAATGCTGGTTCATCTGCGCGTGAATCAGAGTTACGAGCTGCGTCTGGTAATACTGAAGGACGTTCAACACATCTTCCGGTGTCTGGAGGTAAGACTGGAGATGGCGCACCATTTGCGCGGCGAGCTTGTAGAGCAGCTCCGAGTGTTCGTCGTAGTTGATGTCGTCCTTGTCGATCAACCCGCGAACGATGTAGTCCTCAAGGTTCTTTTCCAGCACCACACCATCTCCGCTGACAATCTTGAACCGCTGATTGTTCATCAAGTGCTGAACCAGCAAATCCTTCTCCGCCGGCGGTTGGCGAAAGCTGCTGCAATCGAGGTCGAAGTCCTGATAGCCGACGGTTACTTCTCCCTTCGGCGTCACAATAATCTTCGGGATGTCGATCGTGCGCTCGGTGATGGCGCTGGTCACACGCTCGACCACAGAGGCCACGTCTACCGGCTGAAAGACGGATGGGAGTTCGCCCTGGATGGGCTGCATCAGTTCCGTTACCCGCGCAGTGATGCGTTGTTGCACATCTTGCGTCTTGAGATCGCCTGAACGAGCAAGCCTCTCGAATTGTTGGCGGATAACTTGCATGGTCACTTCGGCGGTCTTGCGTTCTGGCTCGCTGATCGTTGGTGCTGGCTGGGGCGGACTGCCCGGCGCGGGAACTGCTGGCGCGATCCCCAAACCCAGTTGCGTCATGAAGACCGGCTCGATGGTTACGGCCTTCGTTGGGGTATCCGGAATGTCCCGCCCGATGACAATTCCTGTGCGGATGATCGAATTCGGATCGTTGGCGTGGTCAACGATTTCCTGGAATCGGTCGTGCGAGACGATAGTCAAACGATCAACGTCCGGGACTCCAGTACGTTTCCCATACGGAAGGCGCAGGCCGCGTCCGATGGACTGCTCGACCAGGGTTCGTGAGTTGGCCGCGCGAAGCGGGACGATAGTGTAAAGATTCGTCACGTCCCAGCCTTCCTTGAGCATATTGACGTGGATAACGATCTCGGTTGTGTTCGCGGGATCTTCGACGGAGAGGAGTTGCTGCACCGTCTCGTCTTTCTCGTCGCCTGTTTGGTTGGAGTGAACGGTGATGACCCGCCCCTTGTAGCGACCTCCGAAGAAGTCGTCCGCCTCGATCCGCCGTTGAAGATCGTTCGCGTGCGTGGTGTCCTTCGCCACTACAAGCATGAACGGTTTAACCAGAGGCTTCATGTTCTCGCGGGCGTATATGTCGAGCTGGACCTTGGTGTGTTCGTGGATACGAACGCCGTCCTCCAGCTTCAACTTCTCAAGGCCGGCCTCATCATAGTTCTCTGCACGGAAGTTCTCGCGGGTCGCGACGGCGGGCTCTTTTACGAATCCATCCCGGAGCGCAGAGGACAATGGATAGCTATAAATTACGTTCTTGAAGTCCGCGCCACCGGCTGTTTCCGTGCGGGGCGTGGCAGTCAGTTCAAGGCCCAGGATCGGCTTGAGTTCATTGATTGCTCGCATTCCGGCCTTGCCGCGATAGCGGTGCGACTCGTCCATCAAAAGAACGAGGTCATCCAACTCGGATAGGTACTCGAAATAGCTTTCGCCGATGTACTCCTTTAGGCGCTTTATGCGCGGACCGGCGGCCTCCTTTTCACCCTGATTGATCTTGCTGATGTTGAAGATGTTGATGTGGACAGGCGCATCCGGGTCTTTGAGTCCAGGGATAGCGGGTTGGCTGAGGCGTTCGGAGCGAACGCCTCGCCCGCTTTCATAGTTGTCGCCGGTGATGATCTCCGGAGGCTGTATGACAAAGTCAGACAACCCTTGGAAGACATACTTAGGGGAACCCTGCGTGAAGTCGGAGATGAGTTTGTTGTAGATCGTCAGGTTTGGGGCAAGAACGAAGAAGTGACGGATACCTTCAGCTTGATGAAGGTATGCGATGAATGCCCCCATGAGGCGGGTCTTACCTACGCCTGTTGCGAGAGCGAAACACAACGATGGGAAGTCACGCTCGAAGTCGGTGACGTTGGCAAACTCGGCACGAATCGTAGCGAGCGCCTGTACGGCGTCTTGGTCCTTTTGCAAGGACAGCAGATCGCAAACGCGGTCAAGTATCTCCAATGACTCGCGCTGCGGGGCGCGTAGGCTCAATCGGTTGGCAATAGCGTTCCCGGCTTGCTTCATTCTGCACCTCCGTCAGAGGTGAATAGGCTTGGCTGGCCGACGCGGCGGCGGGCTTCCTTTGGGGTCATCGTCACCTCCAGGTCCGATATAAGGAACTCGAAGCGCGGAACGGCCTTCGGGAGATTGGCAACATTCAGGCTGTAATCGTCATGACCCCACTCGCACTTTGCGAGCACTGCCGAGGGAATTTTTCTCAGGGTCAGATTGTCAAAGGCATCAGCCTTACCCCGAAACGCTGCACAACAGATGAGGAGGCTGCGGTTCTCACCTACTTCATCGCTCAGCTTGGCGAGTTGTTCGCGGGTGAGAGTTTGAGTCGTGATGTAGAGGAAGTCGCCTTCCGTAGAACGACCCTGTTGCCAATAGACTTCATCACTTGGCGCATACCTAAAACCCATAATCTTGCACATTGCCTCGGCCAGCATTGCAGCGTTGTACTCTTTGCTGATAACTAGATTTCCAAAGCGGTCCTTCTGGAGCAGAGACGGCGCGATGTGATAGTAGCGAAAACCGCCGCCGCCTTTCCAAGACATCGCTGCAGTAATGCCCGCCGTGTCTTGACCGTCGATCACTCGCTTTAATCTCGGCAAAATGTGGGTGTCGCAATGGTCTCCCAGTTCAATCGCAATCCAGCGTCGTTTTGTCTTGTGGGCAACGGCGGCAGTGGTACCGGAACCCGCAAAAGAGTCGAGAACCCAATCGCCTTCTTCTGTGGCAAGATCCAGCACTTTCTTGATGAGTGACTCCGGTTTCTTGCCTTGCGGGAAGAGCACGCCGCCTTCTTTTGTTAGGTTATTTAGGGGAAAGCCGTCCCAAAAGGTACCGGCTTTTTCAAGTTTGAGCAAACGGTCGCCCTTCTTCAACACCACATCGCGCAACCATGCGATCAAATCACAGTTGTTACCCTTGTAGTAGAGCGTGACGTTTTTTCCGCGGCTTCTTCCAGATCTCGGAACATAGTCAATGCTGAAAAAATCGCCAGTTCCGGCCACAGCATCCATTACTCTTGTTCTAATCGAGCTTTGAGCATTCGTGTCTCTAAATATTCGGTCGAAATAGCGCACGTAGCACTCGCGTTCGCTGAGACCCTCTTTCTTGGCAATTTCAGAGACCGGAGCGATCACAACATCCTTGTGAAGATAGATATTGATTGGAAGCCCGGAACCATCTTCGATCGTTTTGAGAAATTGTCGTTCGCCGAGAGACAGGAGAATGCGAGTGTATTTCCAACTCTTTCCTTCCTCCCGCATGTCTTCGATCACTTGGAACAAGTCTTCCTCGTCGTAAACCTCGTTGAATTTCTGAAACCCTCCATCGCCGTCCTTGTCTCGTGCGTATACAAGGATGTACTCGATGTTCTTCTTTAGCCGTTTGTCTTCGCCTCCACCTGAGGCTCCGGCTGTCTGTTTCATCTTTACGCTTACTTGATTTAAGAAGTTTGACCTGCCAAAGACTTCATCCATCAAGACCTTCGCATAGGCCATCTCCTCGTCGTCAATCTGAAAGAATATAACTCCGTCTCTCGTAAGTAACTTGCGTAAGAGTTCGAGGCGTTCACGTATGAGCGAGAGCCAGATGGAGTGCTCAATTCCATCGTCGTACATCTTGTTGAGCGCTTGATCGGTGTTGTAGGGAGGATCAATATAGATGCACTTGATCTTTCCCGTGAATTCTTGCTCCAGAGCCTTCAGTGCGAGCAGATTGTCACCGAAGATCAGGCGATTGTCGAAGATGTCATCGTCAGTAACGCGGTGCTTTGCGTGGTAACTCTTCTCCGGATCTTCGAGAAGGATGCGTGGCTCCAGCCGTGGACGGTTCTCTTTGCCAATCCAGGTCAGTTCAAGTCTCTGTTTACTGCTCATGCGGTGGCCTTCTTGGATTGCTTCTATTGCTGATAATGGTACCCGCGCTGAATAGCTTCGCGTTCATACTAAGCAGTTCCCTTATAAACGACATCCAAAGCTCGCCCCACATACGTCTTCAATTCAGATGGTGTGACGGCAGTGCTGTCAGCGTCTGGATTCGTATCGTGATGGAACTGCCCTGCATAGTCGTTGATCTCATTCAGTTCGGCCACGAGGTTCTGGGCATGACAAAGAGGACTTTGACCCGTTGCGTCTCGAATCAAAATCACCACCTGACCAAATAGGTGATCCTTGGGCAAGAGCCCGGGAAACCGTCTATGCAAATAGCCCTCAAGCATCGGGCGAATGGCTTTTGACACCGCCTTATGATCGCTCCCTGTCCCGCTGGAATACTGGTTGAGTAAACGGTGATGCTGTGCATAGACCGACTCACACTCTTTGTCGATTTCGATTGCGGCAAAGTCGGTGTAGCCGTTGGTAGTCCCTGTCATTTGGAAGATTGCAATTGGGGAAGTTTTATCTTCCTTGAGGAAGGCATCGCGGAGGTCACGGATGAAGTAAGCATCGTGAGCAAGGATGACAACTTGCTCGGCCTTCGCACGGATTTGCTTGAGCACCATCCTCGTATGCTGCCTGCGGGCCATATCCAGACTGCACATTGGATCATCAATAACCACGATGCGTTGAGCCAGCTTTGGGTCATCTAGGGTACACGCTACGAAGAAGGCAAAGGCGAGAGTCCGTTTATCGCCGTCGCTGAGAGTCGTCGCAAATGAAGGCGGTCCGCCTTCCAATACTACGTCCTTACCACGCAGCAACAATCCATATTCAGTTCTCGGGGCATTACCTCTGAAGTTGGCGTTCATGCCTTTGATGCTGAATGAGGCGCCAAACTTTTTCAGAAGAGCGTTGATCGCGGTCTGATACTTTGCCAAAATCGCAACCATCAACGTTTCCAAAGCCTCGCGAGCGGTTTTCTTAGCTGCCTCGGCGGCTTTGGCTTCCTTCTTAGCGACACCTAACTTTGCGAAGAGGGCAACGACCTGCGGATCATAGCGGCGTTTTGTTGCTTCCAAAAGCTGAATCTGCTGTTGCAACTGAACAACGCTATCGCCACCGAGCTGCGTCTTGTAGTTGTTGATAAGAAGTGCATTCTCCTTGAGAGCGGAGTTCGTGACTTGTAGATGCGAAAGGAACTGTGCCCAGAGGTCAACTGCCGTAGCCTTGTCGGTTGCACTACCGAATGATTCTGCGGGGGCGGCTTGCTTCTTGCTGACCAACTCCGCAAGGAATTCGCGCAGTTCTTTGAGCCTGTCAGACGCGGCAACGGCGTCAAAAGATATGTCTTGCGTTGGCACTTGCTCTACCCATGCCTTCGCTTGAGCGACTGCGACACCTAAGCTCTTGGAAAAGTCGGTGACGGTGCTGTCCGCAGTTCCTTTCAGGAGCTTTTGTTCAACTTCCGCTACTCTGCTCTTGAGATTGGCGTATGCGGCATTGAAATGTGTCTGATATGCACTGACAAGATCGTTTGTAGAGATGTCCTGATTACAAAAAGGACAGGAAACACCGTCGCTGTATTGGCGACCCTGACTCAGCCAACCCTCCGCTCCAGCCTTTCCAAGTTTGAGGACATGCAACTTTACTGTCTTCTCCGCTTCCGCGTGGATGTCTTGAAGCGATGTACCTAACACCTCGAAGAGTCCATCTATGTCAAACGTCGGCTCCGCGACGACACCTGGTACCGGCCTTGCTTGGATTGCTGCGACACTTCCGGCAGCCACCGCTCTTTTTTGAAGGTCTGCGACCTTTGCATCAATATCGTTGACCTGGGCAAGCTGCTCAAACTGAGCGATCAACATACCTACATGATGTCCCGACAATTGATCTGTGAGCTTGCTGACCTTTTCAGAGGCATCCTTCGAGTCTGAAGTAGCCTTATCGACTACCTGGCGAGCTGTGACTGCTGGATCACCAAGAGCGAAGTCAAGAAGATTCTTTCGATGGTCGGTATTTACAGCGCCGCCGGAATGGACGTTGCGACCAATAAAGTCTGCATCGAAAACGAGAAGTTCGGGTCTCTTTTCCGTCCACGTTCCGTTCTGGAAGGACACCAGGTGTCCATTTCCGAATTGCAAATTAACCTTTACAGGTAGGGTTCCGTCGATTGTCTTGCAGCCACTGATGATAAGCGGATCGCCCGTCGCGACAGAGCGCAGTATGGTTGCCAAGGTCGATTTGCCTCGGCCATTGTCGCCATAGATCAACGTTGCGCTCTTGCAAGTAAAAGGCTTGCCATTGGCCTGATGTAAGAGGCCAATTCCTTGGATGTCGGAGATGCGTTCAAGCATTTGTGGTCTACCTCTCTTCAACCGGAAAATAATTTTGTTGAAAGCTACTCCAAAGTGCGGTCGGAACCCGAACTCAACCCTTCAAGTTCAAGTCCCTCGATTTCCCGCAGCGATTTTCCTGCGATTCCCTGCAAGTCGCCATACATGCCGACCGTGGCTCCCATAACCCGTTCGATTTGCTCTTGCCGCTTGGCCCACTGCTTCATGATTGCCTTACGCTCTCTGTCAAGATCGTCCTGCATGCATGAGAATGATTCGACTATTGCCTCCACACGCTGGCGGAACCTAGGGCCAGTGAGATACTCGTAGATCATTTCGGCCTTCGTCTGCTGACCCTCCGCAATAAGCCGTGTTGAACTTACCTGAAGAAGCGTATGGCGCAGGATGGTAGCCACTGGCAATACACATCTGGGATGTGTGATCCAAACTCCGTCAACGACATCGAAAGTTTCTATGCCTTCGGGCAAGGTTTGAGATACAAGGACTGACAGATCCGCTTTAGCTGTGCGCTGATCGTCGCGTAATTTTGCTAGCCACCCGTTGCTCCAGTTCTTCGTGCGTTTGGTTTCCCAGAGAATAGTTCCACTCATTAGACCACTGGGACTACCAACGCGATGAAGTGTGTCTCCGCCGAATTCACCTTTCGGTACTGGCTCAATGGTGTCGTAGGGGAATTTCGCCCGGAGCGTCTGCTCCAATTCGAGTTCCTGAACTTCACCCTGCAACTGCTGAGAGCCCTGCTCAGCTTTTTGCTTCAGCTCCTCGATCTTTTGTTGCATCGAGGCGATGGTTTGATCTTTTTCCATCACCTTTAGGCGGAGCCCATCTTCTGCTTCCCGCTTCGCCTGAGAGCGAACTTCTGTCAGTCCATTCTGTACGCGCTTTTCGATCGTGAGTTCTAATTCGCGTTGTGCATCATCCAGTTCACGCTGCTTCTTGATGACGTCTGCCTGAGCTTTTTGTGCCTCGGCTAGCTTTTGATCACGTCCCTTTAAGACCTCATGCAGTTCGCGGAGTTCTTGCGCCTTTGTCTCTAGCTCCGCCGCGCTTGCCAGCTTTGCCTTTTTTGATTCTTCTGCGATGACTCTTGCCCGTTCAGCCCGAAGCTGATCTGCGACTTGGTCGGCGACCTGAGCGTCGAGTGTGCGCTTTTCTTCGACAACCTGCTTTTCCTTGTTCCGCAGAGCTTGCTCACGTTCCGCTATCTCAGCATCTTTTTCGGACATTTGCTGTTCAAAATGCTGACGAGTCGCCTCGATCAATGGCGCAGCCAGGGATTGCGTTAGGGGAAACTCAGTTTTGCATTGTGGGCAAGTGATACTCGGTTCGGTCATGCAAGCCTCCAGCGGATCGTGAAGAGAGGTGTTAGCTCTTGTTGCTGTTTTAATTTGACTTCGATGTCGGCAATCAAAGCTTCACGCCGTGCTTCAACTTCATCCTGGGCGATGAAGAGGTCTTTGCGGCGTTGATTGCGCGCGGCAGTAAGGTCTTTGAGGCGTCGTTGGTGATCCAATTTGTGCTGCAAGCCTGTTGACGCGACGGACTCCCGTCGCACCTCACGAATCTCCTTGTCGAGGTCTTTGATCTCCTGCTCAAGGCCGAACTTGAGGTCTTCGGTCCAACGATCCAACTTTTCGATTTCCGAGTCGAGCCACTTACCATTGCGCTCCTCAAGATCGCTCAGGACGCGCTGCTGTTCCTTGCTTATCTCGGCATCAAGCGCAGCCGGTGGCTCCAACAAGAGCGGCTGTCCAGGTTCACCTTCAAGATCGAACAATCGTTTGCAGGCGGTTGGCTCAAGCGGCTGGCCGTCGTCCAGAATGCCGCTAAGCAAAATGTGGTCTTCCGTCTCAAAACCGTTGAGGGTGAAACGTGAACAGGTGAGCCATCCGCTGCGACTGTGCAATGACTCCAGAACGGCAATGCGCTTGCCGCTGCCGCTGAGATTGAAGCTAAGTTCTACCTTTGGTGTCGGGAGGGTACAGCAGCTTTGCAAGACCTGCTGGGCCAGAGGATGTCCCACGCGGTAGGTATTGGCATCCTCTACGTTCTTGCCCATCCGGTAAGGGCCGGGGTTTACCGACTCGGGACTACCTGCGGACACTGGAAATGGATCGCGTTCCAGATAAAAAGAGTGACCGGGAGTATCGAAACGGGCGTAGGGCGCGAGGTAGAAGGCCGTGAGCCGCCACAGCAGGTCTTGAAAGCGTCCAAGAGACTGGCCGCTGGAAACGCGGACACGTTCGATGACTTCTTGGTCGAAATTATTGAGAAGCTGTTCACTGGCATCGTTGCGTGCCTGGGCAATCTGGGACTCAAGCTCCTGCTGGAGTTGATCGAACTGAAACTCAATCTGTTCGGTCGTTCGGCACTGCTGATAGATGGCGACGATGCGTTTCTCGAAGTCCACCCCTGACTCAACGGCACCAATGACCTCATCGCTGGCTCCGAACACCCCATCGAACAGCTTGAACTTTTCCGCGAGAAGTTGGTAGACGCGAATATCGGCGGCGTTCGCTTTGTTAAGGAAGTTGACGACTACCACATCGTACTTCTGTCCGTAGCGATGGCATCTGCCGATGCGTTGTTCGATACGCTGAGGGTTCCACGGCATATCGTAGTTGACGACCAGATTGCAGAACTGGAGATTGATGCCCTCCGCCGCGGCCTCAGTCGCAATCATGATGCTGGCGGTGTCTCGGAAGTGCTCGACCAGGCCTGCGCGCTTGTCGGCAGTAGGCGAGCCGGTGATGCGGTCGGTTCCGGCGTGCTGTTTCATCCAAGCCTGGTAGATAGACTGACTCAGAGGATCGGTGTTCGTGCCGTTGAAGAGCACGACCTTCCCAACAAACTCCGTCTGCTGGAGCAAGTTGAATAAATATTCCTGAGTGCGGCGCGACTCGGTAAAAATGATGGCCTTCTGCTGGAGAGCGCCGGTTCCATCTTCCATGCGAACCGTGCGCGCGGCCTCAAAGCCACGCTGCAACGCCGTGAGCAGTGCGTCGCCTTTGGAGTTGGTCTGAATCGCCTTGGCGAGAGCATGGAACTGGTGGAGCTTGTCCTTTTCAGCGCGAAGTTCGGCTAGCTGCTCCGGGGAGAGCCGTTCCGGTAGCTTCTTCTCATCGGCCCCGTCAGACTCCGATTCCGAGCCTTCATCCTCATCAACCCATTCTTCTTGTACTTCGGGCAGCGTCTCGAAGTCGTCCGCAAGCGAGGCGGGAACCTCGGCGGCCTTCTGCTGGTCGGCTTCCGCCGTCTCCAGTTTGGTCGCAAGCCCCAGCAAGGTGTCAGAGATAGCATAGGTCGAAGACGCAAGCAGTTTCCGAAGAATTAGCGTCATGAGTTGACGCTGGCTTGCGGGAAGGGCGTACAGCTTGTCTCCCATGAGGTAATCAGAGACAAGTTCGTAGAGCTGCTGTTCGGCGGCGCTTGGGTAAAACTCCTGCACCATCGCGTGTCTGTTGGTGTATGGCACATAGGCGAGCACCTGTCGCCGCAAAGTGCGCTGGCAGATTGGACGGAGACGCTGCTTGAGCGCGTCGAAGTCTGCTTTGCTGGCGAGTCGGCCAAACTGTGCGCGGAAGCTGCGGAGATCACCGAAGGTGAACTCATCCACGATACTGACAAGCCCATACAACTCCAGAAGGGAGTTTTGCAAAGGTGTGGCTGTGAGCAGAACCTTTTGAAAGCCGCTCACGGCGTTCTTGATGGAGTTTGCAACTTTATTGCTAGGTTTGTAGACGTTCCGCAAGCGATGGGCTTCGTCAATAACGACCAGATTCCAAGGAGTGCTTCGCAGGTACGATTCCTTCGACCGGGCAAACTGGAAGGAGCAGATGATGATTTTGGGCTGCTGAAAGGGATTTAGATTGCCTGCACGGATCGCTTCATTGAAGGTTTTAGCTTCAAGGATGACGCTGGGGAGGAAAAACTTGTCGAGTAGTTCTTGGCTCCACTGCTTGCGGAGGTTGGCAGGGCAGATGACAAGCAATGTGCGTCGTCGCTCCGCCCAATGCTGGGCGAGCAAAATTCCCGCTTCGATGGTCTTGCCGAGGCCAACTTCGTCGGCGAGTATCGCTCCTTTCGACAAGGGAGAACGAAATGCGAAGAGAGCTGCCTCAATTTGGTGGGGATTTAGGTCAACTTGTGCGTCAGAGAGCACAGACGCAAGCTTGTCCACGTTGTCCGAACTGGACCGTTTCGTCAGCTCATGGGCAAAGAGCTTGGCGTGATAGGCCGTCAGACTCATTGGCGCGCAGTATTCTCCGTGCACCAATTCTAGAGCATTGTCGCGGGCAATGTGCCATTATCCTTCGGGAGACGAGACGGTCAGAAATCCTGCCTACAGCAGGTTCCGAAGCTCCATGAAACGGGCTTGCACGATCTCCCAGGATGGGTGGGAGCCGAAACAGAGAATCTCGCACTGGCCCTTGTATTCGCGGCCAATCGCGGCAGAAAGGTCTCCCGTCGCAAAGAGGGCGTCGCTGTTGGCAAAGCTCATTTGATCCGGGTAGAAGTAGCTGCCAGGAAAGTGTGTGCGGCTGATGCGGTCGTAGTCCTGCTTGATCTCGCCATATTCGGCAGATTGCAGCATTTCTAAAATCTCGGGGCGTGATGCGAGTTGAAACAGGTCGTAGTAGTGCCGGGCGTAGGTGCCCAGAGCACGTCCATCCCGTTTGAGGATTTCCACTTTACTGTGAATGGCAAACATTTTCTCCACG
>Ga0207933_1001496_pt1 | contig 17415 bp, 20 predicted proteins | sample NGESurdeep092012_4_FD_184488 | JGI IMG/M metagenome (GOLD analysis project Ga0207933, IMG submission 184488) | Arctic peat soil microbial communities from Barrow, Alaska - NGEE Surface sample F53-3 deep-092012 (SPAdes) | ecosystem: Environmental > Terrestrial > Soil > Wetlands > Peat ...
GCGGCAAATCTTCGGAGGCTGGTCTTTCTCCGAAACCGCCTTCCTACACTCGGGATTGCCATTTAGCGTGCTCAGCCAGCCTTACATCGCAAATGGCAATGGCGTATTTCAGGCAAATGGATCCAGCACGATTCAGTTCAACGCTCCGGCTTATGCCAACAGGGTGCCGGGTGTGCCGGTATACAACAAGAGGGCTATCTCCGGCGTCACAGTCGCAGGCACTCGACAGTGGCTCAACCCTAATGCGTTTGTCTCTGTAGTCGATCCTGCAACCGGGGCGTGCACAGGAGGAGATTCCCCGGCGAACTGCCAGTTTGGCGACTCAGGACGCAACTCGGTGCGTGGGCCACACTATACAAGCTCGGACATCAATATCACCAAAAGATTTCGGATTCGAGAGGGCATAACCTTCCGCCTCGATGCGCAGATGTTCAACGCGTTCAACCATCCCAACTTCGCTTTGCCCAGCGAGGTCGAAGCCGGTGTGCCGGGCGGTTCAATCCCCGCCAGGTTCGGAACCCTTGAAAGCACGATCTCGCCTCCTACGGGGCTCTTGGGCGTTGGGCTGGGAGGCGATAGCTCTCCCCGCATGATCGCATTTCAGGGAAGGATCGAGTTTTAAGAGTGCGCGATGAGGAACATCCTGGCCAAGTCCCCATAACTTTCTCTTCTAACGCAAGGGGCCTTTCAATCCCTGAGAACCTGCCTCACTTCTTCTCGGCCGCCCGTTGAGCGCCGGGAGGGCGCGAGCCGGCAATGAGAATATTGACCAGCCGCTTCCCTCCGATGAAAATCGCTGGGTCAATGGCCAGAGAATTGAAGTATCGGGCGGAATGGCGCTCTAACGCGGTGAGGCGGTTGAGCGTAGACTAGCCCGAGTCTGGATGCCCGAATGGAAATCCCCCTTCAGATGACTGTCTATCGCGTGGAACCGAAGAAGGCGTTGCTCACTCACATGAACGCTGCTTATGTTCGGATGCTCATGTCTCTAGTGATTGGCCTGATCGCGGTATCGGCATTCTGCCAGGTTCGTACCTCTTCTGACGGTCCCCCCGGAGCTCCCCGGTTTCAGGTCGCTACCATCAAACCAAGCCGTCCGGGAGAAACTCGACTCACGCTCATTGCAGGTAACCGATTTGTGACTGCTGATACATCTGTGGTCGATTTGCTCAAGTATGCCTACGGACTTGATGAGCAAGAAATTGTCGGCGGCCCTAAGTGGCTGAAGACTTCCAAATTTGACCTTGTTGGCGACCCCGAGACCCAAACCAGGCCGTCTTCCGACGACTTCAAGAAGATGGTGCAAAACCTTCTAACGGATCGCTTCCATCTCACGGCTCATCATGAAACTAGAGATCTATCAGTGCTCGAGATAGTGCCCGCAAAGAGCGGGCCAAAACTGAAGAAGAGCACTCGGCCGCCGAATGGAATTCCTAGCGTCGCTTATATGCCTGGGCAGCTAACGGTAGCGAACGCCTCCATGGTTGATTTCGCGGCCTTCTTGCAGCGCTTTGTGACAGACTATCCGGTATTCGATCAGACGGGAATAACCGGAAAATATGATTTGGGTGTCCGATGGACGCCCGATGAGTTGCAGGTCGAAGGAAGTCGCCGGGGCGACGATAAGAATAGCTCTTTACCCGGTCTTTACACAGCCATTCAGGAACAATTGGGATTGAAGCTGCAAGCAGGAAAGCGTCCCGTTCAGGTGCTTGCCGTCGACCATATCGATATGCCATCGGAAAACTAGCCAAACATGGGGGAGACTCTTCGACCGATGATCGGGCCGGATGGCCTGGGATTGTGGTCACCCGGCCGAGACCGTGAATAGGCTGAAAATGGCGGTGCCTATTGCCGGCCGGAATACACGGGCGACTGCCCCAATCTATGCTGAACTGGGATGAGGCGGGTTCCCCCTGCAAGGGTCACTTGTTTCGTATGAGAAAGTACTCGAAAAATCGACCCGTTCAGGCGCTCGTTCCGGTTGTTTTGTTTCTGCTTTCCCTAACCGGCTGCGGAGGCGGGAATAGCGGCAGCCCTATGGCTACTGAATCGTCAACCGTTGCCGCCGTTTCGCCGGCCTGCTCTCCCTCCGCGGTAGCGATCAATGGGAGATCGCAGTGCAGTGCCACAATCCAGGGCACCGGAAGCTACAGTCCCGCCGTCACCTGGTCAGCCAGCGCGGGAGCCATTGATTCCAGCGGGCTTTTCACTGCGCCAGGCTTAGCGGGAACCGTGACGGTGACCGCCACCAGCGTGCAAGACACCACGAAGTCGGGCACAGAGATGATTACGGTGCAACCCGCTCTGCCGCCCACGATCACATCGGTTGCCGTGACCTGTAATCGCTCTTCTCTTGCGACCGGAACGACATCGCAGTGCGATGCGACGGTTCAAGGTACGGGAAGTTACAGTTCCGCCGTCGCCTGGTCCGCCAGCGCGGGAGCCATCGATTCCAGCGGGCTTTTCACTGCGCCGGCCTCAGCGGGAACCGTGAGCGTGACCGCCACCAGCACGCAAGACACAACAAAGTCGGGCGCGGCGGTCCTCGCCGTGCAGTTGCAAACTCCGCGGAGCAGTCATGTCGTCCTCGTGATGGAAGAAAACCAGAGCTATTCCACCGTGGTCGGGCAAACCAGCGTTTGGCCGAATCTGAATAACTTGATAAGCGCTGGCGCATTGCCCACGAACTATTACGCGAATTCGCATCCATCTATCGGCAACTATTTCATGCTAACGACCGGAGAGTTGCTGACAACCGATGACAATTCCACCTCCGTCTGGGACGTAGATAATCTGGCGCGGAGGATGCTGGCTTCGGGCATCTCGTTCCGTATCTACGCTGAGGGCATCCCTCAGGGATACATTGGTGGAAATACCGGGCTATATTTGGTCCGCCACAATCCGTTCGCCATGCTCTCGGATATCGCCGACAACCCGCAGGTGGCGAATCAAACGATCTGGCCGTTCACGCAGTTTGCCGTCGACCTAGCGAACGGCGCTTTGCCAGAGTTCTCTTTTATTGTTCCGGATGTTGACGACGATGCACACAACGAAACGCCCCAACAGGCGGACGCATGGTTGCAGAGCAACGTGGTAGCTCCGTTGTCCAGCTACTCCTCGTTCGAGCCGGGAGGGGACGGCCTTCTCATTGTTAACTTTGACGAGGCCGCAAATAGCGACACGGCATATGGTGGCGGTCATGTTGCTCCAGTCTTCTGGGGACCGGAGGTAAAAGTTGGCTATGTGCAAACATCGACCACCATATATCAGCATCAGAGCATGCTGCGCACGATGATGGAAGCTCTCCAGTTGCCGAACCCTCCAGCGGCTGCGGCTACCGCGCCCTCCATGGCGGAGTTTTTCGTGCAGCAATAGGCCGTTTATTGCCATATCACTTGCTTGAGCGATAGCACGCCAACTGCTACCTTTTAAATGGGGATGGATGCGTAAACGCCGGCTCGGCCAGGGTCCGCCCGGCACTCACTATAAGCCGGCGCTCCCATCATGCGCTTCACGGCTCGCTGACGCATCCAATATCACTACAGGACCCCGGCGATTATGTTGGTTTACAGTGCAAGAATCATCAAAAGGAGTTATGAAGCTATCGAACCGATTGTTGGCCGTTAAAATCGCCTTTGTAGTTGCCGTCACGGCAGGCTTCGGAGGCTTTGCGGCGCAGCGTCTCTATTCCGCCCAATCGCAGAGTTCCGCTGGGGCGGGGGAAGCCACTTTCCGAACCGGATTGGCAATCGGCGATCGTCTTCCCGCCTTTACCTTGAAATCTCTACCCGATGCCTCCGGACAAACAGATACCATCACCAATGCTGCGCTAATGGGAAAAAAGACGGCCTTCGCGATCGTGAAAGCAACGTGCCCCCACTGCCAGAAGGAAGGGAAGACGTTGCACGCGCTGGACCCCGACTTCAGCAAGGAACTGCGCTATGTGATCGCGTCCGTCAGCGAGCCGGGCGAGACTTCCGGCTACGCGGAGGAAACCGGGTTTCAGGGCAGCGTTTTCACCGGGGCGATGCCACTGGCGGAGAGCCTGCAGATTCACTCCGTTCCCGTGCTTCTCCTTTTGAACGAAAACGGGACCATTCAGTATGTGCAGCAAGGCGAGGTTGAGCCGGATCAGGAGAGACGGATTTTCTCGGCCTTCCTCTCCGGCAAGCCCATCCCGGCGCCAGCTTCGGCGCCGACTCAGACGGGGCCATTTTGATCATGCCTGCAGACCATCAAACTCCGCCGATTGGCAGCCGCTATAAGAGGCTGGGCTACCACATCCTTCGCATTTTGCTCGGATTGCTGTTTCTCGTCACGGGGATATCGAAGGCGCTTGCGCCGCTTTCATTCAGAGCTAGCCTGCAAGCCTACCAACTGACTCCCGCGTCTTTAAACACTCCATTGGCTGCACTGGTCATTCTGGTGGAGCTTGCCATCGGCAGCATGCTGCTGGTTCACCTGGCGATCCGCTGGTCAAGCCTGATTGCCGCAATCTTGCTGGCAGTCTTCACCGTAGCGATTGTGCTGGCGTGGAGGCATGGACTCGCAATCGATTGCGGTTGCTTCCTAGGAGCGCAGGAGCGTGTCGGCCCAGTGGCCATCATCCGCGACGTCGTGCTACTGCTTCTCGCCGTATTACTTGCGAGTTATTCCTGGAGGAGACAGGGCGCCTTGTCCCGCGCAGAAGGAGTCTAGTAGCATCGGCGTCTGTTTCCGTTGCCGACCCGTGCGACATTGCATGCATGAAGGTGAGCGCTATTGCAGGGCGCGGCGCCAAGCGCGATTTCATTGACCTCTATGTTTGTGCCCGGCTGCACGGCCTCACCGAGATATTGCGCATGTTCAACGAGAAATACGCGCGGATCCATATGAACAGAATTCATATCCTGAAGTCCCTGACATATTTTGAGGATGCCGAAAAGGACCCGATGCCCCGTATGCTTGCGCTGCTCGACTGGGACGGAGTTAAGCAGTTCTTTCTGAGGGAAGTGCCGCAATTGCTTTAACGCCCTTTGATACCCCGTATAGCTGCTACGCGGCCCACGGAGCGGTGGACATCACTTTTGTTCTGTTTTATCCACCGCTGTTGCCGGTCGCAAAAAGCAAAGGTGCCCTCAATGCCGGTCACGGGCGGGGGTTTGAGAATGCGGCCCCAAAATTAAAATAAGGTTCAGCAGGTCCAGCCAGCATTTCAAACCGAGGGCAACGCCTTTGAGTTGAGCCTCTCGCCGGCCGCTTTGCTTCATCGGGTCAGCCGAGTGCATGCTCAATCACATTTCCTTCTTGAGGTTGACGAAAGCCCCTATGATCAATTGATCGGTCCAGACATCCGGGATGCTGGCTCAACTATGCAAAGGCTGGCAGATCGCGACTGAGTTGAGGCCAACGGACATCTAAGAAAGCAGTTGAGGGAGTCATGGCCGGCAACTGTAAGACTCAGGTCGGAGCGAGCGGGAGACGGGGATGAGATTGGCGCTCACAAGAAAAAATGCGCTCGCTCACTTCTCCGGCGATGGAGCGTGGCGCTGCCAGGAGCTAAAACGGAGACTCCCATGGGTATTGTTATTGATTGCCACTCCCATGGCGGCATGGGGACAGAAGCCTGTACGTACCGCGCCGAGTCAGCCCACCGCTCTCCCGCACGCTTCGCCAAATCTTCCACCGGTGCAAGAAGCCTCCAACGCTGCTGCAGCTTCCGCCGTGCGCAAAGACGCGGCAGGGGAAAGAGACTTAAGCGACTGCCATATCGATGACGTGGAAAGGCTTCCCGGAAGCCACGAGTTCGGAAGTCACTTTATCGAAGCCATGGCCATCGATCCCAATCCAAGGGCTCGCGACGCCAGGGTGGTCTGGGGACTCACTGCGGACTTAAGCAGCAAGGTTGCCGCCCGCGACCGCGCCTTGTACATCTCAAAATCGAGCAATGGCGGAAAGACCTGGACTCAAGTGGCGCGGTTGGACTCCAGGTATTTCAATGCGGGTATCGGCGAGGGCGAGCGCAATGGCTTAGCGGTGTCTCCCGGCGGGACTGACTTTGTGGTCACAACGCAGCGCGGAGCCCTTCAGGTCTTCCCTCGGTCACGCGCTTCAGATGCCGTGGTGAAATCCATCCAAGGCCCGCGAGTTCCCGGACCCGATCCGGAGATCAGCATCACAAAGCGAACAGGAGATCCGGTCACGGCGGGCGTGGTCAAGATAACTCCCGACGGGAAACATCTGATCGTCGGTTTTGGCTACTTTGACCTGAACCCTAAAATCCTCACTTATCGCAGAGCAGCTGATGGTTCATGGATTGAGGATGGGCCTCTTCCCCACATTCCTACCCGGATGGATATTCTCTCCATGGAGTTTGGCGACCCAAAACAATTTCATCCCGACTCTCTCTATGTGGGCACTGGCGATCAGGCCTACCGTTTCAGCTTTCACACCAAGCAATGGACCCGCATCGACGGCGTGGGCCCGGATTCAGCTATCCAGGGAATCAGCATGGTGGGAGGGCCGCATCTGGCCGCTTGTTGGGGAGTCTACGATCCCGTCAGCCCCTTCGAGGTGGAGAGAGTCATCCATGCAAGCTTCCTATTGCACAGAGCGGAGGATGAGGCGGGCTCCAACATTCGCGCTTTCGGCATCGAGGTCGATCCCTTGAGGCCAAATCGAGAGATTGTCACCTCGATCACCGGCGTGTACGCCAGCAGCAGCCGCGGGGAAACATGGAGGCGACTGAATCGCCTTCCTGACGGCGAATACCGTTCCGCCCATTTCAACGCCGATGGGACAGTCATTGTCTCCGGAATCCCAGGAGCATTTCTGATGAATCCCTTTTCAAAAGCGTGCTCACCCCACCTCACAACTCGCGGGCGATAAACGGTTTAAGCGAGGGTCAGCCAAATAGTTCCCAGGTGTTACTATGCGGCATGCGTACACGGGTGGTAGTGCTTGGGGCGGGCTTTGGCGGCCTCGAACTGATAACGAGTCTCTCCGAGGCCTTCGGCGAAAGCATCGACATTTTGCTCATCGACAAGAGCGATACATTCGTTTTTGGCTTCTCTAAGCTTGACGTGATGTTCGGGCGGCAAACGGCTGCCGAGGTCCGGCACCACTACCGGGATGTCGTCAAGCCGGGCACCCGCTTCCTGCAAACGACGGTGCGATCCATCGACCCGAGCACCCGCAAGGTGGAGACCGACGCCGGAACATTTGAGGCGGACTTCCTGATCGTAGCGCTCGGCGCTGACCTTGACCCGGCCGCAACGCCGGGACTGGTGGAAGGCGGCAACGAGTTTTACACGGTGCCGGGAGCCTTTGCCTTACGCGATGTGCTTTCGCGATTCGAGCGCGGTGCGGCAATCATCGGCGTGACGGGGAAGACGTTCAAGTGCCCTCCTGCTCCCAGCGAAATGGCGTTTTTGTTGCACGACTATCTCACCGCTCGCGGGCGCCGCGATGCGACTGAGATCACCCTGGTGATGCCCTTCGGGACGCCCATTCCACCCTCGCCGGAAAGCTCGCAGGCAATTCTCGCCGCCTTCGCGGAACGCCGTATCCGATTCGTTAAAAGACACGCTGGTGAGCGCACTCGACCCCGGACGCAAAGTGGCAATTCTGAGCGACGGAACCGAAATGCCCTACGAGCTCTTTCTTGGTGTGCCGGTGCATCGAGTGCCTGCCGTCGTCGTTGAGTCCGGGCTCGCTTCCGGCCCCTTCGGCTGGGTGCCCGTGAACAAGCAGACGCTTGAAACGAGCTTTCCCGGTGTTTACGCCGTCGGCGACGTCAATGGAGTAGGCACTCCCAAGGCGGGTGTCTTCGCGGAAGGCGCCGCACGCGTTGTGGCGGCTGCAATCATAGCGAAAATTCGCGGGGGACCGGCACCGGAAGCTTATCGAGGAACCGGCGCGTGCTATCTGGAGTTTGGCCACAATGAAGTCGCACGCGTGAATGTGGAATTCCTAGCCGGGCCAAAGCCCACCGGCAGCTACGATGCGCCATCGGAAGCACTGAGGGCTGAAAAGGAGCGTTTTGCTTCGAGCCGGCTTCTGCGCTGGTTCGGACATCCTGTTGCCGGGTAAGGCTTCGCCCCCCGTAGCTTGGCTTACTTCTTCTTAGCTGCCCGTGGAGCGCGCGCTGCGGAGTTCGCCGCCACCGCGGCGCGGATGAGTTGACTGAAAGCAGCTTCGTTGATCTTCTCCCCTTCGCGAAAATCGATCGCGCGCCGCGTGTTCCCTTCCAGACTGGAATTGAAAAGCTTCTTCGGATCATCGAGCGAGGCTCCGCGAAAGAAAGTGAGCTTCACGGCCTGCTTGTACGATTCCCCTGTGCAGATGCCGCCGTCATGAGACCAGACGGGGACTCCGGGGGATTTTGGCTTCTCCCATTTCCACTCCTCCTGGATGTCGGGGTCGGCATCGTGGATGAGCTGACGGAGATGAGCGAGCGTCTCTCCGCGCCAATCCCCCAACTCTTCCATCCGCTTGGTGATCTTCGCTGTAGCGGCCTCGCCGCTCGGACGACTTGTCGGCTTCATATTGTCTCCAATCCTTCCTTTCGCCGCCCGGCCCCATGCCGAGGGCGGAAGCATAGGCCTCACGGTTTGCTGAGCAGTGTTGCCCGGACGGCGCGCCGCAGCGCCTTGTTAGTACGATCTTTTCGAAAGCCTACTGGAGCCCGTCGATTACGCGCTCCAAGTTGCCGATGAACCGCTGCCAGCCATAGCTCGCGCCTTTGTAAGCGGCCTCCTGATCGGGACGGAAACCGGAGTGCTCCATGCGCAGATGGGTACCCGAATCCGTTGGGGTTAGCGTAAAGGTGACGACGCTCTCCATGCCTAATGTGCCCCAGGCATAGGAAAGCGTCTTGCCGGGTTCAATAATGAGCACTTGACAGTCGATGACACCGTTCCAGTTTGGCACCGGATCCGCACGCAAGGTGAACGAGTGCCCTGCAATTGGTTGAAAGTCATTCTTCATGAGCCACTGCTCGATCAAAGAACTTTCCGTGAGCGCCCGCCACACTTTCTGTGGCGGATGAGGATATTCCCTTTCCACGACGACGGAACGGGTGGAAGTATCAGGCGTCATCCTTTGTCCATCCCTTCAAGAGTTTCTCCGAGACGATCGAATTTGCTTTGCCAGAAGGCGCCATAGTGACCGATCCAGTCCACCAACGGCGCGAGCGCTTCCGGCCTGGCGTGGTAATGGGTCTCGCGCCCCTTGCGGCGATTGCGAACCAGCTTGGCGCGCTTTAGCGCGGACAAGTGCTTGGAAACCATTGGCTGAGAGACGCCCGCGCATCTCGTCAGAGCGTGAACAGTCTGGTCGCCGTCGCGGGTCAGCCGCTCGAAGATGGCTCGACGGGTGGGATCGGCGAGGGCCTTGAAGAGGATGTCTGAAGCACTCGGCATGCTCACAACCATAACCCTATGGTTATGGTTTGTCAAAGCGAAAATTGTGAGTCGCTCCGCCTTCAAAGGCAGGGCTGGCCTCTTCCGGTGACGCGCTCAAGGAAATGTACCCCGAGGCAGATACACCATACGCGGCTTTTCCGTTAAAAAAAGCCGCACTTCTCGAACCGGTGGGGCATAGCAATCGTGACCCGTTTTAAGAACCCAAACCAGCCGGTGCTGAGTAGCGGCGGCCGGCAGCTGGAGGCCTCACCTTCTTCTGCTACACTTGAGCCAAGCATTTGGGCCGGTAGAGAGGCGTCCTGCCAGGGACTGCCTGAAGGCTCGGAAGCGTCGGTAGCACGTTCGGGGAGTGGCTCAGCCTGGTAGAGCACCTGGTTCGGGACCAGGGGGTCGGAGGTTCAAATCCTCTCTCCCCGACCAATCTTAGTTCAATCATTGGAAGCAGTTAGCAGAGATTGGGCCCTATCCTCTTTGCGCAATAATTTCGTTGTTTCCGGGTACTACACATCTCCGGTTGCCTTGCGGGCCCGCAAAACGTGCGAAGCCGGTCGCGGCAAAAGCGCGAGCAGTCACGTCACCTGAGCAGCGTCGGGAAGCCGTCGAAACGAGCTGCGGCATAGCAGACCATCTTTGCCAGAAGCATGGCGTCGTCTAAAGACGCTATGACGGGTAAATGCATATGAATGAGGCACTTTCAGGCATAGTCCAGGCTGAATCCGCGGAGGCTGTCAGCGAGACATCCTTGACCCGCAATGTCAAAGAAAAACCGGCTGCCGCTACAGGACCCGCGTCCCCTTTTTGATCTCACTATTGAGAATCTTTTCTACGCCCTTCCATTAGACGACAAGTATTATTCGATGTGCGGCAGCGGTGGCGGCAGCGACCGCAGCGACTGCGGCGGCCGTGCGCCACGAGAAGGCCCCTCCCAGATAGGTAGATCGGAGCGGAAGCCAATGTATCGCAACAAACATCACGACTTTCCGAAGCAAATGTCGTATTGCATCCGGCTGTATGTAGTTCTGGCTGTGACTATTATTGCGGGATGCGGTTACGTAGCTTTCGGCCAAAGCGCTGGCACCGGTAAAACGATTAACCTGGAGCCGCTTCGTCCGACGATGCCGGTTGTGCTAGGCAGCGTAAGAGTCGATGGTTCCCGAATTGTCCCAGGTGTCCAATTTCATGCCCCTCCTGACTGGTTAGAACATCTCCATGTAGTTGTTTTCAATAGAACGATAAAGCCAATTATTGCCATCACGATCGAGTTGTCCTTTCCTGAAACCGGAGATGGCGGATATCCGAGTACAGGGATGTGGACGTATCAGGTGCAAGTAGGGAATATTCCAGCCTATGAGTTGGTAGATCCAAGTGGAAAGAAGCTCAAACAAACGCTGCGTACAGCGATAGACTTATTGCCTGGGGCTAGTATTGATGTGGACTTGGGTAAGCCTGAGTACTCACGTATGGTAAGTACTTTAGTGCGGGGAAGGGCGCCGCGAATTTGCCACATCCGAGCTCTGATTGTCACATTTTCTGATGGGACAATGTGGGGCGTTGATTCATTTATGCGCCCAGATCCAATGCATCCTGGCCGCTATCGGAAGTTATCTCCCGATGAGTTCTTTAAGTGAAGCGGGAAGGTGGGAAATGCGAGAGATAGATGTGCAAGCCCGGCCGGCCCTGGGGGTAGACGTAGTGCTTCCAGATGTTTATTTCAGTTGGCTGTGGAAGCCTCCGGTGGAAATACGGAACGGCAGGGGGAAGCACGAAGTACTTCTCCCATCTCCCAAAGTACAGCGGAATCATTAACTCATCCGCTGCGCTACGCTAACCAGGCTCACCCGGTATAAAAGGTCCGGAAACTAAGGATGATGACGATGACTATAAACAAAAAGATGTCGATGTGCATCGTTTTAATGCTCTTTCCGATAGTTGCCTTTGCTCAAGTGACGCCAACTCCTGGGGCCATACAGATTGGAAGCTTTGCATCTTTGCTTGGATGCGATGCCGGCACTGTGATATACAGGACAGCGCAACGGGCCAGGTTTCCTGTTCTGATTGTGATACTGAGAACAACATTAGCAGCTACATTTGCAATCTTCGGGGTGCTCCTGATCGGGAGCGACGTTGCTTGGGGTCAACAGCAAACTGGAGATGTCATTCATGTGGAGGTGTATCGTCCACATATGGATCCGGTGCTCATTCGTGAAGTGAGCATCGATGATTCGAAAGTCATACCCGGTAGAGGCTTCATCGGTCCTAATGATTGGCTAAAAAAGATTCACATCGTAGTCGTCAACAAGACGATAAAAACAATTACGGCTATGGATGTCTTTTTAACATTTTTCCAAACTGGAACCGGGTACCGGGTTTGCCGGTGTTGTCATACGAAATTAAGCTTGGAAATAAAACGGCGAAAGAGCTAGTTGACCGTAACGGGAGGCAGCTCCATGACGCTAATCGCGCGCCGATAAACATACCACCTGGCGAAAGCTTCGATGTCAATGTGGGCAATGGCTATCCCGATTATTCAAGTACCCTTGAGGGTATGCTGCATGGAAATGCGCCTAGAATTTGCAATATAAGGATCCATGGTTCTCGGACGAAACAGGCTGGGCGGGGTACTCCTTTATGCGATACGATTCGGAGGCGCGCCCCGTACAGATTCCGAAAGATGGTTTTATTGACAAATAAGGGCGAGTTAGAAATGCAATAAGGAGGCCGCTCATGCCCGGTTTCCGAATCTCCCGCCGCGCTTCCGGCGTGGTGGCGCTGGGCCTCGCGCTCGGTCTCTTCATCGGATCTGCACAGGCCGCTGACGCTCGCCAGCAAGCCGCCGCTCAGCCTCAATCCGCGGCTTCCGACAGCGCCTGCGGAGCGCTGGCGGCCCCGGTTCCGGAGCAACATGACCGCCCGATCTCAGAGATAAAGCTTCGACCGGCGCCCAAGCATCTTCCCTCCGCGCCCCGCTTGGTCTTCGCGCCTTCTCCCAGGTTTCCCCAGGAGGCCGCCCCAGGGAAATTTGCTGGCAACATCGTCGTGGGCATAACCGTGGATGCAAAAGGAACGCCGCAGCACGTACATATTGTGTGTTCGCCGGAACCCGCCTTCAACCCGGCCGCATTGCAGGCGGTGATGCAGTATCGCTTCCGCCCCGCCCTCCTTGATGGCAAGCCGGTCCCGGTGAAGGTGGATATCGTGTTGCCCGTACAGCAGAATTGAAGTATCTTCGCGGCGGTTCCGGCGAAACCGGCGCGTTGCGGGATGTATTCGTATTCTGCCAGTCGGCTCTGAAACGCCATAATGACGTTTAGAACCGTTGAGCGAAGGTTTTTGCAATTGATTGCAACACAGACGCCCACACCCCATAGCGTTCATGCAGGCATGCCACGAGTTCAATTTGTGAAGGGGTTAAATCCTCTCTCCCCGACCAATCCACAGCTTCTAAATGCTTCAGCGTCTCTAAGGTTGCGTGCTAACTGCTGCATCTATTAAGCGCTTCATTTCGCAGGTTTGCGGCCTCCGCTGCGGAAGGCCTCGTAACGCGCCCGGTTTTCCGCGTTGGGCGGATACAAGCCGGTCAGAGGTGCGCCGCCCTCCACTTCGCCGACGATCCAGGCCTCCAGCTTCTCTTGCTCGGCGGCGGTTTGGATCACCTCACTGAGCAGCACTTGCGGAATTACCACGGCTCCATCTTCATCGGCGACGATCGTGTCATCGGGAAAGATGGCGACGCCGCCGCAGCCAATCGGCTGCTGCCAATTCACGAACGTGAGGCCGGCCACCGAGGGCGGAGCGGCCGCGCCGGCACACCACACCGGCAGGGTGGTCGAGAGCACGCCGGCCACGTCGCGCACCACGCCGTCGGTGACCAGCGCCGCGACCCCGCGCACCTTCATGCGTTGGCAGAGGATGTCTCCGAAGATCCCGGCATCCGTGATTCCCATCGCATCGACGACCGCGATGCAGTCCGGCGGCATGGCTTCGATGGCGGCGCGGGTGGAGATCGGCGAACTCCAGGACTCCGGCGTCGCCAGGTCTTCCCGAGCCGGAACAAAGCGCAGCGTAAAGGCCGGTCCCACGACGCGCTTCTGCCCTGCGCGCAGCGGCTTGGCTCCACGCAGCCAGACGTTGCGCATGCCTTTCTTCAGCAACACCGTGGTCAGGGTTGCGGTTGTAATGTGCGAGAGCGCTTCTTTTGCGTCCTTGTCGAATGCCACTGAAGCTGTTGCCTTTCCAGCGAAATCAAATAATGGCGATGACATCAGAATCCATCGCCGGATTCCTTGTTTCCGTCCCTCTCTAGCCGAGGTATCTAGCCGAGCGCTCGGGCAGCCTCTGCTCTACTCCCAGCCGTCGGAGGCGAAGCGCGCGATTGCTTTTTCGTCGAACTGATAGCCGAGTCCGGGCTCGGAGGGCAAGGTCAGCCCGCCTTCTCGCACTTCGGGCTGGCGATCGATGATCTCGCGGAAGTTGAATACCTTGCCGTCGGGAAAATACTCGACGAATTGGCCGTTCGGCGCCGCGGCGACCAGCTGCAGGTGCAGCCCGTGGAACCAGTGCGGGCAAATGGAAACGCCATAGCAATCCGCCAATGCCGCGATACGGCGAAACTCGGAGATGCCGCCGCAGACCTCGGCGTCCGGCTGCAGAATCGACGCCGCTTCCTTATCCAACAATTCTTTAAAGCGCCAGCGGCCCGCTTCGATTTCGCCGGTGGCTACCGGAATGTTGGTAAGAGACGCCAGCTTGGCATGGTTGTCGATCTGGTCGGGGCTGAACGGCTCCTCAATCCAATAGGGATCGTACGGCGCAAAATGCTCCAGGTGGCGGAGCGCAGTCGGCACATCGGACCAGGCATTGTTGGCGTCCAGCATCAGCAGCACATCGGGACCGATGGCCTTGCGCGCCGCGGCAACTCGCATGGCATCCGGCTTTGCATCGCCGCGCCCGACCTTCATCTTGACTGCGTCCAATCCCAGAGCCACATAGCCGGCCATCTCCTCGCCCAGCATCTCCGGCGTCTTGCCTTCGAGATAGTAGCCGCCGCTGCCATAGGCGGGGACTGTACCCTGCCAGGCTGCGCCAAGATACTTATAGAGCGGCAGATTGGCCGCTCGCGCGTTTCTATCCCACAGCGCTGTGTCCAGGATGCTGAGCGCGCGCATCACGGAGCCGACGCGGCCGTGTAGCAACACCTCCTGGTACATCTCCTTCCAGAGCAATTCGGTTGCCGTGGGGTCCGCGCCAAGCAGCATGGGCGCGAGCATCTCGCGAACGGCGACGGCAACCACGTTTCCACCCGCGTGCCCCGCATAGCAGTGGCCGATCCCTTCCACTCCATCGTCGGTCCGCACCCTGACCAGCGTGTAGTCACGGTTCCTCACCTGCCGCTGGGCGAATGCGGTTGGCTGCGAAAGCGGAATATGAACAACGCGCGCTACGACGGAGACAATTTTCGCCATTCAACTTCCTTTTATCTATCGGGTATGGTCAGGAACGCAGTCACAGCCGTGAAGCGCATGCCACGGCAGGCGAGAAGGTTACCATAAGAAGGATGAGGCCAGTCTTCCTCTTCACAAAATCACCATTGGATGCTCGCATCTCTTACACTACATAAGCACGGCTTGGAGAGGACTCTATGAAGCGGCTGCGTATTTTTTCCCTTTGTGTTCTGGTCACTGCGGTAGTTTGCTGGCGGCACTCAACCGCTCAGAACCGGAGGCCGGTCACCCCGAATGACTCCAATATGTACATCCAGCGGCTTGACCCGGCGCTGGACGCGGTCATCGCTCCGGGCACCAAGATTGAGCGGGTAGCCACCGGCTTCTCCTTCGCCGAAGGGCCGCTGTGGCGTGAGGGACGCCTTTGGTTCGCCGATGTGCGCGGCGACAAGCTGCGCGCCCTAAGCCCCGACGGCAAGGTGGAGCTGTTGATGGACAATCCGGGCGGCGTCAAAAACAAGACGCCGGGTCTCGATCAGGGCTCCGATGGGATGGCGCCGGACAAGGACGGAACGATAATCGTCTGCTTACAGGGCGGCCGCAAGGTCGTACGGCTCAATGACAAGCTGCAGGAGACAGTTGTCTTCGATTCCTATGACGGCAAGAAACTAAACAGCCCCAACGACGTTGTCTTCGCCCCCGACGGTTCGATGTGGTTTACCGATCCGCCTTATGGCCTGAGAGGCGGCGACAGATCACCGGATAAGGAACTGCCCTTCAATGCTGTGTTCCGTTATGCCGATGGCAAGTTGACGCCGGCCATCACCGACATGACAACGCCCAACGGCATCGGCTTTTCCCCCGACGGAAAAATCCTTTACGTGTCTAACAGTGGCCCGCAAATGTATGTGAAGGCCTTTCATGTCGGGCCGGGCGATGAGCTTTCCGACGGCCATATCCTGATCTCCTATCCCCATCCTGCTTGGGGTCAGGGCATTCCCGACGGACTCAAAGTGGACACGGCGGGCAATCTATGGACGACAGGCCCCGGGGGCATCCGGATTGTGACCCCGCAAGGCAAGGTACTGGGCCAGATCAAGCTGCCGGAGGTGGCGGCCAATCTCGCGTTTGCCGGCAACGGTCACACCGTCTACATCACCGCCTCGACCAGCATCTATCGGCTCCATACCAAGATAGCGGGCGAGCTACCCGTCTATACACACAATCAGCCGAAAGGGAATGGTACGCATTGACTTACCGCAGTCCGATTAACGACAATTCCGTGAAGCAATTTTTGCGGTAGTTGCAGTTGGGAAGGCTGACGCGAAGGCCCGATCCTGAGAGTTCAAACCATGGGGATCCTGGATTATTACCGCCGCACGAACGACGACGGAAGCCACGAGACGATCTGTACCAGATGCTTTGCCACGGTAGGGCGCGCCAATACTCTCGCCCTACTGGCCCAAATGGAGGCGGAGCACCTATGCCCAGCGAGGCGCCGGAGTCGCGCCGACAGGCCCGCTTCGGCTGTCTTTGTGCCCAGGGCAACTCCTTTCCCCACTGGCATGGATAGGTTCTTCATAAACTCCGGAGGAATGCATCTCCCGCAGACCCTGTTGATGCTCTGCGCCGGAGTTTTGTGCTTCTACATCTTCCCCTCGGTGATCGAGGTCGAACTCGTGAAGCATCTCAGCGTCTGGGTTGCCTGCATCCTCGTGGGCGATTTGGCGGGATGCTCTTTTGTGTCGCTGGTCTGTGGAATGAAGAAAACCGGCGTGCTTCTCTATCTTTTTCTTACCGCTTCGGAGGGCTCGCTCTACGAGCTGCGCATCTTTCCGCGCTCGGTCCTGGTCTGGACGGTAGATCTTGTACCAACACTTTTGGTTGTCGCCCTCATCGTGGCAGCCTCTTATCGCGCGGCTCACTCCCAGGCGGGGAGGCTCGCCGCGAGTTGACCTCTCGCATGGCTGCCGGGGTCGAGGACGAGTCCATGGGAATCGAGAAGTTAGGCTGGCTTTAACGTCTCTAGTTTTCCGCGCGCGGCCCAGCTCTGGCCGCAAGATACTTGTTGAAGGGAATCTCGAAATAGAAAAGATCCTTGCCATTGGCGTCCTTCAGGTTGGTTAGGCTGAGCTTGGCCCCACGAAGCGGATTCTCGAGACCGCTCACGTCATAGAAGAAGAACCCCGAGCGGGTGGTGTGCGGATCGATCTCGACGAAGGAGTACTCGAACGACTGGAAGTCCGCCTCGACCGCCTTGCGCGTCTTGGCAGGATTGTGCCCCAGGTGAGACAACGGACCGGGCAGCTTGTAACCGCGGTCGGGACGGCTTACCTTATCCACCCGGCGCTCCACGTCGGCCAATTCCGAGGTGCGGATCGTATCTCCCGCGGCGTCGATGAAGTCGATATGGGCAGCCGCGAGTGAAATCGCATGGTTGCTGTTGTTGGTGATGATGACGCGTATGGGCAGAAAGCCATACTCCAGATAATTGATTCGAAAAAGCTCGATCTTACCCTTGCTGTCGTAGGGATCGGCGGCAATCGCGACCTGCTCCGCGGGATGGA
>Ga0207933_1001498_pt1 | contig 17367 bp, 16 predicted proteins | sample NGESurdeep092012_4_FD_184488 | JGI IMG/M metagenome (GOLD analysis project Ga0207933, IMG submission 184488) | Arctic peat soil microbial communities from Barrow, Alaska - NGEE Surface sample F53-3 deep-092012 (SPAdes) | ecosystem: Environmental > Terrestrial > Soil > Wetlands > Peat ...
GCCCGTGTACCAACTCACGTAAGGGAAATCCTTGGGCGCCGCGGCGTGCAGTTCCTTGCGCACTCTGGGCGAATCGACGCGACCCTGGACTTCGTTGGGCAGGTCGATGTCCGTGTACTGATCGATGCCGTACTGGTGCGCGACGTTCTGGATCGGCGTCTGACCGTACTTGGACTGCTGGGACCAGAAGAGATAGCCCAAGTTGTAGAAGTAGTAGTCCGAAGATTCGGTCAGGGCACTGGAAAGGTCGACTTGGCCCAGGCCCGTCGTCTCGTCGTCGTGAAAGACGCAACCCTTGGGGTTCGTCTTGCAACCCGGTACCTTGAAGCTGCCGGTGTCGTCGATGAACGCGTTCGGCGAAAGCACACCGGTCTGCATCTGAGCGGTCGCCGTGATCAACTTGAACGTGCTGCCCGGTGTGTAGAGACCCTGGATGGCGTAGTTGTTGAAGGCCTGGGTCGCGATGAGGTGCTTATATTCGGCTTCGGAAAGTCCGTTGACGAACGTCGACAGGTTGTACGACGGGTAACTCGACATGGCGAGCACGGCGCCGTCGTTGACGTCCAGGACGACGGCGGCGCCATTGATCGCCTGGGGCAACACTCCGGAACGTGGGTCGGGCACCGTTCGATCGTGCAAGATGTCGGCCTTCAAGATGCCGTCCAGGGCCTTTTGCAATCCGCCGTCGATGTTGAGCACGACCGAGTCCCCGACGGTAGGTTGGGTCGTGCTCAGGGTGCCGATGATGTTGCCGAGCGCGCCCACTTCAATCTTGCTGGTTCCGTTGTGACCGCGCAGATACTTCTCGTAGAACGCCTCGATACCGGTCTTCCCGGCCTCGTTCTCACTTATTGGTCCGACGTAACCCAACACCTGGGATCCCACGTTGCCCCCAAGCGGATACGAACGTTGTGAGACATTCAACACCGAGACACCGGGAAACTCCGACGGGTGCAACTTGATGAACTGCACGATGTTCGCCGGTGCGTTCGCGAGGATCGGTGCCGGCTGGTAGGGATCGTAGGCCGGGTTGGCGAGGTCGCTGGCGATCTGATTGACCTTGAGTCCCGTGAGCGAGGCCAAAGTTCCCTCAATCGAGGGATCCAGTGTCGCCTCGGCGCGCGAGAGTCGGATCTCGACCGTCGTCACGTTGTTGACCAACGGCACGCCGTTGCGATCAAGGATCAAACCTCTCGAGGCCGGGATCGACACGTTGCGAATCGAGTTCTGAGCTACCTGCGCGACGGACTGCTTGTGGTCCTTGATCTGCAGGACATAGAGCCGTCCTATGAGCACGAGGAATAACAAGAAGAAGAATCCGCCGATCACGTACCAGCGACGCTCGGGTCGCAGCTTGACGTCGCCCGGTGCCGCGACCAGGTCGCGAATGCCGACCGACTTCGGCTCGTTGATCGAGCGGCCCTTACCTCGAAACGGGTGCAGTGAAGTCCACGGACGCCACAGGCGCGAGAAGCGAGATCCCGAGGGGCGATCGCGCCAGGAACCCTTCATCGGCGCGCCCGAACGCCGGCGCGCCCGAACATGCGCGCGAGTCGCGAGACCGACCTCGCCAACACGAAGAACGCGAGGGCGTTCACGACCATCGAATTCACCAGACTGCCGTGCCACAACGAGAAGTTCAAGACACCGACGCCGCCCGCGGTGTAGATCACCGGCGCCGCCAAGCCGGCACCGCCCGCCAGGATCGGCGTCACCCACCAGGCCGCGGAGTCGAGGTCGCCGACGCCCTCCTTTCCGAGTCGTGACGCGCCGTAGGCGAGCACGACGCCGATCATCGCGGTGAGTCCGAAAGGAGTCGTCGCGTGGGTGTCAAAGAACACGCCTCCCACGACGGCCGCCCAGATCGAGAGCGCCGTGAATCCAGCGAGGCCCAAGGTGAAAGGCCAGAGCCACACCAACATGAACACGACGCCGGCGAAGCGCCACGTCGAAAAGACCGACAGTTGCACTCCGACAATAAACAGGGTGACCACCGTGACCGGGATCAGCGCACGGGTCACGTCGAAGGCTCCCAGAGCACTACGTCGAGGTACACGAGGTTGCGCAGATCGGCCAACGGATGCAGCGAAAGGTTGTAGGTCGCCGCGCCGGGCGTCAGCGTCACCTTCGAGACCTTGGCGACCGGCAGGCCCGGCGGATAGAGCCCGCCGTCGAGACCGTTGGTCGACACGACCGTGCCGGCGCGTACCGAGGACGTGAGTGGCACGGCCGTCGCGCCGAGTCCATTGTTGACACCCTGTCCGCTCACGACGATCGATGTCTTGCCTGATCCGAAGGTCGCTCCGATGAGTGAGTTCACATCGGTGATCAGGCGAACCGTGGCGCCGTGCGGGGTCGTTCCGGTGACCATGCCGACGAGTCCCCCATTGGCGACGACCGGCATTCCCGCCATGACGCCGCTATCGCTGCCCTTCGAGATATCGACCGTCGCGGCGAAGTTCGTCGGTGAGAGCGCGTTCACCTGGGCCGTGACCGTGGGCAACGACCCGACGAAGGTCACGTCGAGCTGGGTGCTCAGTTGTTCGAGTTGTCGATTTTCGGCGAACGCTTCGTTGGCCTTGAGTTCAGCCTTCCCGAGTTCGTAGCGCAGTTTCTCATTCTGGGAGACGACGTCGCTGTAGTTGATCGCCCCGGCGAACATGTGGCCGATCGGTCGCGCGATCTCATTGACGCTCCAGGTGAACGGAGAGGTGACGAGGTTCGCCGCGGTACGCAGTCCTGACACGACACCGCCGCTGAGGTAGAGCACGACCAGGAGTATCGAGACCGTGGCACCGATTGTCCACGTACGACGCCTCGTCCGATCCGTGGCCACGGGTTAGCGCGTAGGACTGGTCTTCAACATGCGCGCGAAGACGTCGAGTTCTTCGAGGCACATGCCACTTCCTAACGCCACGCAGTTGAGTGGGTCGTTGGCCACGATGATGGGCATATTCGTCTCGTACTCGAGTCGTGCCGCGATGCCCGCGAGGAGTGCCCCGCCGCCGGTCAACACGATGCCCTGTTCCATGAGGTCCGACGAGAGTTCGGGCGGCGTGCGATCCAGCGTCACCTTCACCGCGTCGACGATCGCCTGCACCGGCTCTTCCATCGCCTTGCGAATCTGTTCGGTCGAGATGGTGACGGTCTTGGGCAGTCCCGTCACCAGGTCGCGACCGCGAATCTCGGCGCGTAACTCCTCTTCGAGCGGATAGGCCGAACCGAGTTGGATCTTGATCTCTTCGGCGGTGCGCTCACCGAGGGCCAACTGGAACTCCTTCTTCACGAACGCGATCAACGCTTCATCGAGTTCGTCACCACCGACGCGAATCGATTGGCTCGTCACGATGCCGCCGAGGGAGATCACCGCGACCTCGGTCGTGCCACCTCCGATGTCGACGACCATGTTGCCGGTCGGTTCGTGAATCGGCAACCCGGCACCGATCGCGGCGGCCATCGGCTCTTCGATGATGTAGGCCTTTCGCGCGCCGGCGAACTCGGCCGCTTCCATGACGGCGCGCTGTTCAACGCCGGTGATGCCCGACGGAACACAGATGACCATTCGAGGTTTCGCGAAGCGACGCTGATGGACTCGGTGAATGAAGTAGCGCAGCATCTTCTCACAGATCTCGAAATCCGCGATGACACCGTCCTTCAGGGGCCGGATGGCCTGGATGTTGCTCGGGGTACGGCCGATCATTCGCTTGGCTTCGGCGCCGACGGCGAGTGGCTTGCCATCTTTGACGTCGACCGCGACCACCGAGGGCTCGTTCAAGACGATGCCGCGGCCGCGCACGTAGACCAACGTGTTCGCAGTTCCAAGGTCGACCGCCATGTCACGGCCCAAAAGCGAGAAACGACTATCAACCATAAAGACCCTTTAAGTAGTGACGACGACGCCCTCTTCACCTACAAGGCTAGGACACGAGACGCACCCGGGGCCACTAAACGTCGTTAGACCAGATGAGGGAAGAATATTTCGATCTCGCGTTGTGCCGATGCCGCCGAGTCCGAACCGTGCACGAGATTCTCTCGATGACCGATCGCGAGATCGCCACGAATCGTTCCCGGTGCGGCGTCCTTGGCGTTCGTCGCACCCACGAGACCTCGTACGACCTGCCACGTATCGACCGGACCCTCCACGATGGTCACCAGGACGGGACCTTGCGTAATGAACTCTACGAGCTTGTCGTAGTAGTCCTTGCCCCGGTGTTCGACGTAGTGACGCTCGGCCGTGGCGAGGTCGAGGGTCCGTAACTCGGCCGCGACGATACGCAACTGTTTGGCTTCCAGGCGACCAATGATCTCGCCGATAAGTCCGCGCTCCACGCCGTCGGGCTTCACAATAAAGAGTGTTCTATCCACGACGAAGAAATCTAACAGCCGTCACGTGAGGTGTCGGGAACGCACCCGCATGACCTCGCCACGAACTTCGGCGACGAGGTACAAGCTGCCCGCGACGACGATGAGGTCTTCGTCGGTCGATCGCTCACGTGCGTGCGCCAACGCCGCCGTGGCACTCGGGTGTTCGTAGGCGACGCCGCCGTGACGACGCACGGCGTTCGCGACCTCGCTCGCCGACACCGCTCTTAGCGAGTGCGGCGAACAGCAGTGGAACTCGGTGAACCCGAGCGTGACGAGTGGTTCGACCATGTCGTCGATGTCGCGTCCGCTCAACATGCCGAGCACACAACGCCGCTCCCCGGCGACGTGGAACGCACCGTCGAGCGTGGCGACGAGTGCCTTCACCCCCGCGGGATTGTGCGCGCCATCGACGACGATCATGGGCTTGCGCGAGACGAGCTCCATGCGACCAGGCATCCGGGCCTTGGCCAGCGTCGAGGTGACCGTCTCCTCACCGAGCGCTCGACCGAGGAAGGCTTCGGCCGCGACGATGGCCGTCGCGGCGTTGACGCCCTGATGAATGCCGTGGAGTGAGACGAGGATTTCCTCGTAGCGCGAAAAGGGCGTGCGCACCGTGATCGCCCGCCCCCCGAACGCCAGTTCGTTTTGCTCCAACGTGAAGGTGTCGCCGAGGAGCCATAGGTCGGCGCCCAGTTCGTCGGCCCGGCGCTGGGCTATCTCGACGACGATGGCGTTGGTCGTGGCGACGATGGCGATGGCGTCGGCGCGAAATATGCCGACCTTGTCACTCGCGATCGCCGCGATCGTCGGGCCGAGCACGGCCGTGTGGTCGAGGTCGACGTTGGTGAGCACCGACACGACGCCGTCGATGACGTTCGTCGAGTCCCACGTGCCGCCCATGCCCACCTCGATGACCGCGACGTCGACGCCCTCGTCCGAGAAGTGCAAGAACGCCGCCGCGGTCAACAGTTCGAACCTCGTGAGGGCGATCCCACTGACGGACTCGACGTCGGCCAGTCGTTGGAAGAGCGTGATGAACTCCTCGTCGTCGATCGGTTCAGAATTCACGGCGATTCGTTCGTTCACGGCGTGCAGGTCCGGACTGGTGAAGGCGCCGACTCGAAGTCCGGTGGCGCTCAGCAGTGCGCTGGTCAGCGTGGTCGTCGTGCCTTTTCCGTTCGTACCGGTGATGTGGATCGTGGGGTAATCGCGTTGCGGATGGGCGAGCATCGCCAGGGTGTCAACGATTGGCTGAAGGGTCGGAATCTCTCGTCGATTCGGCGCGACCAGTTCGTAGTCGACGTGCGATTCGAGCCACGTCAGCGCGTCGACGTACGACGTAAAGCGCACGCGTTAGCTCGCGCGACGGGTGCGCGTCGCCTTTCGCAATTCGTATTCGGGAGCGACCTTGTCGCGCACCGAGTCGGCCGTGACAACACAGCGAAGCACGTCGGTGCGACCGGGCACGTCGAACATCGTATCCAACAAGACGGCCTCGAGAATGGAGCGCAGTCCCCGCGCACCGGTGCCGCGTTCGAGGGCGAGGTCGGCGATCGCTTCGAGTGCACCCTCATCGATGACCAATTCGACGCCGTCCATTGCGAGCACCTGTTGGAACTGCTTGACGAGTGAGTTCTTCGGTTCGGTCAACACGCGAATCAACATGTCACGGTCGAGTTGTTGCACGGCGCTCACGATCGGCAGGCGTCCGATGAACTCGGGGATGAGACCGAACTTCACCAAGTCTTCGGGTAGCGCGTGGCGGAACAGTTCGATGTCGCCCTTGCGCTTGGATTCGACTGGTTGATTGAAGCCCATGGACTTGGTGCCCAGACGACGCTCGATGATCTCCTCAAGTCCCGCGAAGGCGCCGCCGACCACGAACAAGATGTTCGAGGTGTCGATGGTGATGAACTCCTGGTGCGGATGCTTTCGACCGCCCTGTGGTGGCACGCTCGCCACGGTGCCTTCGAGGATCTTCAACAGCGCTTGCTGGACACCTTCGCCGGACACGTCGCGCGTGATCGATGGGTTCTCGGCCTTGCGCGCGATCTTGTCAATCTCGTCGATGTAGATGATCCCACGTTCGGCGCGCTTCACGTCGAAGTCGGCGGCCGAGAGGAGTTTCAAGAGAATGTTCTCGACGTCCTCGCCCACGTATCCGGCCTCGGTGAGCGCGGTGGCGTCGGCGATGGCGAAGGGGACGTTCAGCATGCGCGCCAGCGTCTGAGCGAGAAACGTCTTGCCGCAGCCGGTCGGACCGAGCAGCAACACATTCGACTTGGCGACTTCGACGTCGTCGTCGTGGAGCGGTCCGGTTTGAATTCGCTTGTAGTGGTTGTACACCGCGACGGCGAGGATCTTCTTCGCCTCGACCTGTCCGATCACGAACTCGTCGAGGAAGGCGGAGATCTCTCGTGGCGTCGGAAGATCGTCGAGGACGAACTCGGGGCGATCACCAAACTCGTCGGCGATGATGTCGTTGCACAGGTCGATGCACTCGTCGCAGATGTAGACACTGGGTCCCGCGATGAGCTTCTTTACCTGCTTTTGACCTTTGGCACAAAAGCTGCACTTAATGAGGTCGTTGCTTTCTCCGAACTTCGCCACTGATTTCCTCCGACATGACCTCCGCCGCGACCATCCTACGGGGCGGCAACGTCAATTCTTGGTTCCTACGGACGCGCCGTGATTACTTCGTCAATCAGACCATATTCCACGGCCTCGGCGGCGCTGATGATGAAGTCGCGGTCGGTGTCTTTGGTGATGCGCTCGACGGACTGACCGGTGTCTTGGGCGAGCATGTCGTTCAACATGTCCTTCATGCGCAAGATCTCGCGAGCCTGAATCTCGATGTCCGACGCCTGTCCCCCGACGCCGCCCCACGGTTGGTGCAGCAAGACGCGCGCGTGTGGAAGCGCGAAACGCTTGCCCTTGGCTCCGGCGCCGAGCAGTACCGCAGCGGCCGAGGCGGCCTGTCCGAAACAGAACGTCGAGACGGCGGGCTTGATGTACTTCATCGTGTCGTAGACCGCGAGCAGACCGGTGATGTCGCCGCCGGGTGAGTTGATGTAGAGGCTGATGTCCTTATCGGGGTCCTCGGACTCGAGGAACAACATCTGGGCGCAGATCAGGTTCGCGATCGTGTCGTCGATTGGCGTGCCGAGGAAGATGATTCGCTCACGCAGTAGTCGACTGTAGAGGTCGTAGGCGCGCTCGCCCCGGTTCGACGATTCGACGACGGTGGGGACGAGGTAATTCTGGGCTTTGAAGTAATCGTTCACCGCACTACCTTAGGCGTCCGCGTCTGTCTCCTCGGCGGTGCCGTCGACGGTGTCGGGGGATTCAGAATCGATCTCGGCGTCTTCTTCGGACTGATCGGTGCGCAACATCGCGTGGTCGATCTCGACACCTTCGGGGTCCACGTAGACCACGTTCTCGCTTAACCACTTCGACGCCTTCATCTTGGAAACCTCGGCCGTGAAACTCACGACGCGTCCGGAGTCGCGAAGGTTGTCGCGCAGCAAGTCCGCCGACACACCCATGGCCCCGGCGGTGCGCTCGAGCTCTTCGTCGATCTCTTGCGGCGACGCGTCGAGGTGTTCGGCCGCGACCAGTGCGCGCATGGCGAGGTCAACGCGCACCGCGCGCACCGCGTCCTGGCGCAACGTCGCCAGGAGGTCCTCCGGCGTCTGATTGGTCACCTGCAAGAACATCTCCAGCGTGAGCTTCTGCGCCCCGAGACGCTCGCCCAGGTCGTGCAAACGTTCGTTGGTCTCGGCGTTGATCAACACTTCGGGAGCCGCCTCTTCTGCGACGAGTTCGCTCAAAGTGATCAGCGCGGCGTCACGCTGCGACATCTGCGCCTCGACGATCTTGCGCCGGCGCATCTGTACGAGGATCGCTTCGCGCATCTCTTCGGCACTCGTCCATTCGGAGTTCTCGGTGACCCACTCATCGGTGAGATCGGGCAGCACCCTCTCTTGAACTTGCTTCAGCTTCAATTCATACGTCGCGACCACGCCCTCGCCGAACGGCGCGTTCATCGTGAGGTCTTCGCCGGCCTTCAGCCCGAGGATCAGTTCGTCGACACCTTCTGCGATCGATCCGGTGCCGACGGTGTACATGAAGTCGGTCATGTCGAGCGGTTCGGCCTCGGTGCCGATCTGTTGGACGTGCACGTCCATCGTCACCAGGTCACCGGTGACGATCGGCCGGTCGACGGGGTTGAGTACCGCGTCGGTCTCGAGGTAGCGGTTGACCTGGGCGTCGACTTCACCATCGGTCACGACCGGTGAGGGAATTGTCACGCGCAGTTCGCGTTGGCCCTTGATCGAGATCTCCGGTCGCACTTCGACCTCGGCCTCGAAGGTGAGCTGTCCTTCCTCTTCGCCGGCGGTGATATTGATATCGGGCTGTCCGATCGGATCGATGAGCGAATCGGCGACGGCCCGAGCGTAGAAGTCGGGCAAGGACTCTCGTATCGCTTCGGAGCGCAGGACTGAAGTCCCGCCGATATTCGCGATCAGGACGTTCTTGGGGACCTTGCCCTTGCGAAAGCCGTTCACCGACACCTGTTTGGAGAGGGTCTTGGCCGCGCTGTCCATCGCTTCGTCCATTTCGACGTCATCGATTTCGACGGTCAGCATGATTCGGTTGTTCTCTAAGAGGGTGGTCGTGGCGCGCATAGGAGATGCCATCCTACCGGAGCGGCCGTAAACGCCTTAAATCATGATGACGAGCGCGTCGGCGAAGGCGCTCGCCATCGCGTGGTCCCCGCGCACGTTTGTCGCCGAGGCCGCGAGGAACGCCGCGGAGCTGATTCGCCCGGCGGCCCGACGCCAAAAGAGGGCGATCGGCGTCGTGATCTCTAGCGTCGGTGTGTCCGCACTGTCGCTGAGTGCGAGCGCGCGGCCGTCGGCCACGCCGATCAACACCGAGCGTGCGAGACGCCCACTCAAGTTCACGCGAACCCGCGTGCCGTCGGGTGCCTTCATACGTTTACCCACGATGTAGGGCAGCCCTGATTCGAAGCGGTTCACGACGATCTCTTCACCGGGTCCGTGGTCGTCTTCGGGTTGCAACAGGGCGTCACGAATGTCCTGGAGGTGGATCCAACTGTCGACGACGCGGGTCTCTTGGAACCGGTGATACGGACGCTCCCCCTCGGGACTCCAGCCGACTTTCTCCCATCCGGCGTCGTCGAGCGCGCGAAGCGCGGCGATCGACTGGACGCACTGCATGCGCAGCTCGTCGAGCACTTCGATACCCGGCCGATCGCGGTTGGCCTGGACGTAGGCTTCGTTGAATTCGCCGATCGGATTGTGGACGTAGTCGGGCCACTCTCCGTGATGCGTCGGGACCGGCTGGCCGTGCAGCATCTTCTCGAATCCGACCAAGTGGCTGAGGACGTCCTTGACACTCCAGCCCGGACACGGGGTGAGCGCGTCATAGCTCTCGGGTGGCTGGGACCGTACCAGCCGGTCGATCGAACCCCACGTCGTATCCAGCGCATCGATGATCCACTCGTAGGCCACGTCCGCCTCCACTGGTCTTGATCTCAGCCTACGAAGCGGCGGCGACGCGAATGACTATTTCAAGGGATGTGTAACGATGGAGGGCACGGGGCGTAGCGCAGCTTGGTTAGCGCGCCTGGTTTGGGACCAGGAGGTCCCGGGTTCGAATCCCGGCGCCCCGACGAAAACGAAGTGACCTCGCACTACTAAGGGTACGGTCTTGGCCGAAATGGAACTCCCGATGAACGACACCCGGGGCGGAAGCCTCGTGTCGTTCGCTCGACTCGACGACACCCCCTTCGAGATCCTCGACGGCGCAGTTGCGCCGGCCTGTTCCCTTGTCGTGGTGGGGTGGGACCAACGGGTCCCGGTGGGATTCAACGTCACTCGACAGCAGTGGGAGTTGCCCGGGGGATCGCTCGAGGCGGGAGAGTCGGCCCACGACGCAGCACTTCGCGAACTCGTCGAAGAGACCGGCATTCGAGCCGATCGGGTCTCGCTCGTCGCACGGGCAGAATTCATGTTTGCGGGCGCATCGACGAGACACGTGGCCGCAGTGTTTGCCGTTCTCCTCATCCGTGCCCCGAACCTGGTCGTGAACGACGAGATGAACGACTTCGAATGGTGGGATCCAACCGGCGAGGTTTGGGATGGGTTGAGCCCGCTGGACGCGGAGGTCGCGCGTCGCTGTCTGCCTCGCGAAAACCCCGGTGCCACAGTTGAGCCATGAGCGAGTCGGACCCCGCGACGTTTCGACGCGATTCATTTAAGGGATCCTCTCCTCATGATCGACGTTCGTTCCTCAAACGAACCCTCGGCGTAGGCGCAATTGCCGGAGCGGCAATTGCGGGAGCGGTGTATCTGGAGGAACGACACTCGCCAACGTCCACCACGACCTCGTCGACGACTCCGGCAACGACGACGACGGGCCCCGCGACTGCGGCGTCGTGGTCGCAACTTGGTGCTGCACTCACCGGTTCCCTGGTCCTGCCATCCAATCCTCGCTACGCCATCGACCGACTGCTCTACAACTCGAAGTTCGTCAACCTCCATCCTCGCGCCATCGCCTACTGCGCCACGTCCGATGACGTCGCTCGGTGCATCAACTTCGCGACGTCGCACGATCTCGCGATTGCCGGGCGTTCGGGTGGCCACAGCTATGGCGGCTACTCCAACAGCGACGGCCTGGTAATCGACGTCAGTCGAATGGCCGGTATCGGCGTTGACGCCGCGAGCAACACGGCGCGCGTTGGTGCGGGTGCCAAGTTGATCGACGTCTACGACGTGATCGGCAACGCTGATCGATTGCTCCCGGGCGGTTCGTGTCCGAGCGTCGGCATCGCCGGACTCGCCCTCGGTGGCGGGATTGGCGTTTTCGGCCGCGAGTTCGGACTCACCACCGACAACATTCGTGCGGTGAATATTGTCACGGCAGATGGTCGAATCCTCACCGCCGACGAGAACGACAACAGCGACCTGCTGTGGGCCAGTCGAGGCGGCGGTGGCGGAAATTTTGGGATCGTGACGTCATTTGAGTTCAACGTGCACCCCATGCCCGAGGTGACCTTGTTCACCTTGCAGTACCCGTGGGCCGCCGCGTCCACAATGTTGAGCGCCTGGGCACACTGGATGAATTCGGCGCCCGATGAGCTCTGGTCGAACTGTCAGTTACTCTCCCAAGGGACCTACGGGTACTTAGCCCAGATCGCTGGCGTGTACTGCGGGTCACCGAGTGAACTCGCGATCGTGCTCGCGCCTCTGAAATCGATGATCGGGACCGCGCCGACCTCTACCTTCAGCGGATCCAACAGCTACTTGAGCGCCATGGAGATCGAAGCCGGCTGTTCGGGACTCTCGATCGCCGCGTGTCATCTGACGACGCAGAATCCGACCGGTCGACTCGGTCACGAGGCCTACTCCGCGAAATCGAGTTACGTCAAGGCGCCGGTGAGCGACACGGCCGCGGCCGCGTTCGTCGACGCCGTCGAAAACCTCCACGCGCTCGCTCCCACGGTCGGCGGCGGACTCGCCTTCGACTCCTACGGCGGAGCGATCAATCGTCTAACGAGCGACGCGACCGCCTTCGTGCATCGCGACAAGCTGGCCTGCATCCAAGCGACGTACTCGTGGTCCAGCTCTACGTCTCCATCAGTGATCGCGGCGGGGGCGCAGTGGCTCCAGTGGCTCGGGACCAACGTGTTCGATCCCACCACTGGTGCGTATCAGAACTACATCGATCCGACGCTCAATAATTGGCAGAGCGCCTATTACGGATCGAACCTCTCAAGGTTGGTGACGATCAAGAGAAAATACGATCCCCACAACGTGTTCTCCTTCGCGCAGTCGATTCCCACCCACGCTTGAGTGCTGAACCTCGACTCGCCGGCTCGGCACCGGTGACCTTCGACCTCGAGTACTTCCCGGGCGAACCCGATCTCACCCGGTGTGAACGACCGGTGGAGTACCTACGGAGGAATCAATGGGGACAACGCCAACGTGACACTTAACGAACCTGAAGTCAGTCCGGGGTTGTGGCTGATCAACCCGGCCGAAGAGGGACCGTTCCGGGCCTCGGGCGCACCAGCGGTGACCGCGAGCGCGAACCTGAACGCCGTAACCCAGACCTTCGACCCGTCGATGACGTCCTCCACAGGTGACATGTGGTCGAACTTCAATGGACTTTCCAGCACGCCATTCGACGCCGTCTACCTGGCCCCAGGAGCCTCGGCCACCATCACGGTCAGCGTGACACCTACCGACCCACCGGGAACCCCGATATCAGGGACGCTCTACGTCGACGACTACACGTTGGGTACTCCGTTTGTCTCAGGTCTGATCGAATCCGACGAGCTCGCCGCGATACCTTACAGCTACAGCATTTCGCACGAGAACGGGTTTTAACTGCGTCTTCAATGGCCGCACATCGACGGTTGTTCGTCGATGTGCGGCCATTGTCGCGTCAGGTAATCCCCATCGTTCCAAGTCTGGTGGGTGACTGCGAGCGATGAGTCACTTGTTGAGTGAGTGACGGGTCGCTGTAATCTCGAGTCGAGTCCACGTACTCGACGAAGTGGTGCCCCCGGCAGGAGTCGAACCCGCAACCTGACGGGTAGAAACCGTCTGCTCTATCCAGTTGAGCTACAGGGGCGTACCGCCAAGCGTACTGAACGGCTCACGGATTCTTGGCTCACATGAAGTGCCCTGTGCAATACTGGTTCCACTTGGTGGGCGTAGCTCAGTTGGTTAGAGCGCCAGGTTGTGGTCCTGGAGGTCGCGGGTTCGATCCCCGTCGCTCACCCCACGTAGCACCCGACTCCCCCGATTCGACTACCGGAGTCGGGTGTTTTTTTCTTGTCGCATCCTCCAGTACTGACGAGTAGATTTCGGCTAGGCAGCCTCGTGCGAGGTTCGAATGGAGAGACCAATGACAATCGTCCGTGACTCGTTCTACATCAACGGCGAGTGGGTGAAGGCCACGTCCGCTGAAACCTTGGAGGTGACCACGTCCGGTACCGGCGAGCTCTTCGCGACCGTGCCGGCCGGCACCGTCGAGGAGGCCAACAGCGCGGTTGAAGCAGCGGCCGCGGCCTTCCCTTCGTGGTCGAACACCAGTCCGAAAGAGCGCGGTGAGTTCTTGATGCGTATCTCAGAGAAGTTGGCCGAGCGTGATGACGAGATCGCACTGGTTATCGCGAACGAAGTGGGCATGCCGCTGATGCTCTCCAAGGGAATCCAGGTCGGACTACCGACGATGGCCTTCGCCGAGAACGCCACGCGCGCCGCTGAGTTCGCGTGGGAAGAGGAAGTGGGAAACTCGACCAACGTACGTGAACCCGTGGGCGTCGTGGCGGCCATCACTCCTTGGAACTATCCGCTCTACCAAATCTCACTCAAGGTCTCCGCGGCGTTAGCCGCCGGATGCACCGTCGTGTTGAAGCCCAGTGAGGTCGCACCGATCAACGCGTTCCTCCTCGCGGACATCATTGACGAAGTTGGACTGCCCAAGGGCGTCTTCAATCTCGTCAGCGGTCTCGGCCCCGTCGTCGGCGAAGCGATCGTGGTACACCCGAAGACCGACATGGTCTCATTTACAGGTTCGACTCGTGCCGGAAAACGCGTGATGCAACTGGCCGCCGAAACGGTGAAGCGCGTGGCCCTGGAACTCGGCGGGAAGTCGGCCAATGTCATCCTCGAAGATGCCGACTTTCCAGCCGCGGTGGCCGACGGAGTCTTCCAGTGCTACCTCAACTCCGGTCAGACCTGCTCGGCTCTGACGCGCATGCTCGTGCCGCGCTCCAAGTTGGCCGAGGTCGAGGACATCGCCGTGGCGACGGCGGCCGGTTTCGCACCATCGGATCCCATCACGGGATCCAGTCTGCTCGGACCACTCGTCAGCGCCGTACAACAACAGCGCGTGCGTGATTACATCGACAAGGGCATCGACGAAGGAGCGCGACTGATCACCGGCGGCACTACTCCCCCGGAAGGTTTGGAGAAGGGTTTCTATGTGCAGCCCACGATCTTCTCGGACGTGCGAACCGACATGACGATCGCCCAAGAGGAGATCTTCGGTCCCGTGCTCTCGATCATTCCATTCGACACCGAGGAAGAGGCCATCGCGATTGCCAACGATTCGAACTACGGATTGGCCGGCGGCGTGTGGGCCGGTACCGAAGAGAAGGCATTCGAAGTAGCGAGAAAAATTCGCACCGGTCAGTTGTCGATTAACGGTGGTGCGTTCAACCCACTGGCACCCTTCGGTGGCTACAAGCAGTCGGGCTTCGGTCGCGAGCGTGGACTGTACGGCTTCGAGGAGTTCCTCGAGGTGAAGGCAATACAGCACAACTAAACCAATGGGTACCGGTCAGTGGTTAGACTCGTCTCGCGCCGGTAGCTCAATTGGCAGAGCATTTGACTCTTAATCAACAGGTTCCGGGTTCAAGTCCCGGCCGGCGCACGAAGGATTCGCTGATGAGAAGGAATGTTCAATTCTTGATTGTGGCGGGAGCAATGCCGATGTCAATGGTTTGTCAACAATGAGCGACGAAAAACCATCTCCCGCATACCCCGACCCAATGAGTCCCCTCCTTGCTCTCATAGTGCGCGGAGCGCTCGAGGCCCACCAATCCGGTGAAATTGACATTGAAGGAGCGATTCTCAGAGCCTCCGGAATTCCCAGGCCGATTCAGGTTCCGGGTTCAAGTCCCGGCCAGCGCACCAAAGAATTGCTGATCATGAGTGTTGTTCCATTCGCGATAGGGGCGGGAGTGATGCCTAGATCATCAGTGGGCCAAGCGACCTGTCCCGGAACTGCCGTCATGGTGCCGCGCAAGCCATTCCAATGACTGGTCAGTCCGCGTCACAAGAAGCTCCCGCAGGCAAGTTCATCTCGATGATGTTGAGCGCGTGAGCGAAACCTAGCGGCGCTCGGGCGTATCGTCGCGAACTCGTCACGACTCGAACGGACGAATCGTTGTGCGACACGGCACCCATATTCAACATCGCACGGTGAAGTGTCCGATCTTCTCCAGTGCGCGTCGAAGTGAATCCTCCCGCCGCCAAGTAGACCTCCGCATTGAATCCCAAATTCGCCCCGTGAATCGGAACATGTTCCGCTTCATAGTCGCGTTGCCACCTGGAGGCCGTATCACTCAGGTGGAACGACCAATCGTCGACCGAAACCCGACCGGACCAAAGGTCGACGCCGGTATCGTGACGCGCTACTTGTGCGCTGAGCCAATCTCTTGGAACCCGCGAGTCCGCGTCCGTGGTGGCGAGCCAGATTCTCGCAGGATTAATGAGTATCCATTCATCCAGCAGGGCCGCACAGCCGAGTCCGCGAGCGACACCGACGCTGTTTGCTGAGCATGTTCTCACAACACTTTTCACGAGATGCCGCTTACGACCAAGTCCGAACTCCCACATGGCAACGACCTCGGCGCTGGCGTCGTGACAATCGTCGAGAACGACTGCCAATCGCAGGTCGAGACCCTGTCCGCGTAGATCCGCGAAGGCGTCGGCCAGCGACGCGAGGGATGCGCCCAGCAACTCCTCTTCATTGTGGACCGGTATCACGACACCTACGGCCAACGTTCTGGCAAGTGACGGTCGCAAGGGGTTCATGTCACTCGCACCCATAAATCGAGGACGAACTCCTTTTCGAGGTAATGCGCAACTCGAGACAACCCCACGTTCTCGTCTATCACTGCGTGCGCACCGTCTCCAGAGAGTGGGTAGTCCGTCTCACCTCGCCAATGAACGCCGATGACGTGAGATCCGGGATCAGTTGACTCGACGACAAGGTCGACGATGCGCCGCAGTGTCAATGCGTCGAAGTAGTACGCAATCTCACTTAACACGACAAGATCGAACTGCTCCTTTGGCCACTCCTCGGGGATGGCTCGTCGTTCAATGACGACGTTGTCGAACCTTCTCAAGCGAGTGGTCGCACCTTCTAGCGCACAAGGAACAATGTCCGTGGCCAGAAGTCGCTCGCAGCGTGGCGCTAAGAACTCGGTGAGAACGCCGACGGAACATCCTGGTTCGAACACGTTACGAAAGTGATCTCTCGGCAGCGCGGCCACGGTGAGTGCGTACTTGCGCTGTTCGTACGAGCTCGTGGCAAAGTTCCAAGGGTCAGAATTTGAGGCGTACATCGACTGGAAGTAGGCGCGATTCGTCGACGACACTATGCACCCGCCATCTCGTCAACGAACACCTCATAGCTTCGCCAGAAGCGGCGCATTATCGGCGCTGGTAGAACTGGCGCGTCGGCGTCGTCCGGCCCAATCGGATACGTCTGTGATTGGAAGGCTCCCGTCGCCCAACGTTTTCGCGCACGGGCGATCCGACTCAAATCCAATCGTTGGCAGCGTCCCCAAGGAATGTCCGTTCCATCAGGCTCAGCCCAGTGCCAAGCCCACACCAAGTAGCCAATCGCCGTGGCGCCCACGGAGCGACTCACCGCGAGCGCCGATTCACCGCACGCGTCGTGATCCGGATGTCCGTCACGTCGCCAGGGTGCGACGCACAGGTCCCCCGGCTGCACCATCCCCGCGAGCGCCTCGTCCAATTGCGCTCGTCGCTGCGCGATTTTTCCATCGGGCAGATGAAGTGGCACGATCCGAGGTTCGTCCCAGCCCAGTCGACGGAGCGCCACGTATGACTCTCGAGAACGTACGGCGGCGAGATCGAGATCCCTCGTCACTTTCGAAAGAGGATGAGATCCTTCGCCGTCGGTGACCGCAACAACTTCGACCGAAATGTCCTGCGAGAGCGCGGCTTGGATAAGACCGCCAGTTCCCAATACTTCGTCGTCGGGGTGTGGCGCCACGATGATGATCCGCCGGGTCGACAAATTAAGTGTCGTCAAAGTGTCCTGTTGACCAGATTCTTTCCACAGCGCTTCTGATCGCCCTAGATGATTGTCGTCGACGATTAGCTCCACGGGAATCTATCCCTCGCGAGTCGCCCCAATGCGGCCGCG
>Ga0207933_1001499_pt1 | contig 17361 bp, 7 predicted proteins | sample NGESurdeep092012_4_FD_184488 | JGI IMG/M metagenome (GOLD analysis project Ga0207933, IMG submission 184488) | Arctic peat soil microbial communities from Barrow, Alaska - NGEE Surface sample F53-3 deep-092012 (SPAdes) | ecosystem: Environmental > Terrestrial > Soil > Wetlands > Peat ...
CAGGAATTCCGCATCATCACCTCGAACTCCGATGCCGAATTCGGACGGTCTCCAGGCGCCATTCTCAACCTCATCACGAAATCCGGCGCCGACCACTACCATGGCGAGCTGTACGAATTCATTCGCAACAACGCATTCGACGCGAAGAACTACTTTGCATCGCCCGGCACGATCATCAACTTCAAGCAGCACCAGTTCGGCGGCACAGTGGGCGGCCCCATCGCGAAGCTCCACCAGACGTTCTTCTTCGCTGGATTTGAGCACCTGCAGCTCCATCAGAATCAATACATTTTCCCTTCGCAGTGGCAGTTGCCAACTGCGGCGGAGGCGAGCGGCGACTTCAGCCAGGATCCCCTGGTGTTGCTGGCCAGCAATGCCGCTACCGTGGAAGCCAATATCATGAACCTGAGCTGCAACGGTCAAACCCTGGTCATCTGCCCGACCAATCTCGATCCGGTCGCGGTCAACGTCATGAAGTTCGTGCCCAAGGCCGATCCGATCACGGGGGCCTCCGTCACCTCGCAGGCCCCAGCCGACAACCTCGTCAACCAGGGTCTCGGACGCATCGATTACAACGGCATCCCCCATCATTCCATCGAGGCCACGTTCTTCGATTCGCGCGGCTCCAACATCGACCCGGGCGCGGGCGGCACCAACCAGGTCTTCGCCTATGAAAGCGTGTACAACAACCTGAACCAGGTCAACGGCATCGTCGCGGACAACTGGATCGTCTCCAACAATTTTGTGAACTCAGCGCGTTTGTTCTACACGGGGAACCGCGCCGTGATCTCCAACGTATACCCGGACCACCTGCTTCCGGACCTCGGCGCGGCCATTCCGGTCGCGAGCGTCCGGTCCGTTGCAGCTCCGCCGCGCTTCAATCTCGGCAACGACATCATCCAAATCGGGCCGCAAACCTATGGCCCCAGCGACATCAACCAGCAGCAGTTCGGCGTGGTGAATGTCGCCACGCTCAGCTACGGTCCCCACTCGATCAAGGTGGGCGGCTCATATATCTGGGACAAATATGCGGAGCAGGGAACCAACTACTCCGGTGGATACTACAACATCACCGGAGACCCCGCGACCGTCGGCGACCGTTACGCGGACTTTCTTCTGGGCCGTTCCAACACCTTCCAGCAGTCCACGCCGGCCCTCATCCACAGGCGCAACTTCGATCCCGCGCTGTTCGCGCAGGACAACTGGCATGTGCTGCCGCGCTTGACGCTGGACCTCGGCCTGCGCTGGGAAGTGTATCCGCCATTCCATGGCGACGCCACCAGCGGCACTTTCCGGGCCGGCGTGCAGTCCACCAAATTTCCCACGGCGCCGGTCGGCATCCTCTACGAAGGCGATCGCGGCGTGGCTCCGGGCATCGCCAACACGCCCTACACCGACTTCGCGCCGCGTTTCGGCTTTGCCTGGGACGTGTATGGCAACGGTCGCGCCAGCCTGCGCGGCGGGTATGGCATCTTCTTTTACCAGCAGGTTGTCGACGACGAAAACCGTTACCAGATGCCATACGGCCTGAGCATCAACCTCAACCCCGGTGGCCCGGGAATCACCAGCTATGTGAACCCATACCCCAGCGGCGGCGTCACCGCCTCGCCGTTCCCCTACACCCCGAACCTTGCCAACCCGGTCTTCATCGCGGGGGCCACCGTGTACGCCACGCCGCCCAATGGAGGATCGACGCCGTACGCGGAGGAATACAACATGTCGGTCCAGCAGCAACTCAGTACAACGTATGCGCTGCAAGTCAGCTATGTGGGCAGCCGCTTTATCAAGCAGCTGCAGAGCAACGACATCAACACCGCCACGCCGCCGAGCAACGCCGACATTATCAATAACAACGTCTCTTCCGTGCTCAGCCGCCGGCCGTATGAGCCGTATACCACCAATGGCACTGGCGCCTCAGGGTACCCCTACCCCACTCCCGGCAATCAAGGGTTTTACTTCCAAACCATTACCGAACTCCAGAACACGCTGAACACCAGCTACAACAGCCTGCAGGTAACTCTGCGCGGGCGGCTGGGCCGCAAAATCAACCTGAACTCCAGCTATGTGTGGGCCAAGGCCCTCGACAACGCTTCACCCGTCAACCGGATGGATCTGCGCTCCAGCTACGGGCCGGCCAGCAACGACATCCGCAACCGCTTCGTTCTTTCCGCGCTGATGGCGCTGCCTACTACCAAGCGCTTCGGCCGGTTTGGCCGTGAAGTCCTCAACGGCTGGCGACTGAACGATATCACCTACATCCAGTCCGGAACGCCCTTCACCATCACGACGGCCACAGACGAGAACCACGATGGAAACACAGGGGACCGCCCCGACATTATCGCCGACCCGTACACCCACGCCACCTCCCGAACGGACAAGATCCATCATTACCTCAACCCCGCGGCTTTCTTGAACACCAATCACCTATTGGGAACTCCCTCTCTCTACGGCAGCGAGGGGCGCAACCAGCTTCGCCTGCCCTCCACCACCGACACCAATGTCTCGCTCTTCAAGGAGTTCGCCCTACCCCACAAAACGCGTCTGCAAATCCGGGCAGAAGCTTTCAACGTCCTCGGCAATGTGAACCTCACCTCGCCGCGCACCGACTACAGCACGTTGAAAGCCCCCGCCAACATCGCCGACCCCACATTCGTGCAGCTCCAGAACGCGCAAGACCCGCGGCGTCTCCAGTTCGGCGCTCGCTTCCTGTTCTAAGGCAACAACAAACCGAAACGCAGGATCCCCTGCCCAAACCACATCCATAACGGATGCGATGCAACAGCAATTGAGTTTAAGTAACGGGAGAATATCCATGAACCTGCCAATCCTTCGTCTGGCACTGGCTACAGCGACGCTCTGCTCTATAGGCCTCACTGGCTGCACGCTTACAAATAGCGCAACTGCAACTCCAACCAATTCGGCCATCGGGAACATCCGTGGGAAGGCCTTCGGAGGGAACCAGCCCGTCAAAGGCGCGCAAGTCTACGTATATGCCGCGGGCACGTCCGGCTATGGCGGCGCTTCGACCCCGTTGTCGCCCATACCTGCGGTCACACAAAACGACGGCTCTTTCTCGGTTACCACCAAATATATGTGCGTCGCGGGCCAGCAGGTCTACCTGTACGCTCTTGGCGGAGATACCGGCTCGGGTGTTAATGACAACTCTGGCATGCTCGCCATCCTGGGTACATGCCCGGCGTCCGGGTCAATGGTCGATGTGACACCCTTCGTCTGGATGAACGAGGTCACCACCGTCGCCGCTGCTTATGCCTTCTCGGGTTTCGCGACCGACGCCACCCACGTCTCAGATGACGAGGGAGTTGTCACCAATACGACTGCCGCACTCGCGCAGACAGGAATGGCGAACGCTTTCGCGAATGCCGCCAACCTGGTCAACCTTGCTACCGGCACCGCTCTCACGGCCACCCCTGCGACCGGCTCAACTGGGGTGGTGCCACAATCTCAGATCAACACCATTGCCGACGTGCTGGCTGGCTGCGTGAATACCGCTTCTTCCACTACTTCTCCGCCTACTCCGTCTTCCAACTGCTCTACGCTGTTTGAAAACGCGACCTCCGACGGCACCCCATCAGGGACCATGCCCACCGATACCGCCTCGGCGGCCATCAATATCGCGCACCACCCCAGCGCGAATGTCGCCACCCTCTGGGGCCTCATCAATCCGCAGCCCCCGTATATGCCGTACTCCGGCACGTCGGCGCCCGCCGACTTCACCGTGTCGGTCCTTTATCCCCAGGGAGGAACGGGCACCGTCGGTATAGCGGCTGATGGCAACGGAAACGCCTTCGCTACTTACGGCGGCGGCAACCTCGTTTACAAAATCACGCCCGCGGGAGTCGTCAGCACTGCCAGCGTCTCCGCCCCCCGTCATCTCGCGATCGACGCTAGCAACAACGTCTGGGTGCCGACGACCTCGACCTCGACCACGAGCTATAACACCATCACGGAACTTGATAACAATTTGGGTTCGCCCACCGCGTATCCCTCCTTTGACGGAACGGCGGCCGTCCTCAGTCTGAACTCCATCACGTTCGCGTCGGACGGAAGCCTTTGGGCCAATGGTGCGAGGACCAAAGCCATTCACCTCAGTTCCTCAGGTGCGTACCTGGGTGAAATCACCGGTCTGCCTACCGGCACCGCCGATATCGCAATCAACCCCGACGGCATCATCGGAATTTCCGGCGGGATTAATTCGGGCACGCAGAATAATGGGCTTTATCTGTACTCCAGCGCCGGTGCCGCTATCGGAACGCAACCAGCGGGTACTGGAGGAGGTTTAACCAGCCCGGACGGAGTGATATCGGATGCAAGCGGCAATTTCTGGATCGCGAACAACGGCAGCGGCGCCAACGTCGTCTCCGTGTTCAGCGCGGCAGGTGCGCCGGTATCCGACACCGGTTACAGCACCGCGCCACTTACTGCGTTGTTTTCCGCAGATTTCGACGGGTTGGGCAACTACTTCGTGGGTTCCGCGGCTGCCGGCATCTACGAGATGAACTCCAGTGGAGGAAAGGTGGCGGTACTCACTCCACCGACCACCGCCAATGAGTACCTTGCCGTCGATCCTTCCGGCAATCTCTGGTACGGCGGTAAAAGTTACATCGGAGAGATGATCGGCGTCGCCGCACCCAAGGTAACGCCTATCGTCACGGCAACCTTCAACGGCAAGCTCAGTACCCGCCCCTAATGTACGGCAGTTTGCAGCCCCTAAGTGCGGCCACCTTGCGTGGTCGCACTTTTGTTTGCGATTTGACGAAGCATTTGCCCGCGGGATATCTTTGTCAACGCGAAATAAATTGTTGCATGATGGGCTCCTTATGACTTTTCGGTCTCGCGTCGTCGCCTCTCTTTTTTTTCTCCCGATGTTAGGGCTTGCGTGGGGCTGCGGTGGGGGCGGTTCGACTTCGACCCCGCCTCCGCCTGAATCCTCGACTACCACGACGTTGAGCGCTTCGCCGAATCCGGCAGTCCAGGGATCGAACGTCGTTTTGACCGCGACTGTCACCTCCAGCGGGGGCACCCCGGTCGGGAGCCTCACTTTTCTGGATGGGACGACATCGCTGGGTCCGGCCACGCTGAGCAATGGGTCCGCTTCGATTACGACTTCCGCGCTCAGTGTCGGCAGCCACACTATTACTGCCAGCTATGCGGGGTCGAACCCATTCCTGGCGAGCGCTTCGACGGCCGTGGCGGTCACGATCAATGCTCCGACAGTAGCGACGACGACGGTGGTTTCGGCGAGCCCGAATCCGGCCTCCGCGGGGGCGAGTGTGGTTTTGACGGCGACAACGACGGCTACCTCCGGTACGCCGACGGGCAACGTCACGTTCTTCGACGGAGCAACTTCACTGGGTACTGGCACGCTGAATGGGTCGGGCGTGGCGACGCTTACGGTGAGCACGCTAGCGGTTGGCAGCCACAGCATTACGGCGAATTATGCGGGTGCCGGCAGCTTTACGGCGAGCACATCCTCGGCCGTGGCGCTGGCGATTTCGGCGGTCACGACGACCACCAGCCTGACAGTTTCGCCTAATCCGGCGGCGGTAGGAGCGAACGTTGTGCTCACGGCGACGACCACAGCTGCTTCTGGCACCGCTACGGGGACTGTCACTTTCGACGATGGGACAACTTCGCTGGGTACGGGTGCGCTCAATGGGTCGGGTGTGGCGACGCTTGCGGTGAGCACGCTGACGGGTGGCAGCCACAGCCTTACGGCAAGTTATGCGGCGTCGGGGAGTTTTGGCGCGAGTACATCGGCAGCGGTGGCGCTGCTTATCAACCAGACCACGACCACCGTTGTGACTGCTGCGCCTAACCCGGCAGCGCAGGGCGTGAGTGTTGTGCTGTCCGCGACGACTACGGCAACTTCCGGGACGCCGAGCGGTAGTGTTACTTTTTACGATGGGGCGACCTCGGTGGGTGCGGGGACGCTGAACGGATTTGGGACCGCGACGCTGAGCGTGAGCAGCCTGGCGGTTGGGAGCCACAGCATTACGGCCAGCTATACGGCGACGAGTGGCTTCCTCGCGAGCACGTCGGTGGCGGTGACGCTGGTGATCAATGCACCACAGGTGACGACCACTGCACTGAGCGCCTCGCCGAATCCCGCATCGGCGGGCGCGAATGTGGTGCTGACTGCGTCGACCACTGCTGCGTCGGGGACGCCGACCGGGACGGTTACTTTTTACGACGGGACCACTTCGCTGGGTACGGCTTCGCTGAGTGGAGGGACCGCGACGTTGACGGTGACCACGCTGACGCTGGGCACTCACTCGCTTACTGCGTCCTATGCGGGCGGCACCGGTTTTGCAGCCAGCGCGTCGACGGCGGTCTCGGTGAACGTCACCGTCTCCGTGAGCGCGCACGGCACGTTCAGCTTCACGACGCCCAACCAGACCATCATGGGCTTCGGCGGCGCAGAGGCGTTCTATCAGAACTTCCTGAGCATCCATCCGAATGCGCCGCAAATTTATACGGCGCTGTTCGATCCGGTCCAAGGGCTTGGACTCAATTTCCTGCGGCTACAGAACTACTATTACCAGGTAGGAAGCGGGTACACGGCGAGCAACTTCGATCCCGACTCTCCGAAGATTGTGCAGGGTGCGAATGCAGCCGCGGGGGCTTCGAACCCGGTGTCGATCTTGCTGGCGGCGTGGAGTCCCCCGGCCTCCATCAAGAGCAACAACAACATAAATAATGGCGGTACGCTGAAGACGCTGAGCGGAGGCGGTTACGACTACGCTGACTACGGGGCGTTTTGGTACAACTCGGTTCTTGCGTATGAGGCATTGGGTGTAACCCCGAATTATGTTTCGATCCAGAACGAGCCGGACTTCACGGCGACGACGTATGCTTCGTGCCGGTTCAATCCGACCGAGGCATCGTTCCAGGGCCAATTGAATGCGGGCTACGACAAGGCGCTGGACGCGGCGTACAAGGCGCTACAGGCGCTGCCGACGCCTCCGAAAATGATTGGGCCGGAAAGCTTCAGCACGGTGAACCTGCTGTCGTATGCGAATGCTCTGGAGACGGAGACGCCGCAGAACACGGAAATCTATGCGCTGGCGCATCATCTGTATAACGTGAGCTCAACGAGCTCGAATCCCGATTCAGGATTATCCGCCTTGCAGAATTTGGAGGCGCAGTATCCGACTCAGTTGAAGTTCGAGACAGAGTACTATGATTCGCCGGGATTCCTGACTGCCTGGAACATCCACAATGCTCTGGCTGTGGGCAATGACAATGCCTACATCTACTGGGGTCTGGCGTGGCCGAACTCGCAGACCGACCAGCAGGGGCTGCTGTATATCGATAGCCCGTACACGCCATCTAGCTGGACGTTCCCGAGCGGCTGGGCGTACAACGATGCTTACTATGCTATGAAACATTTCAGCTATTTCATCCGCCCTGGATACATGCGGTATAACGCTTCGGTCGACAATACGGACGAGCGCGTAAGCGTCTACCAGAGCCCCGACAAGAAGACGACGGTGATCGTTGCGATGAACGTTTCGACGACCGCGACGGACACGATGTCGCTGGATCTCTCGGGCGTTCCGTATACGAACTCGGCGATGTATCGCAGCACGTTCTCCCAACCTATCTCGACCGGCGAGCGCTGGAACACCCTGGGCCCGGTGACACCGACTTCAATTACACTGGGGCCACAGGCCGTGGTGACGATTGTGCTGTCGAAGTGACACTCATGGCGCAGGAATTATTCCATCCGTGAATTATTAGCGGTCGTGAAATAAATGGAAGGACTGGCGGCGGAATGGCATACATAGCGGGCCGGGAATGCGCGCATTCGTTTTTGGATTGGCAGCTTTCCAAAAGGATGGGCGCCATCGGAATAAGCAAAGCGCTTTGCGTGGCGACCGGGTTGGCCCTGCTGACGGCGGGCTGCGGAGGCGGTGGTGAGACGACCACGCCGCCGCCTCCGCCGACGACCTATGCGCTGTCGGTGAACTCCGTGAGTCCGGCGAGTGGGGTGGCGATTCAGGTGAGTCCCGCCGACATCAACGGCGCGGGCAGTGGGACCACGAGTTTTGTGCGCACCTATGACGCTGGGGCCGCGGTTACGCTGACTGCTCCGGCTACATCGGGTATAAACACCTTTGCTTCGTGGAGCGGATGCACCTCCAGCAGCGGTGCGAACTGCACTGTGACGATGGCCGCCAACCAGACTGTGACTGCGAATTATGCGGTCCCCGCGACGTACACCGTGACCGTGAATTCGACCAACTCCGGCAGCGGTGTGGCGATCGGCGCCGCGCCTGCGGACAACAACGGGAAGAGCGGCGGAACAACGAGTTTTTCGCTGAGCTACTATGCGGGGGCCTCGGTAACGCTGATTGCTCCGGCCGCGTCGGGGACCAACAATTTCGTTTCGTGGAGCGGATGCCTGTCCAGCAGCGGCGTGACCTGTACCCTGGCGGTGAATGCCAATGCGACTGTTACCGCAAATTATGCTGCGCCCGCCGCGTATATTCTGACGGTAGACTCGACGAACCCGAGCAGCGGCGTTGCAATTGGGGCGGCTCCAGCGGACAACAATGGCAAGGCCACGGGCTCGACGAGCTTTGCGTTGAGCTATTACACCGGGACATCGGTTACCCTGACCGCGCCTGCGAGCGAGGGCGGCAATGCGTTTGCTTCGTGGAGCGGGTGCATCAGCAGCAGCGGCATGAACTGCACCGTGGCGATGAACGCCAATGCTACTGTGACCGCGAACTACACCGCGCCGGCGGTGTATACGCTGACGATACAGTCGGCGAACCCGAACAGCGGCGTCGGGATCAGCGCCTCCCCTCCGGATGTCCACAACACCATCAGCGGGACGACGACTTTTACCCTCTCTTACAACGCTGGAACCAGTGTCACGCTGACCGCTCCAACGACCGCGGCCGGTTACAGCTTTGCATCGTGGAGCGGATGCGCAAGCAGCGCGACCGTTACCTGCACAGTGACAATGAATGGCAACACGACGGTGACGGCCGCATACAACCAGCCGGCGATCCAGTCGGTGAGCGTGACGCCGGCCCCGGGGGCAATTACTATCGGAGCGACGCAACAATTTGCGGCCACGGTTGCCGGCAGCGGGAGTTACAGCAGCGCGGTGACGTGGTCGGTGGCGGGGCCCGCGGGAGGCAATGTCAGCCCCGGGACGATCAGCGCGACCGGCCTGTACACGACGCCGTACCCGGCTCCGGCGAGTGTTACAGTAACTGCGAAAAGCGTACAGGATACGACGAAGAGTGCCAGCATTACTGTCGCGCTCGCGGCTCCGGCGGCAGCCAGCGGCCCGGCGCTGAGTGTGAACGTGGGAACGCCGACGCACGCGATCAGCCCCTATATCTACGGGATGAATAACTACACGTTGACGGCTGCGGTGGTGAAGGCGGCGAACGTTCCGCTGGATCGCTTTGGCGGGGACGCAACGTCGCGCTACAACTACCTGCTGGATGTGACCAGCTCTGCCTCCGACTACTATTTTGAAAATCAAGTGGGCGCCACCGGCAATCAGGCGACGAGCCAGTTCAACGCACAGGTGGCGGGCGATGCGGCGCTTGGCGCGAAGACCATAGGGACGGTCGATGTGCTGGGATGGGTCGCGAAAGATGGCACGTCGTGCAGCTTTCCGGTGTCGAAGTATCCGAACCAGTATCAGGTTGACCCGTATCGTGCGTGCGGTGACGGTGAGTTGCAGAACCAGACCAACATCACCGGCAATGCCGCAACCGACACCAGCACCGCTGTTGGGCCTGCGTTCGCCGGTAATTGGGTGAGCTACCTGGTCGGCAAGTTCGGTACGGCCGCGGCCGGCGGCGTCGCCATTTACGACCTCGACAATGAGCCCGCGTGGTGGGACGCGGTGCATCGCGACGTGCATCCGCTGCCGTCGACGTATGACGAGGTGACGAACAACGGGCTTGCCACCGCGCAGGCTATCAAGACGGCCGATCCGAGTGCGGAAGTCAGCGGGCCGGTGGTGGATTATTGGTGGAACTATTTTTATTCGAAGAAAGACATCGAATCCGGGTGGGGTTCAGGGCCGTGCTATCAGCCGTGGAGCAATCCAGTCGATCGTAACGCGCATGGGGGCGTTCCGTTCATCGAGTACTACCTGCAACAGTTCGCGGCGTACCAGGCCGCGCACAGCGTGCGGCTGTTGGATTACCTGGATGTGCATGCGTACTTCGCGGCGACCTATAACGGCACCGGCGTGGGCCTGACGACCACCGGGAACACCGGCGAGCAGCAGGCGCGGCTGAATTCGACGCGGGTGTTCTGGGACCCGACGTACACCGACCCAAACAATCCGCAGCCGAACTATACGAGCGATGCGAATTTCACGTCGAGCTGCTCGACTCCGTTGCAGGGCATACAGGTGATTCCGATGTTGCAGGGCTGGGTCGCGAAGGACTATCCGGGCACCAAGACGGCGATTACGGAATACAACTTCGGCGGCCAGGAGACAATCAACGGTGCAGTGGCGCAAGCCGATGTGCTCGGAATCTTCGGAAGCTACGGGCTCGATCTGGCAACGTTATGGGGACCTCCGAGTCCGACGACGCAGGTGCCCGGGCTGATGGCGTTCGAGATTTATCGCAACTACGACGGCAACAATTCGATGTTCGGGAACGAGTCGCTGGCTTCGACAAGCGCCGATCAGGGCAAGCTTTCCGTGTACGGAGCGCAACGGACTTCGGACGGCGCAAAAACCGTCGTCGTGATCAACAAGACTTACGGCGACCTGACTTCGACGCTCTCGCTCGCCAACTTTACCGCGGCCGCGGGTGAGACGGCGAAGGTCTATCTCTACAGCAACGCAAACCTGAACGGGATCGTCGCGCAGAGCGCCGCTGCGTTGACTCCTCCGGCTTCGGGAAGCACCAGCAGCACTTTGACTGCGACATTTCCGGCGCAGTCGATTACGCTGTTCGTGGTCCCATAAGCTGGGCCGAAATTGTTGTGGAACGGAGCGGACCCTCTGATGAGCAAGTTTGCGAAACGTTGTCTGGTGGCGATTGTTGCTGTTTGCAGCTTGCCGGTTGCCGCGATGGCGCAAGTGCAGGACCGCTCTGCCGGGCTGCGGACTGCGACGGCGCGAGCGCAACATCTGCGGCGCGGCATCAATGCTTCGCAATGGTTTTCGCAGTCGCCGAACGATTATTCAGCGAAGCGTACTTCGAGCTACACGACCGATGCGGACATTGCGCTGATGGCGCGCATGGGTTTCGACAATGTGCGTCTGAGCATCGACGCAACGCCGCTGGAGCAGTGGCCGCTCGGCAAGGATGGGCTGAACGCCGACTTCATGGCGCGGCTCGATCACGCGCTGGACACGATGCTGGCGGACGGCCTTGCGGTGCAGGTTGATCTGCATCCGGAAGAGGCATTCAAGATGCAGTTGCGGACCAACAATCAGGCTGTCGACCACCTGACGGCGTTGTGGAGCAAGCTGGCCGCACACTATGCGTCGCGCGATCCGGAGCGAGTGTTCTTCGAGATCATGAACGAGCCGGAGGAAAACGATCCTTACCGCTGGGCCGGCATCCAGGCGCGTGTGGCGGCAGCGATTCGCGAGGTTGCTCCGCGGAATACGATCATCGCGACGGCGGGAAACTACTCCGACATCATCGACCTGTTGCAGCAGCATCCGTTGCCGGATGGCAACGTGATTTACAACTTCCACTTCTACGATCCTCACGAGTTCACGCACCAGGGCGCGACGTGGGGAGTGCCGTGGTGGAGGTATACGCACGGGATTCCATATCCGCCGACGGAAAGCAGCATGACAGAGTCGCTGAAGGAAGTCCCCGACGCTGCGGCCGGTTATTCGCTTGAACAATACTGGCTTGACCGCTGGGATGGGCACCGCATCCGCGCACTGATCGATGAAGCCGCCGCGTGGGGTGAGGCGAACGATGTGCCGCTGATCTGCAATGAGTTCGGCGTCTTCCGGGAACACAGTGATCCGGTCTCGCGCAATGCGTGGATTCACGATGTCCGCACGGCGTTGGAGGCCGATGGCATTGGATGGGCGATGTGGGATTATCGCGGTGGATTTGGTGTGGTCACAAAGCAAGACGGCGGAGCGGCGGAGCCCGATTTAGCGACAGTGAGTGCGTTGGGATTGAAGAATTAGGAGTTCCGACGGCGGGTAGGCGGACGATCCAGCGCGCGCGTCGATTCGCGCACGATCAACTCAGGTTGCAGCACGACTTCGGCGGGATGGATCTGGTTTGGCTCGCGGATGCGTGCGAGCAGGCGCTCCACTGCCTGACGGCCCATTTCTTCCAGAGGCTGGCGGATGGTGGTGAGGCGCGGAGTGTAGAAACCTGCCACTCCAATGTCGTCGAAACCGACGACTGAGACATCGCGCGGGCAGTTTAGACCGAAGTCGGCGAGAGCGCGGATGGCGCCGATCGCGGAGGTGTCGTTGAAGGCGCATACGCCGGTGAATCGAACGCCCGTTGCGAGGTGCTCGGACACGGTTTTGAAAGCTAGTTCCGGTGTGACCTGGTTGTGGTCGATCTCGAGACAAAGTTCTGGACCGACGTCCATATTGAATTCCCGGGCTGCTTCGAGCAGCAGTCTCCATCGCTCTCCGGATTCGAGGCAGGAGCTTTCGCCCTTCATCAGCAGCACGCGCTTGTGGCCGAGGTCGTGCAGATGTTGCAGCGCGAGGCGAGTGCCAAGCTGCTGGTCCACGATCACGCTGGTGACGCCGGGATCCGACGTGGAATAGGAGATGGTGACGGCCGGAAGGCCGGGTGGCTCGACCACGCGGGTGCTGAGAAAGATGAGGCCGTCGACGGCACGCTGCCGGAGCAGCAGCGGATATTCGCGGATGAGGTCTTCGCGCAGCAGATGGCTGACGGTGAAGTAGAGATATCCGCCTTCGAGCAGGGCTTCCTCGATGCCGCGCATGACGCGCGTGTAGTAACCGTCGCTGGCGTCCGCGGCGATGACGCCGACCGTGCGACTCTCGCGGGTGCTGAGCGAGCGGGCGACGAGGTTCGGACGGTAGTTGAACTTCTTGGCGGCGGCGAGAATTCGAGCGCGGGTTTCGGGAGTAAGGGCGTGGGACAGCGGAACATCGTTGAGGACCATCGAGACGGAGGCGAGAGAGAGACCTAAGTGCTCCGCGATTTCCTTGAGGCCGGAAGGCTTCGGCGGCGCGGCGCGGCGCTCGGCTGTCTCGACTATCTTTCGCTTGACCGGCTTGGTCGTTTTACGCAAGGTTTCGGTTCTCGCCCTTCGTGAGATTCTCGAATCCGGATGCGCAAGCTGAACATGCGAGGCAATCGCCGGAGTCGCGTGTACAGAGGATTGCACAACACTGAAGGTTCAGCAAACGCAGGAGACTCACTTTGTCGCCGTATCCTCTCCGCTTCTTGACATGTGGAGAGGGTTGCCTGTACAAATTTCTTGCTGTTTAGTTGAAGCGTTTCAATTTGGGTGATTTACGCTAGGAGTCTGGGTTTTCAGGCAGATCGACCGTATCGGAGGGTGCATGGACCGCCGTAAATTTTTGCAAGTTACAGGATTGACCCTGGGCGCGGGGCCGCTCGCTCATCTGCTTCCGGGCGATGCGGTTGCGCAGACGATGCCGGCCCGTGGAGGGACGGCGAGCTTTCCGGTGGGGTTTCTGTGGGGTTCGGCGACGGCGTCGTACCAGGTGGAAGGCGCGGTGCATGAGGGCGGACGCGGGCCGTCGGTGTGGGACACGTTCTCGCATACTGCCGGGAAGACCTTCCATGGCGATACGGGCGATGTTGCCGACGACTTTTACCATCTGTATCCGAAGGACATCGTGTCGATGAAGGAACTCGGACTGAAGACGTTCCGGTTTTCGGTGGCGTGGAGCCGCATCTTTCCCCAGGGCACTGGAAGGCCGAATCAGCAGGGCGTGGACTTCTACAAGCGGCTGACTGACGCGCTGCTGGCTGCCGGAATTGAGCCGTACTGCACGCTGTTTCACTGGGACCTGCCGCAGGCGTTGCAGGACCGCGGAGGATGGGAGAACCGCGATGTTGCGAAGGCCTTTGCGGACTATGCGGGCTTTACAGCCGGAGCGCTTTCGGACCGCGTGAAGCACTTCATGACGATGAACGAGATGCGGACCTTCGTCGAACTGGGGTATGGACAGGGCACTCATGCGCCGGGACTGAAGGTGGGTGCTAAACGGCTGGCGCAGTTGAACCATTACGTGGCGCTCGCGCATGGGCTTGCGGTGCAGGCGATCCGCGCACATGCGAAGGCCGGAACGAAGGTTGGCATTGCCGACAATGTGCAGGCGACGACGCCGGCGATCGAGACTCCGGAGCACATTGAGGCAGCTCGCAAAGCGATGCGCGAGCAGAATGCATCGTTTATGACGGTTGTGCAGGAGGGACGCTACACCGACCTTTACCTCAAGGGTCTGGGGGCCAATGCTCCGAAGTTTACCGCCGAGGAGATGGGCATTATCAAGAGCCCGATGGATTTTGTGGGGCTGAATATCTATCAGCCGACGTATGTGCGCGCGGACGGGTCGGAGAAGGGATATGCGGTCATCGATCCGCCGATGTCGTTTCCGCATATGTACAGTCCGTGGCTGTATGTTGGGCCGGAGGCGATTTACTGGGCCCCGAAACTGGTGTCTGAAATCTGGGGCGTGAAGGAGCTTTACATTACGGAAAACGGCGCGTCCTCGAGCGACCAGATTGCCGCTGATGGACATGTTTACGACAGTGATCGCGTGATGTACCTGCGGAATTACCTGGGGCAGCTGCGTCGCGGGATTGCTGAAGGCGTGCCGGTTCGAGGGTATTTTCTGTGGAGCCTGCTGGACAACTATGAATGGGCCGACGGTTACTCCAAGCGATTCGGGATCATTTATGTGGACTTCGCGACGCAGAAACGGACGCCGAAGTTGAGCGCGGCGTTTTATAAAGCGGTCATCCGGGAGAACCGCGTGAAGTAGCGGCGGGGGGCGGTGGCCTGCTCGATCCTTTCTTCGGGGCTGATAGCCGATCCGTTCAGGGTGCGACTGTTCGGGCGAGGGTGGGTCTGTACGACCGTGTGCGACCCCCTCCCCCTCCCCCTCCCCCTCGGGATACCTTGGACGGAAGTGCTTTAGAATGCTGGGCTCCAGGGCGGGAGGTCTTCTCAAACGATTCATTCTACATGGCTTCGGTGCAAAGTATTCCTCCATAAGGAGTTAGGGCTGGTTTGGCGGTTGGAGTCGATTTTCAGCTGCGAGCTACGAGTTGCGAGCTACCGGTTTCCAGTTTCCAGTTTCGGGGTAGAGCGGTGAGGAAGTGCCTATACCTTTCTGTTCGGGTGCGAGGGTTGAGGAGCGAGGGTTCCGGTCTAGAGCGATTGAGCGTAGAGGTCTGTGGGCGCGGTTGGCGTCTGAATGGTTCTGTTCAGTTTTGAGTTGTGAGTTTTGAGTGCTGATTTAATTGTACAGAGTTGAGACATATAACACGCCAGGTTTTGAGAAATAGTTTTGCCAGCGTTTATGCGGGGTTTGGGGGTTTTGCACAGGCTGGGGGGCTTGACAACGGAGAATGTGTTGGGACGAGTAGCGCATGGTTGTGTCCTGACCTATTGCGGGGGCGCGTGGCCGATGAACTTGTCGGCCCATTGGATGAAATACTTCATGTTCGGTGCGTCGGTGTGGCCGCCGTCGTGCTGGCGCCATGCGAGTTGGCCGTCCAGATGGCCCTCGTTGAATGGAGGCATTTTGGCTGTGTGGTAGTCGCCGGCGATGTCGAGACCTTTTGCGCCGAGCAATGTGAAGACGCGGCCCGCGTCGATGGTCGCCATGAAGCTGCCCTGGTGATCGAGCCAATGGGCGTCGCCCTTCTCGGGAATGCCGTAGCTGATGAAGGTGAGGCGCGGGGCGCAGAGGGCGATCAATTCGTTGGAGTCTACGGGAATGTCGTCGGGCGTTTTGCTGCCGAAGGTGGCATCGGATGCGCCGTACTTGAGGAAATTTCCGGCCATCCAGTGGTACTCGCCTGTGCCGGTGAGGCTCTCGACCGCTTCTCCGTAATTGCGGCGCAGGGGAGTGGCGCCGCCCTTGCCGGACGAGCCGACGAGGACCATGGCGAAGCGTGGATCGAAGGCCATGGTGACGAGGGCGGCTTTGCCGTAGCGCGAAACGCCTTCGATGCCAACGTGTTTTGCGTCGACGGCGGGATCGGTCGCGAGGTAATCGAGAGCGCGGCCTGCGCCCCAGCCCCAGGCGCGCAAGGCTCCCCAGTCTTCAGGCTTGCGCGGCTGGCCTTTGTCAACGAGGCCGATGATTCCGCGGGTGAGTCCGGCGCCGTCGTCAGCCTGGATGCTGGCGGGGTCGAGGAGCGCGAAACCCCAGCCGGCGGCGATCAACTCCCAGGTGTTGGGCGGATCGCCGTCCGCATTGAGCTGCGGGAATTGGAAGGGTGTGGACTTGACCGGTTGCCACGCCGGGTGGCTGGCGAGAACATCTTTCAGCGAAGGGTCCTGCTGGACGAGAATCGCTTTCCATGCAGTGTTGATGCGGCCGAGGTCTTCGCCCGCGGGCTCGTTGGGTGCGGGAAAGCCGGCGCGGCCGAACATGATGAGTAGGGGAACAGGCCCCGCGGCGTTGGCCGGAGTCACCACGGTCATGTGGATTTTTACGGCGATGGCGGGGTAGGAGGAGTTGTCGACTTCTCCGATGAGGTCTTTGGCGATGACGCGGTTGAAGCCGATCATCTCGCGGTCGACGGCGGTGACGTGCCACGTCACTTTCGGGACGTCTTTGGGGATGCGGCCGTAGACATTTTTTTCGAACATGTCGACGATCTGCGGCCGGCGCTTGTCCCACCACATCTCCGCCGTGGCGACTTTGCGGCCATCGTTGAGAGTGAGGGGGTCGGGGAGATTGGGGAAGGGATTGGCCTTCGACTCGTCGTAGTTGGCGTGGTTGGGTGCCTTTTCGTTGCCGCTCGGGCCGGGACGCAGGGCTTTGATGCCGAGCTGGTCCATCATGTTCCGGTGGTCCTGCTCGGCGGTGAACGTGACGGGAGGCGGGGTGGAGGGAGTTTGCGTCCACGCCGGTGGCGGGCTGATAAGGACCAACCCGAGGCAGAACAGACCGAGGCGAAATTTGTCCAAACGCATGTGACCCTCCGCTCGCGGGCGTCCGCGGCTTTCGAAATGAATTGTTGCAGACCCATACTAGCCCGGATCCTGTTCGATGTAGGGCTCTCTGCGCAGGCCGGGGCTTCACAGGCTGCGGAAAAACTCATCTGTCTTTTGTTAGGTTAATTTTCTTCCACATGGAATTAGTTTATGAAGGTTGTATGCGTGGTCAAGACG
>Ga0207933_1001500_pt1 | contig 17358 bp, 17 predicted proteins | sample NGESurdeep092012_4_FD_184488 | JGI IMG/M metagenome (GOLD analysis project Ga0207933, IMG submission 184488) | Arctic peat soil microbial communities from Barrow, Alaska - NGEE Surface sample F53-3 deep-092012 (SPAdes) | ecosystem: Environmental > Terrestrial > Soil > Wetlands > Peat ...
GCCGGTACGCGTGCGCCGTTCCTGGCGCGCCACCACGGTGCCGGCAACCTTGCCCGCGGTCGCGCCGTTTTTCACAGCGCGTGAGAACTCGGCCCAGGACTGCACGCGTAATTTCTTGAGCACGGCGGTGTAATCGTCGAGCGGATGGCCGGAGAGGAAAAAGCCGATCGCTTCGTACTCGCGGCGCAGCCGCTCGGCCGGCAACCAGGGCTCGGCCTGCGGCACCACGATCGGCTCGCGCTGCCCGCCGCCGCCGAACAATTCGTTCTGCCCGACGGTAGCACTGTCATGCGCGCGCTGGGCACGGGCGAGCACGGTGTCCATGGCGGGAAAGACGCGCGCGCGGTTTGGCTCGAACGTATCGAAGGCGCCGGCTTGCGCGAGACTTTCCAGCACGCGCTTATTGACGGCGCGCGGATTGATGCGGTCGGCGAAGTCGGCAAAATCGGCGAATTTACGGTCGGCGCGCGCGGCGACGATTTCCTTCACGGCTTGCGCGCCTACGCCTTTGAGCGCTGCCAGTGCGTAGATGATGGTGTAGCCGTCCACTTCGAAATCGACATGCGAGCGGTTGATCGATGGCGGATCGACCTTGATGCCGAGCCTTTCCGCTTCGGCGCGAAATTCGGCGAGCTTGTCGGTGTTGCCCATGTCCAATGTCATGGAAGCGGCGAGAAATTCGACCGGATAATTCGCCTTCATATAGGCGGTCTGGTAGGCGACCAGCGCATAGCCCGCGGCGTGGCTTTTGTTGAAGCCGTACTCGGCGAAACGTTCGAGCAAATCGAAGATGGCGTCGGCCTGGTGGCGCTCGATGTTGTTCTTGATGGCGCCTTGCACGAAATCGGCGCGTTGGGCGCGCATCTCACTGCGAATTTTCTTGCCCATGGCGCGGCGCAACAGATCCGCCTGCCCAAGCGTGAAGCCGGCCAGAATTTGGGCCGCCTGCATTACCTGTTCCTGATAGACGATGACGCCGAAGGTTTCCTTCAGGATCAGCTCGAGCTTGGGATGGATATAGTCCGGCTGCTCCATGCCGTGCTTGCGCGCGCAATAAGTCGGAATGTTCGCCATTGGGCCGGGCCGGTAAAGCGCGACCAGCGCGATGATATCGTCGAAACGATCGGGCCGCATGTCGAGCAACGCGCGCCGCATGCCCGCGCTTTCCAGTTGGAACACACCGACCGCTTCCGCGCGCGCCAAAAGATCGTAAGTTTTCTGGTCGTCGAGCGGGATCGCCGTGAGATCGATGTCGATGCCGCGTCGCTTCACCAATGCCACCGCGGTTTGCAATACGGTGAGCGTCTTGAGGCCGAGGAAGTCGAATTTCACCAGTCCCGCCTGCTCCACCCATTTCATATTGAACTGAGTAACCGGCATGTCGGATTTCGGATCGCGGTAGAGCGGCACCAGTTCGGTGAGTGCACGATCGCCGATCACGATGCCGGCGGCATGTGTCGACGCGTGCCGCGTCAGGCCCTCGAGTTTCAGCGCGATGCTGAAGGCGCGTTTGACCACCGGATCGCCGTCGCGCTCGGCTTGCAGTTTCGGTTCGCCTTCGATCGCTTGCGCCAAAGACACTGGCGCTGCCGGGTTCTGCGGCACCAGTTTGCAGAGCTTATCGACCTGCCCGTAGGGCATTTGCAGCACGCGGCCGACATCGCGCAGCACGCCACGCGCCTGCAGCGTTCCGAAGGTAATGATTTGCGCGACTTGGTCGCGGCCGTAGCGCTTCTGTACGTAGTCGATCACTTCGTCGCGCCGGTCCTGGCAGAAATCGATGTCGAAGTCCGGCATCGACACGCGCTCGGGATTGAGAAACCGCTCGAACAGCAGCCCGAAACGAATCGGATCGAGATCGGTGATGGTCAGCGCATAGGAGACGAGTGAACCTGCGCCGGAGCCGCGGCCGGGACCGACGGGAATACCTTCGGCTTTCGCCCACTGAATGAAATCGGCGACGATCAAAAAGTAGCCGGGATATTTCATGCCGGCGATGACGCCGATCTCGAAATTGAGCCGCTCGCGGTATTCCTCTTCCGTGTGCCCGGGCGCAAGGCCAGCCGTCGCGACCCGGTGCGCGAGACCTGCCTCGGCGCGCTTGCGCAGCTCATCGGCCTCGTCCACCACGCTACCGCCCTCGCCGACCGAGAAGCGCGGCAGGATCGGCCCCTTGGTCAACGGCCGGAAAGCGCAGCGCTCGGCGATCTCGACCGTAGAGGCCAGCGCCTCCGGCAGATCGGAAAATAGTGCTGCCATCTCGGCGCGGCTTTTGAAGCGGTGCTCGGCATTGAGCTGGCGGCGGTCGCCTTCGGCCAGCATGCGGCCTTCCGCGATACAGATCAGCGCGTCATGCGCTTCGTGATCGGTGCGATCGGCAAAATAAGGTTCGTTGGCGGCGACCAGGGGAATGTTTTTACTGTAAGCGAGATCGATCAGCACCGGCTCGGTCATGCGCTCGTTGGGGGTGCCGTGCCGCTGCAACTCGACATAAAGCCTGTCGCCGAACAGGCGATGCAGCGCATCGAGCCGTGTGGTGGCGAGATGGCTTTGGCCGGCCGCGATGGCACCATCGAGCGGGCCGCCCGGACCGCCGGTGAGCGCGATGATGCCGTCCGTCTCGCCTTCGAGCCATGCGAGCTTAAGCCGCGGCGGCTCGTTCGGCGGCGTGTCGAGGAAGGCGCGTGACGACAGCCGCATTAGGCTGCGATAGCCTGCCTCGTTGGCGGCCAACAGCACAATGCGCTCGCGCGGGGTCGGCGCATTGGCGTTGCGCACGCCATTGTCGGTGTCGCCGAAGTCGATGGCGAGCGCGCAGCCGATGACCGGTTGGATGCCGGAACCGGAAAGCTTTTCGGAGAATTCCAACGCTCCGAACATGTTGTCGGTGTCGGTAAGCGCCAGCGCTGCTTGCTTGTCGGCTTTGGCGAGTTCCGCCAAACGCGCTAATGGAATGGCGCCTTCGAGCAGCGAATAATTCGAGTGCACGTGGAGGTGCACGAAGCCGAGATTGGACAAGTGATGATTCCCTGATTGCCCTCAGAGTGGGGAAGCGAGGCAGTGGAGTCCACCGCCAACCGCCAACGACTAACCACTATGCCGCTTTTCAACAGGGCCTAGTGGCGACGCGGTCTATAGATTGCTGAAAACCTGCGACCAGATGGCGATCATGCCGACGAACAGCGTCAGCGATGCCAGCGCAGCGGCTTCTTGCAGAACGGCCTGGATCACGGCTTTGAACATAATGCTCTCCCCTGAACGAATAGAGAACATAGTTCATGGTATGTTCTAATGTCAACGTTAGCGGTTTGACCCCTCACAGCAAGTAAAGTTGTGTGAGCGAAATCAAAGGCTTGTTGACAAATGTTCTTAGTCTGTTCTCATGCGGCCTATGGACGTAAGCCGCCGTTTTCCGCCCCCGTGGCGGGCAATAGAGAATCGAGAGAGCTATTCGGTCGAGGATTCCACCGGGATGGCCCTCACCTATCTCTATTTCGCGGATCATCGCGCCCGACGCCGGGATATGGCGCGGCTCACGCGCGACGAAGCGCGGCGGATCGCCAAGGCCATTGCGCGGCTACCGGAGCTATTGCGGAAGTCCTGACTAACTACGGGTGCGCCCGTGGGTAATTCATTGCAGTATCACCTTGCACCGCGTCGGTGTGTGCAGAACGGTGGATTGCGAATGGCAGTCAGCGCGGACGCTAGAAAAAGCGTGGTTTTTTTCGGAAAACAGGTTCCACCTGAACCTGGCACTGACCCGAAAAAGAGTCCCTCAATAGAATACGGGGGCACCGGCTTTCTCGTTGCTCACGAGGATGATGGAATACTATTCCACTACCTCGTCACATGCCGCCATGTCGCAAAACAATTGGATGTAGATTTTTATATCCGAGCGAACACCATTGTTGGTGGTGCCGAAGATTTGCCGATCGAAGATGCTGAGTGGGAATACCATCCCGACGAAACAGTCGATATTGCGGCAACTCTCATCGGCTTAAATGGCCGCTATTTCGATCAACTAACGCTGCCTCTTTCAAAGACGGTGAAACAACCCGCGCTGGGCTGCGGCCAGCGTATCCATATAGTCGGATTGTTCAGGATGCACTTTGGAAAGAAGCGCAACATTCCGATTGTTCACACCGGACACATAGCGGCACTCGCAGACCCGCAAGAAAAAATTCCAATTGAAAATCGTACAACCGGTGAAACAATCTTAGTGGAATCGCATCTCGTCGAAGCTCAGACGCTTGAAGGGTTGAGTGGCTCACCTGTTTTTGTGCAAGAATATATTTCTTGGCATGCAGATTTAGCGGACGGTTCTGGCCATATATTCAGCGGGAATGTTGGCGCGTTTGGTCCGATGTCGCTGCTAGGTGTATATCAAGGGGCATGGGACGGGCGTCCCGGCGCAATATTAGCGGCAGATCGAAACGTGAGTGGTGATCAGCGCATCCCTTTAGGAATGGGAATGGTAGTGCCGATAGAAAGGGTGACTGAATTGATCCAAGGAAATGACACATTGAAAAAACATCGAGAAGGATACAAGAAAGCGGAACGCGCTAAGAAGGCTGCTAAGATGGATTCTGGTTTTTCCGAGCAGCCCGCCACCGAAGCGAACCCCAATCACCGAGAGGATTTCACGTCTCTTGCAAGCGCGGCAGCGCAAAAGCGGAAACCAACCGAGTAAACATTCCGCGATGTGACGCGCGGTAATTCCGGCGATAGTTGAACTCGCCAATATATTTCCAAGCGTGTTTTGCCGAAATGTGAACGTGAGTTCCTTTGATGGAACGCTTCAACTGCGACCAATGACCCTCAATCGTATTCGTGTGGTGGATGCCGCGTGCGTATTCGTGTGCGGAGTGATTGATCGCGGTGTGCTTGTAAGTGCGGCTAAGATCGCCATACGAAAGATGGCCGTCAGTGGTGATCGTGCTGCCGCCCGTGACGTTCTCAAGAATGATCGGCTCTAGCGTGAACTGCGTATCATCCGGCACGGGACCGGCACGCAACATGCCATCGCGCTCGACCATGCCCATGATGATCGTTTTATTTGTGCGGCGTTTGCCGTGACCTTTGCCGCCACGACGATTTGCGCCGCCAACCCAAGTTTCGTCCACTTCGACGTGACCTTTGAGCGGCCCGCCATAGTCGGCGCTGGCCATTAGTTTGCGAAGTTCATGCGCCATCCGCCACGCGCATTTGTAAGTCACGCCCAAGGCCCGTTGTAGCTCTTTGGCGGCCACGCCAGAGCGTGTCGAAGTCAGAAGATACATCGCAAAGAACCATTTGGTCAGCGGTGTCTTGCTCTTGTGAAAGATGGTCCCGGCGCAGGGGTAAATGTGATGGCCGCACTCTTGGCAGGCGAAAGCCTTGCGGGTGGTCATGGCGTGAAAGTGGGTCTTTTCGACCCCGCAGGCCGGGCAAGTGATTTCGGTGCCGCCGTAGTTCACTTCCATGAGCGTATTCAGGCAGGCCGCGTCGTCCGGGTACTCGGCTTGGAACTCTTTGAAGGTGAATTTGCTCATGGGCTCAATCCCTTATCTCAGGTTGTAAGGGATACTAAACTACCACTTACTTGCTGTCAAGGGATAAATGGCAACGTTAGGTAGTGGGTCATTTTGAATTAAGGCAGAAAACCACTAGAGCTTGATGGCACGTAGGATTTCCATTTGGATATTTGGGATTTTGGCATCGGGAATCTTGGGCGGATTCATCGGTTCCCACTTCAATACCATCTACGACAACGATAACGGCTTTTGGGGATTCCTGGCCGGGGTCTTTGCCTTCGCCTGCCTACGTTTATGGCTTGGCGAACGAAAGAGCTAATTAGCCAGTGCTTTTTGCTTCTCGCGCCTCTGATAGAGCCAAACAACTGCCTCGCATCTGATCCATTTTGCGGCCGCCGCCTTGTCGGCGAAGCCGTAAATTGTATCCGTCTTTCCATCCTCGAACGTCACGTGGACGAAAGCCTTACCGTCAATTTTATGCACGTCGATTTCGAATGACGGCTCGCCCCCTTGCTGCGCTTCCCATTCTTCCAGCATTTGCACCAGATCTGAAATTTCCCAAAGCCTATCGGTGATGCCGGCCTGCATGGCCGGAGTGACCTTCAACGTCTGATGCACCCGAACAAAGTTGTAATACATCGTATGCAACGCAACCGCCGCGACGTGGTTCTCGACCTTTTTTGAAAATGCATTTGTCAGTCGAGTGAAACGGCGCATGTGCATCCGCATTGTAAGGTTCGCCCGCTCAGCGAAAGAGGTGCTGACGTGGTCAGTATCGGGATTGCCGGTAATCTTCCGTTTGTGCGCACCGAGGCAAATGGCGGGGCTATATCGTTTCTCGCCTCCCTGCTCTTTGCCGTAAATCTTCACGAGCTGCGCGTAGTCAACGTCATCGCCAAACACGGTATCGACCGCTTGCAGATACGCGCGATGGCCGTCGCTGGTTAGTTGGACACGATTTGAAAGCCGCGACCGCAGATCGTCGAGAAAAAGCACCGCAGCGTTGATGTCGCGGCTACTGACAAGCCAACTAATCATCAGCTTGGAGTCGGCATCAATCGCGGTCCAGGTCCACGCATCACCAGCCTCGCGCGGCGCGGACTTGGCGCGGCGCACGTTATCGTTCTTGGCGTAAATGAATGACCAGATTTCATCGACCTGCACCCGCTTGCTGGCAAGATTGCGGACGTGCTGATCGTGATAAGCAGCGCAGGCATGCCCCGCGTCCGAAAGCAATTTGACGATGGTGTTTTTGCTTGCCCCGGTCAGCCGCGTAATGGCGCGGATCGAGCTACCCTCGCAGAGCAAGTGCAGAATACGGGCGCGGTCGTCGCGGCTGAGCTTGTTCATAGCTCAGCACAATATGACTCTTATGCTTGACCGTCAAGCAGGAAGTGTCACTTTGACAGGAGCCTTCTGCTGTTGCCGGAAAGCGTCATTTATCTTGGTTTTCGTGTCTTCTATCGCCTTATCCAGTCCGTCATTCGGCGGCAGGTCTGTTTTTGGCCTCTTTTGAAGCCTTTTTTCCAGTTCCTGTTCCAGGGCGTCGTCGAGGTCGCGTTGCTGCATGGAGGTTATCCTCGTCTTGCCTTACCCGGTCATCAACGCGTGCAAGATAGCGTTGGTTCAGGTCGGCTGGGAAGTAATGCTTTCGCTTAACCCAAACAAATCCCTCCGCATGGCTTATGACCGCCACGTCGATAGGGCCACCGACAGTATCCATCCCGCGCGTGACGCGCTTCTTGATGGAGGTCAAATTGACGAGAGCCTCGGCCATTTTTGCGAGCTCGGGCTTCGGCATGAACTCGACCATCGCATCAATGGAGCGTTGGGAATTTGCTCGGATAACATCAAACGCTTTGCTCTTGAGGCCATCAATGAATGCCTCCTCGGCACCCTGCATTGATTGCTCAAAACCGGCTCGATCTTCCGGTTTCTCAAATTGGAGATGATTGAGAATGGCCGCTCGAATATCGGGAATGGTTTTCTTGCAGAAAGAAGTGACTTGGCGTTCGATACCGTCGTCGAGGCCGTAAAGAAACCGGTCCACCATTTCCTTCTGTGCAAAAGGAATGACGCGCGCCTTTTCTCCTTCACGGTCGATGTCGATGATGTTTCGATCAACGTATTTCAATTGACCGCCAATCATTCCATCCATCTCGAACGAGACCAAGGTCGGAAAAAGGTCCTTGGTCCCAAACCCAGCTATCACGATTCCCGTTGCGCCATTGGAGACTATATTCTTGTGCAATATGAGTTTTGTTATTGCAAATAGCCTATTTTTTTGATCCTCCGAAGCCATCTGAAAGTGAGTCGTAACGGCGTCGCGGAGCATCTTTTCGATTTCTTCTGTGATCTGAGGAAGACCCCCTCCTACGAAACGAGCGTCCTGAGCTTGCTGATAAATCCGCTCATGAGCCCCGATCATTTTGTCCAATATCGAAGTTGCTAGCTGTTTGAAATCGACAGGCGGCGTACCGGGTGCCGGCGCAGTTGTGTTGAAAAGACGTTGCGAAAATTCTGACTGATAGCGTTGCGTAATACGTCTCAGTATGGGTGTTACGATATTTTTGATCGACTCTTCCTGCACCCGCTTCGACGCAGAGCATCCAAACTCATTCAGGTAAGAAAGAAAGCTGTCGGCTGCATCGTTGACGTGCTCAAAGCATGTGCACTCAGATCGAAATCGCTTGATCAGGGATTGAAGGGGAGCTTCCGCGAAACTCAGCCCGTTGTAGACCATGATTCCGATTGGGTTGTGCCGAGTTAACTCGAAGAGCTTATCCGCACTGTCGAATGTTTTTTCTTCTCGTTCGCCGGTGGAAATCGTAACCGCACTGTCGGCGGCAAGCGCAACAGCACTCTTATTCAGGATCGCTATTTCCGCTGTCATCCTTGTCCCATCGCGCGGCAGCGGCCCGACGAGCGATTTCTGATCGCTCCTCCGGGCGAAGTTTTGCCGCTCTCGCCTTCCCCCCTTTGAGGCCGCCGAGGCGGCCCAGCGCCGATGCTGCTGGGTCTTTGCCCTGCTGCTCGGCAGTAAGGGGGATATCGTCGCGCGCGCCGGTTGCAACGTCAACGATGAATCGCGCGAGTTGATTTGGGTCCCGAGGACGCTTTTTCGGTCGATCAGGCATAGGACCGATATAGGCCCTTTTGGGCCGATTCCGCCAGTTTCTTGCGCTGCCTTATTCATACTGACCCACTACCCAACGTTATAAATTGCTATTGGGATCAACGGCTTAGGCGTGATTGCAGTTTTCCCCGAGCGCCAGCCGAACCAGAACCCGCTCCGGCGCGTTTCCTTACTGAAGGGAGGGACTAACATGCGCGCCAAAGCACTCAAGGTCACAGAAGCCCAGAGAAAGCTGACGCTCGCCGAGGGCATCGGGATTATCGTTGCGTTGGCTTTGCTCGGCGGACTGACCTTCGGGGTCGTCGCGGTCTAACTAACCTCGTTCAAGGCAGCTCCACCACCACCCCATCCTTTAGCGTCACCCGCCGGTCCATGCGGGCGGCAAGTTCCATGTTGTGGGTGGCGATGATGGTGGCAAGCCCCGAAGCGCGCACCAGTTGCGTCAACGCCGCGAAAACATGGTCGGCGGTGTGAACGTCGAGATTTCCGGTCGGCTCGTCAGCGAGCAGAACGCGCGGTGCATTGGCGACCGCGCGCGCAATCGCCACGCGCTGCTGCTCGCCGCCGGAAAGTTCCGCGGGCAGATGCGTGAGCCGATCTTGCAGGCCCAGATAGGCTAATAATTCAACCGCACGCTTTTTCGCCTCCGCGCGCGTGAGGCCGCAAATCATTTGCGGCAGCAGCACGTTTTCCAACGCGGTAAATTCCGGCAAGAGATGGTGCGATTGATAGACGAAGCCGATCTCATTGCGGCGGATGTTGGTGCGCTCAGCATCGGGCAGGTTCGCTGTGGCGCGGCCATCGATAAAGACATCGCCTTGATCGGGATGCTCAAGCAATCCAGCGATGTGCAGCAGCGTCGACTTGCCGGCGCCCGAGGGCGCCACCAACGCCACCGATTGCCCGGGCCAGATCGCAAGCTCTGCGCCGTTGAGAATGTGCAGCGTGGCGTCGCCTTGCCGGTAATGGCGCTCGACCGCGTGGATGAACAGGATCGGGACATCATCGTCCTGTTGCGCCACCGCAGTGGGCCTATCGGCAACGGTCTCACTCATAACGCAGCGCCTCCACCGGATCGAGGCGCGCCGCGCGCCAAGACGGATAAAGCGTAGCAAGCAGAGAAAGCGTGAGCGCCATCACCACCACCGCGGTGGTTTCGCCGGTGTCCATGTCGGCCGGTAAATGCGAGAGGAAATAAAGTTCGGGTGAGAACAGTTCGGTGCTGGTGAGCCATGACAAAAACTGCCGGATGCTCTCGATGTTAAGGCAAACCACCACGCCGAGCAGGAAGCCGACCAGTGTGCCGACAACGCCGATCGAGGCGCCAGTGATCAGGAACACGCGCATGATCGAGCCTTGCGTCGCGCCCATCGTGCGCAAAATCGCGATGTCCTGGCCTTTGTCTTTCACCAGCATGATCAGGCCGGACACGATGTTGAGTGCCGCCACAAGAACAATCAGCGTCAGGATAAGGAACATCACGTTGCGCTCGACCTGCAGCGCATTGAAGAACGTGGCGTTGCGCTGGCGCCAGTCGATCATGAAGATCGGCCGCTGGGCCGCCGCGGTCACCGCCTTGCGGTAGCTGTCGACGCGGTCGGGGTTGTCGGTATAAATCTCGATGGCGGTAACGTCGCCGGCCCGGTTGAAATAGGCCTGCGCTTCTTTCAGCGGCATGAACACCATGGCGCTGTCATATTCCGACATGCCGATCTCGAACACGGCGGCGACCTTGTAGACCTTGATGCGCGGCGTGGTGCCCATGGGCGTCACCGCGCCGCGCGGCGCCACCAGGGTGATATTATCGCCCGCGTGCAGCGAGAGCTGATCGGCGAGCCGTCGCCCAATCGCAACGCCCTGCCCGTCGTCAAAACCTTTCAGCGTACCTTGCTTGATATTGTTGGCGACCGAGGGAAGCTTCTCGATATCCATCAGCCGGATGCCGCGAATGAGCACGCCACCGGCATTGAATGGCGAGGACGCCAGCGCCTGGCCTTCTACAATGGGCGCGGCCAGGCGAATGCCCGGCACCTTATTGATGCGCGCCGATACCTCTTCCCAATCGGTCAACGGTTTTTCCAGCGGCTGGATCAGCAGGTGGCCGTTGAGGCCGAGAATTTTGTCGAGCAATTCGTGGCGGAAGCCGTTCATCACCGCCATGACGATGATCAGCGTCGCAACGCCCAGCACGATGCCGAGAAAGGAGAATCCGGCGATGACCGAGATGAATCCTTCCTTTCGCCGCGCCCTGAGGTAGCGCAGCGACAGCATCCATTCGAACGGGGAAAAGGGCCGCGTCCCGTTGGGCTCGGTCATTGATTCTTGGTTCCAGCTAACGGGTTTTCACACGATTCTGGCGGATTCAAGCCGGATATCCCAGCCAAAGCCCTTGCCCGCACACAGGATTCTTGGCCAAAGCCGCCCAAATGCGGCGATGTGTCACCGAGACAGCAGATCGAGCGCTGCCTCGGTGCTCATCGACTCACGGTCGCCGCCGGCGCGTTTCTTGATCTCGACCTTGCCCTCGGCCAGCCCGCGCGGGCCGACCATCACCTGCCAAGGCACGCCAATGAGATCGGCATTGGCGAATTTCGTGCCGGCGCGCTCGTCGAGGTCGTTATAGAGCACCTCGATGCCCTTGGCCGTCAGCGCGCTATAGAGCCCTTCGCAAGCAGCGTCGGTCTCGCCCGATCCCTGCTTCAAATTGAGGATGGCGACCTTGAACGGCGCCACCGCTTCCGGCCAGATGATGCCGGCCTCGTCATGCGAGGCCTCGATGATGGCGGCGACCAGCCGGCTCGGCCCGATGCCGTAAGAGCCCATGTGCACCGGCGCCTCGCCGCCCGCGCCCGTGACGACAACGGCCTTCATCGGCTCGGAATATTTGGTGCCGAAATAGAAAATGTGGCCCACCTCGATGCCGCGCGCGGCGACTTGTTTGTCGGCGGGGATTTTTCCGAAGGCAGCCGTGTCGTGCATGTCGGAAGTGGCGGCGTAATTCGCGGTCCATTTGTCGACGATCGATTGCAGGCCCGCGATATCATCGAAATTCACGTCGGCAGGCGGCACCGGCAGATCGAGAGTATCTTTGTGGCAGAAAACTTCCGACTCGCCGGTTTGCGCCAGGATGATGAATTCGTGCGAAAGATTGCCGCCGATCGGGCCTGACTCGGCGCGCATCGGAATCGACTTCAAGCCAAGCCGCGGGAACGTGCGCAGGTAAGCCACGAACATCTTGTTGTAGCTGTGCTGTGCGCCGGCCTGATCGATGTCGAACGAATAAGCATCCTTCATCAGAAATTCGCGGCCACGCATCAGCCCGAAGCGCGGGCGCACTTCGTCACGGAATTTCCACTGAATATGATAGAGATTGAGCGGCAGATCTTTGTACGAGCGCACGGAAGCGCGGAAGATCTCGGTGATCATCTCTTCGTTTGTGGGCCCATAAAGCACCTCGCGCTCGTGGCGATCGGTGATGCGCAGCATCTCCTTGCCGTAGGCCTCGTAGCGCCCGCTCTCCTTCCACAGATCGGCCGACTGGATAGTCGGCATCAGCAATTCGATGGCGCCGGAGCGGTTCTGTTCCTCGCGCACGATGGCGCAGATTTTCTGTAGCACCCGGAAACCAAGCGGTAAGAAGGCGTAAATGCCGGCCGCCTCCTGGCGCATCATGCCTGCGCGCAACATCAGCCGGTGCGAGACGATCTCCGCTTCGCGCGGCGGTTCACGCAACGTCGGCAAAAAGTAGCGGGACAGGCGCATGGAATCGCTGAAGATTCGCGGTTGATCGGGCTTGAGTGAAAGCGGATAAGCACGAAAAAAACAAGGCCCGTGTCGCAATTTCGGGAATTATTCGCCGCCTCAAGCGTCTATAGTGTGTGGCAGATCGAGGCTGCGGTACTTCAAGGGCACACTTCCGAGATGCGTTTGGGCAGGCAGGTACTGAGCTGGGTGGCGATCTACGCGGTCGCCATGCATACGCTTTTGACCGGCATCGGTCCGGCTCTCGCGACGGCGCAGGACGGCGTCGACCCGTTCTCCGTCATATGCCTGCACGATGGGGGCACGGGCGCGCCCACCAGCCTGCCCTCCGGCCTGGCGCCCGGACACGCCTGCGAACACTGCAATCTGTGCAGCGCGGTAGCGCCGCCACCGGCGCCCGATCTTGTTGCCTTCGGCAACCTGATGCCGACGCGGTTGCTGCAAGTGTTGCGTCCGGCCTCGACGGCGCCGGGAACCAGTATCTTCTACCGCCCCAATCTGGCGCGAGGTCCCCCGCTTTTCGTCTGACATTCGATTCACAAGATGTCCTGACGAAACGGAGTGACCCATGTCCCCTCATCTATTGCGCGCGGCGCTATGCGCCGGCCCGCTGGCATTCGCCGCCTGCACGGCCGCGTTTGCCCACGAAATCGTCGGCAATCGCATGTTTCCGGCAACGCTGGCTATCGACGACCCCGGCGTTGCCGATGAATTGGCGCTGCCGACCGTCTCATTCTACAAAACCGGCGACGATCCGTCGGCGAAGCAGCTCGATATATCCGGCGAATACTCCAAGCTCATCACCGAGGATTTCGCCGTCTCGTTCTCGCCGACCTGGTCGCATATCTACGCGCCCGGCGGACCCTTGGGCGTCGGCGCCAGCGGCTTTCAGAATACCGAGGTCACGCTCAAATATCGCATCTACAAAAATGCCGAGCATGAATTCGTTGCATCGATCGGCCTCAACATGGAGTTGGGTCGCACAGGGGCGATGGATGTTGGCGCCGATCCCTTCACCGCTTACACGCCGACGTTCTATTTCGGCAAAGGTTTCGGCGATTTGCCGATGAGCATGGGGTGGGCGCGGCCCTTCGCCATCACCGGACAGGTCGGTTACGCCATACCGAGTTCAAGCACGACGGTGACCGATACCGATACCGAGTTCAACCCGCGCGTCCTGGTCTGGGGCGCCTCGCTGCAATATAGCCTGCCCTATCTGAAAGCTTCGGTGGTCGATCTCGGCCTGCCGGATTTCGTCAATCGGCTCATTCCGCTGGTCGAGGTATCTTTGGAAACGCCGGTTTCCAACTTCGCAACCTCAGGGACGGTGACCACCGGCACAGTCAATCCGGGATTGATCTATGTCGGCGACACCTATCAGTTCGCGCTCGAAGCCATGATCCCGATCAACCGCGACAGCGGCACCAGCGTCGGCGTCATCGGCCAAGTGCATTTCTTCCTCGACGATATCTTCCCCAATTCGATCGGGCGGCCACTTTTCGCCAACAACTTCACAACAAGGAAGCCGGCGTTCGGCAACAAGCCATGAATCGACCGCTCAGAATCCTCGCCATCGTGGCTGCGCTGTTTCCGGCGACAGCCTTCGCCCATGCCATGCTCGACCACGCCAGCCCCAAGGTCGGCAGTTCCTCGCCAACGGCGCCGCATGAAGTGGCGTTGTGGTGCACCGAGAATCTGGAGCCTGCTTTCAGCACCATCGAGGTCCGCAACGAAAGCGGCGCGGTGGTTTCCAGCGGTAAAGCGCATCTCGGCGCGGGCAATGAATTGCGTGTCGGGCTCAAGGCGCTCGGTCCGGGGACTTACAAGGTCAGTTGGCGTGTTCTATCGGTGGACACCCATCGCACGCAGGGCGACTTCAGTTTTCGTGTCGGGCCCTAGGCCACTGAGGAAAGATTGATTGACCCACTGATCATCACGCGCGGCATTCATATGGCGGCGACCGTGCTCGCCGCCGGAACAGTCACGTTCCTGGCACTCATGCCGCGGCCCGCCTTTGGCCCGGCAAAATTGCCGGCGGACTTTTCCATTTTGCGCCGGCAACTGACCTGGCTGACATGGGGCGCGCTCGCGGTCGCTATCCTGTCCGGGGTCGCATGGCTGATGCTGCTGGCAGCGGATATCTACGGCGCATCCATTGTCCAGGTGTGCCTGCACGGTGGCATTTGGCCCGTGTTGAGCGACACCCGCTTCGGACTGGTCAGTTTGATACGGCTCGCTTTGGCGCTGCTGCTGGCCGGGCTGATGTTTTCGCCGTCGTTGCGCCTGCTGCAAATGGTCGCAGCCATCTGTCTACTCGCCCTCATCGCACTCATTGGGCATGCGGGAGCAACGCCCGGAACCGCCGGTGACATTCATCTGGCTTCGGACATTGTGCACCTGCTGGCGGCAGGCGCCTGGGTTGGTGCGCTGCCCGGGCTGGCCCTGTTGCTCGCACATACACAAAGATCGAATGACACCGATTGGGGCTCCTATGCGGTCGCCGTCACAAGGCGGTTTTCTTCGATCGGAGTGGTCTGCGTTGGGGCGCTACTAGCGAGCGGCATCATCAATAGTTGGAACTTGTTGGGCGGACCGCGCGATCTGGTGACGACCGACTATGGCCGGTTGATTTTTCTCAAGATCGTACTATTCGTCGCGATGGTCGGCATCGCCACTGCCAACCGGTTTCATTTCACCCCGCTACTGCCCGCGCCCGCGGCTTTAAAGGCACTCCAGCGCAACGCTTTGGCCGAAACCGGGCTAGCGCTCTGCGTGCTGCTGTTTGTCGGTGCGCTCGGCACAATGTCGCCCAGCAGCCATGCTCACAGCACCAATACGGCCGTTCCGCCCGATGCCGCCTTCGTGCATATCCATACCAACGAAGCCATGGCCGAAGTGACTCTCACGCCGGGACGGGTCGGACAGGCGAATGCAACCATTCGCGTCTTGAGGGATGATTTCTCGGAGTATCCGGCAAAGGATGTGCAACTGGCCCTCGAAGCATCCGACTCAGGAGCCAAGTTCCTGCGCAATGCAGCACATTTGCCCGATGGAACCTGGCAGGTGAATGCGGTGGATTTGACCCAGGCGGGGGTCTGGACCGTGCGGGTCACCGTCACGCCGCAGGCTGGCGCGCCGATCGTTCTCGACGCTCCGATTGAGATCGACCAGTGACGAAATGCTGGTGACAGCGCACCCATGATCGGTTAGCGTCGTGCATCCGTCGAATGGAGAGTCTGGCGCTTTAAGCCGGTCCCCAAGCTGCGGTCCAAGTCTTGGGAGGAGCCAAGTCCTTGGCGCGTAAAAACGCCGCCGCCTCGGCAATAAAATAAAAATCGAGGATGAGGACTTGAAATTGCGACGAGCAGGGCATCGCGCCCTGCTCTTTTTTTCGCAAACAATTCGTCAGCCTCAATGCGATGCCGGACCGGCGATCCGCATCAGGAAATCGTACGGGATCAGATTGAATTGATAGATCGCCGCGAAAATTCCCAATACCAAGGCGGCGATGATGGTGGTCCAAACGAGCTTCTTCCAAATGCTGGGCACTACCGGAGCGCCCGGATCGGTGCCCGGGATGACCTCCCCGCTCTCCTGCTGGCTATGAACTCCCCATGGCAGCACAGCCAACAGCACCACCCACCAGAGAACGAAATAGATCGCGATGATACTGGTGACAGACATTATGGATTACGCCTGCTCCAGCTCGACCAAGGTGCCGCAGAAATCCTTCGGATGCAGGAACAACACCGGCTTGCCGTGGGCGCCGATCTTGGGCTCGCCATCGCCCAGCACGCGCGCGCCTTGCGCCCTCAAGGTATCGCGCGCGGCGCGGATGTCGGGCACTTCATAGCAGACGTGGTGTATGCCGCCGTCGGGATTTTTCTCAAGGAACTTGTTGATCGGCGAACCCTCGCCCAGCGGCTCCAGCAATTCTATCTTGGTGTTGGGCAGATTGATGAACACAGTAGAGACGCCATGCTCGGGTTGCGGCACCTTGGCGGACACTTCCGCGCCCAGAGTGTCGCGATAGACGGCGGTGGCCTTGGCGATGTCTTTCACCGCGATAGCGACGTGATTGAGACGACCGATCATGAGATCCCTCGCATAACCTCGGCTGAACTCACTATACCGACAAGACGTGCACATGGCACATGGGCTTTTTGCCCCAGCGCTCGTTGACCGCGGCGCGCACGGCGCGACGAATGGCTTCCGCCACAGCATCCGGATCGTTGCGGCGCTTGCGCGGCAAGGATTCGAATGTCTGCAGGATGGCGTCTTCAACGGCTTCTGAGATCAGGCCGCCGGCACGGTCGCGTTCCGGAATGCCGATCAAATCGAGTTCGGGATCGGCGGCCAACTGTCCCTTGTCGGTGATGGCGATTGCGACCGACACGCTGCCGGCAAAACTCAAGCGCTTGCGGTCGGCCACCGTGCGGGCGTCGGCCTCGACCAGAATCGAGCCGTCTTTATAGAGACGCCCCGACGGCACCTCGTCGATGATGGCGGCGCGCCCTTCCGCGATCCGCAACAGGTCGCCATTGCGGCATTGCACGACTTCCTTGATGCCCAGGCTGCGCGCCAGTTTGGCGTGCTCGGACAGATGCAAGGCCTCGCCGTGCACCGGGATCAGAATTTTCGGTTTCACCCAGCCGATTAGATCGGTCAGTTCGTCGCGGCGCGGATGGCCGGAGACGTGAACCATATGCGTGCGGTCGGTGATCACGGTGATGCCTTGGTCGATCAGACCATTGATGATTCGGCCGACCGCCTTTTCGTTTCCCGGAATGGTGCGGGCGGAAAAGATCACGGTATCGCCGCGCGACAGCGTGACTTCGGGATGCTGATCCTCGGCGATGCGGGCAAGCGCCGCGCGCGCCTCGCCCTGGCTGCCGGTGCAGAGCGCCACGACTTTATTGGGCGGCAGATAGCCATAGGCATCCACAG